>Ga0316197_10001215_pt1 | contig 18517 bp, 19 predicted proteins | sample OudBiesiAoxic_MG_FD_204939 | JGI IMG/M metagenome (GOLD analysis project Ga0316197, IMG submission 204939) | Coastal sediment microbial communities from Oude Bieten Haven, Netherlands - site A oxic | ecosystem: Environmental > Aquatic > Marine > Coastal > Sediment | place: Netherlands... | reverse complement strand
CCCCATAACTAACTGATTTGGTAAAAAATGAAAATTATAGATAGTACCCCTCAAGAAGAAGCATCCGAATGTCCGTTTAAAATCTCCCCGGCCAATTTGATATAGCTAAGTGCCCCAGCGGACATGGCATCGTAAAGTAAAATCGGTTTTCCAAAGCTTGGTGCTTCTCCCAACCGGACATTTCGTGGAATGCGGGTCTTGAATATCAATTGATGAAAAAATTTTTCAGCTTCCGTCGCCACCTGGTGGGCCAGATTAGTCCGTTTGTCAAACATGGTAAGCAAAATACCGGCAATATCCAAGTGGGGATTGATCCGTTTTTGAATTCGTTTATAGGTATCGAGCAGTTGACCCAGCCCTTCCAGCGCATAAAACTCACATTGCAGTGGTATCAACATGCTATCGGCGGCTGCCAAGGCATTCACCGTCAGTAAACTAAGGGAAGGGGGACAATCGATAATAATGTAGTCAAAATTCGGCTCGATGCTGCCCAGCAGGGATCGCAAGGCCGTGTTCCGTCCGGGTTGATCCATCATTTCGACCTCGAAACCGATCAGTTCCACCTGTGACGGAATGACTTTCAATGTGTCGACATCGGTGTCCATGAGCAGGTCTTCAGCTCCGGCCGCACCGATCATACCATGATAAAGGGTTTTTTTTAGTTGATTTTTTTCAACACCGACACCGGTGGTGGCATTTCCCTGGGGATCACAGTCCACCAAAAGGGTTTTTTTTTCAGCCACAGCCAGTGATGCTGACAGGTTGATTGCCGTCGTGGTCTTTCCCACGCCACCTTTTTGATTAGCGATGCATATTTTCCGTGCCATGGTGGCACTCTAACATAAAGCGTGAAAATTGAAAAGTTACCTCAGGAGTGTTATTATTAAACAAAGAGACTTGAAGGGTTGCAATGATGCACGTGGAATATGAGACAGGGAATATATGTTAATGAATAAATATCGAAATGAGATCGCTTGGTTATCCATCCTTTTATGGCTGGCAATACTGGCAGTACCGCCCCCTGTGGTAGCCATCACCATATCGGAGGAAGAAAAACTTTCCGAGAAGTTTATGCGCGAGGTGAGCCGACACTTCACATTCATTGAAGATCCAGTACTCCTTAATTATGTAAACAGCGTGGGGAAACGGATCATCGAGGTGTTGCCCCCGCAGCCATATAATTTTCGTTTTTTCCTTATTAAAGAAGATGTTTATAATGCCTTTGCCGGGCCGGGCGGCGTCATTTTTATCAATAGCGGCCTCCTGGCAGCCATGGAGAGTCCAGATGATTTGGCCGGTATTCTGGCACATGAAATAACACATGTCCTCAGCCGGCATATTTCAGATCGGATCGATCGCTCCAAGCAGATAGGGATTGTGACCCTGGCCGGCCTGGTGGCGGCCATTGCCCTGGGGGCAGCCGGGGAGGGCTCGGCGGCCAACGCGATGATGGTCGGATCCATGGCGACCGGTCAATCCATGGCGCTGGCATACAGCCGTGAAGATGAGATGCAGGCGGATCAACTGGGATTGAAGATTTTAATCAAGGCTGGGTATCACCCTGCCGGCCTGGTCTCCATGATGAAAAAAATCAGGCAAAAACAATGGTATGACACCAACCAGATCCCGACTTACTTAAGGACCCATCCAGCTTCCGAGGAACGTATGGTGTATATCAGTGCCTGGATTGAACGGCAGAAAGACCTGCCTGAATACTTGTCCGAAAAGGGTCGCGCCGATTTTGACTGGATTCGTACCCGGGTAGGGGCCCTGTATGGAGAGAAAAACCAAATGTTGGCGCATTTCTCCGGTGAAGTCAAAAAACGGCCGGAGGACCCACTGGCCCATTACGGCTACGGGCTGATTCTAGGGCGGTCTGGGCGATTCAGGGAAGCCGTCGTCCATTTGAAAAAAACCATTGCCCGTCGTGCTTTCGATGCGCAATTGCTAATCGATTTGGGACGGGTTTATTTTCTGGATGGTCGTTTTTCTGAAGCGTTGGGGACCCTGGAGGGGGCGGTCGCGATCGATCCCGCAAACCCGGACGGGTTGTATTATCTGGGACGTACCCAGCTGGCCCTTAATAAAACTTCCGAGGCCATCGCCGCCTTTGAGAATCTGTTAAGGATAAACCCTAATCATCGGGAATTAATGTATTTTGCCGGGCAAGCCTTTGGACAGCAGGGGAACATGGAAGAGGCGTATTATTATCTGGGCCGTAATTATTATAACCAGGGTAAGATAAAAGTGGCCATTGTTCAGCTTGAAAAGGCCATGGAATTAGCCACAAAGGACGAGCGAAAAAGCGAAATCGAAACTTTACTTAAAGAATTGCGGGCCGAGCGAGCCAAGCAACGGACATCCTCCAATTAATAGATCGTAAACATTGACGTTTATCGGTTAACGATTGTTCTGCTTTTGCGATTATTTCAACCATATCGACGGGGCGAAATACCCTTCATCTGTTTCCGTCCGCTTTGGTGGGCCAACTATCAACCTTCGATATTAACCCTTCAACCCGCTAGGCCTTGTCAAAATGAGAGAATTGCATGGTAAATGTCCCTCTGCCTTGGGTGGCCGAGCGGAGGGCGGTTGCATAGCCGAACATTCGGGCCAGCGGCACGACGGCCTTGATCACCTGGGCACCCTGCCGATGCTCGATGGAATCGATTTTTCCGCCCCGCTGGTTGAGATCGCCGATGACATCGCCGGTAAATGATTCCGGGGCGAGCACTTCAACGGTCATGACCGGATCGAGCAGAAATGCGTTTCCCTTGGCCATGGCCGCTTTACAGGCCATGGAAGCAGCCACCTTATAGGCCAGGATCGTTCCCAAGCCCTCCTTAAAGCTACCATCAGTTAAATTGGCCTCTATATTAATCGCCGGATAGCCCATTAGAACCCCGCTTTCTAAGGACTCCATGACACCTGTTTCGATGGCCGGAATGAATTCAGCAGGGATGCGCCCTTCTAAAATGGTCGACTTAAAACGGTTATTCGTTCCGCGTGGCAAGGGCGATAAAGCGAGGGTAACTTCTCCGAAATGGCGTTGCCCAGCGACTTCCTTGTCGAATATTGCATGGGCCTCGGCCGGTTTTTCGATGGTTTCGCGGTACACGACCTGGGGCTTGCCCACATTGACATTCGTATTGAATTCGCGCTGCATGCGACTGATAATTATTTCCAGATGTAGCTCTCCCATCCCCGAAAGGATCACCTGGCCGGTATCCTCATCTTGTTTGACCCTTAGGGTGGGGTCCTCGGCCATGAATTTTTCCAGTACCTGTTCAAATTTTTCCTGATCGGTATGGGTTTTGGGCTCAATGGCTACAGAAATGACCGGCTCGTACAACTCGATTGGTTCCAGGAGGACGGGACGATCCATTGTGCATAAAGTATCGCCAGTGGATGAATTTTTCAGCCCGACCACTCCAACGATACTCCCAGCACCGGCACTGTTAAGGCGTTCGCGCCGATTTGCATGTATTTTTAAAATGCGCGCCAGTTTCTCATTCTCTTTTAACACGGGGTTGTAAACGGTCGCACCGGCGTTGAGCATGCCACTGTAAATTCTTACGTAAGATAGCTTGCGTCCCTCCATCATGGAGACTTTAAAGATCAATGCCGATAGGGGCTTTCTATCGTCAGGCGGGCAGGCAACGGTCTCACCTGTCTCAGGATGGATACCGGTGATGGGTGGAATATCACTGGGGGCCGGAAGAAAATGTACTATAGCATCGAGCAGCGGCTGAATTCCTGTATTTTTCAAGGCCGAACCGCACAGGACGGGTACTAGTTTCAAATCGATGGTTGCCCGGCGAATGGCGTTTAAAAGAGCCTGATTATCAATGGACTTCTCGGCCAGATAGGCTTCCATGATATCGTCATCCACTTCCGCCACGGTTTCCACCAGCTTTTCTCGCCATTTTTCAGCATTTTCTTTATAGCCGGGTTCGATATCCGTGGTTGAATATTCAGTGCCCAGGGTATCATCCTGCCAGATGATCTGGTTCATACCAATCAGGTCGATGATGCCATCAAACGAATCGGCCTCACCGGCCGGAATCTGCAAAACCAAAGGAACCGCGTCGAGTCGTTCTTTAATCATGGCGACGGTGCCGAGAAAGTCGGCGCCGATACGGTCAAGCTTGTTGACAAAGGCGATTTTAGGGATTTTATACTTATCCGCCTGGCGCCACACCGTTTCAGACTGGGGCTCGACCCCTCCAACCGCGCAGAACACACCCACGGCACCATCCAGAACCCGGAGGGAACGTTCAACTTCAATCGTAAAATCGACATGACCAGGGGTGTCGATGATCTGGATATCATGGGCGTTCCACCGGCAGGTGGTCACTGCGGAGGTGATGGTAATACCCCGTTCTTGTTCATCCGGCATCCAGTCCATTACAGCTTCACCATCGTGAACCTCGCCGATCTTATGGGAACGGCCGGTGTAAAAGAGAATGCGTTCCGTCACGGTGGTCTTGCCGGCATCGATATGGGCAATGATGCCGATGTTTCTTATGTTATTGATGGGTCTTTTTTTACTCATTGAAAATGCGGTGTCGTTTCCGAATTTTTCACGCGGCGGTTTAGCCGGTAATCGATTAATGTAACCCTAAACGAGCGTAAAACAAAATGAGAAACTCAACTTAAGTATTTTAATTTGTGGTATAAATTTTCAATTCGGTTAAATTTTCATAATGCTTCAATGAATGAGATAGTTAATCACAAAACTATCTCATTTTGTTGGCCTTTCGGCCCCCGCGATAGCGGTCCAGTGGGAAAGCCGATCATGCCCCACCTACGGCGTTATAAAGGGTTTGCGGTAGTACACTACAGCGTCACCCTTGATGTCTTGTATCTGGGACATCCTCGACTTTCGCTCAATTGGGGTGTAACGTTTTTTAATGCATTCGATTCAAAATTAAGAAAGACCCTTTGTTAAGGGAAATGGATTTAGATGTCAAGGTAGAGAGAATTTCTGTCGTGGAATTAAGGCCTGCAAAGGCAATTGGCGTAAAGGGCTACCAGTAAGATTCCCAGGGAAGTATGGCGCATTCTGACCGCTGATAAATCGGAAATTTGACACACAGGGATTTTTCAGATATAAATTTACCTGGTTGAAAGTAGGGAAGTTTTTTCAACTGGTGATGTTGGCCGAACCGATTTATTAACCCAGATGGAAGGAGGATGTCATGGCGGAAAGCGTTTATAAAGTTGTACAACTGGTGGGAACAAGCTCTTCATCCTGGGAAGAAGCGGCTAAAAATGCCGTTGAAACCGCGGCTCAAAGTCTAAAAGACCTAAGAGTTGCCGAAGTTGGAAAGCTTGATATGAAGGTGGAAGACGGCAAGGTAACGGCCTACCGAGCCCGGGTGAGCCTGTCTTTCAAGTACAAGAGCTGACCAAAGAGATTAATCGGATCCAGTAAAATTTATGGGGAGATACCTGACAGGTGTCTCCCCATTTTTTTGGTGAATCCTGATCTACTTACAGATATCGTTTTCCTTTAACAGTTTTTTGACGAGTTGACTGATAATCGGGTTCGATGATTTCTTTAGTTTTTTTAGTTCGTTGCAGGCCTCTTTTTCATCGAGAGATGAAAGGGCCATGGCGGCTTCAAACATCAAATCAATATCAAATGATTCCGTCAGTAGCTCGATCAGCGGCTGGATGGCACGGGCATCACCAATTTTCCCCAATACTCTTGCTGCCGAGATTTGTACTTCTTTGTTCATACTCTCCAGCGCAGATACAAGAGATTCAACTGCCGGTTTGCCAATTTCCACCAGTGCGTCGATCGCTGCTTCGCGAACGTCATGGCTGGTGGAATTGAGATTCTCGATTTCGGCGTCAATCCTATCTTGGTCGCTTTTTTGGCAGCCGGTACCCATCCCGGTAATGACGAGAATAAGGCCTGCAATAATTATCCACAATCGCATGGCTATCTTCCTTCTATGAACTGCCTGGTGCCGCACCGGCCGACCTGCCAAAATTCTATGCGTCGGGTGGTGCGAGCTAAAATTTACTCTGATTTGTTACAGCCGCGATTGTAACACAACTATTTACACATGACAATGCTGATTCCCCATTTTACATTCGAAAAAAAGCATAGGTAGAATCGCTCTTTGAAACTTAAATCGGATAGTATTCTGCAACCTGTGAGGCTATGATTTGGCGGTCGCCGGCGGATATTTTGGTAAAACTGAAACCAATTTCGTTGTAGATTGAATCATGAGCAAGCAACTTATCAGACCATATTTTTTTAACAGTTGCTGGCATTTCATGGTCTTTGGCCAATCTGATGACAATTTCAATTTCATTTTCGGTTTCAATCGTTTCTGAGCATAAGATAAGGATACCACCCATACTGATGTCTTCGGTCACCCCACTTATGGGGCCTTGGGAAGTCATCAGAAAAGCTGGCCAACCCGCAGGGATGCGGGCGTCACGACGTCTTTCAACTCCGTTTTTCATATGCTGGTAGCCCTCTTTTAGAATGAGTGGTATCAGAAACACAAAAGAACATAATGTCGAACAGCTCAAGACCACAATTACATAATTTAATCTTTCAGGTCAAGAAACAAGCTCGGACGATCTTTGATAATCAAATACCTGTAAAGGCGGCAGGTGAAGTCCCGAATGGAATTGCGGGCTAAATCACGGTAGACCTAAGGGCCGCTAAATACATGGAAACTACAATATCTGGTATGGAAAATATACCCCAGGTTCTAAATTAATGAGTGGTACAAAGACTGGAGACATACAGTGAATTTCATTTGTTTTATTCCAGTAGCAATAGAAAGCACGATTGAAGGCTGTGGAAGGCAGCAGGAGGTGGAGGACCAGAGGTTTTGGTTTCACCAGAATCAGGATCAACCACTAGGGATGAGACATCGACTGCCTCGAAATCCCTTCCGAAAATGACATCCAGTTCGTGGAGGACATCGTTATCCCACCGTTCATCGGGAACCCCTGAAATATACCAGGCGGATCCATTATCGGCTAGAATAATGCCGTATGTTTTCATGGCAATTAAGATCGTTCGCACGATGGGCGAATACCCGGAAATATCGACACCGGCTTTGAGTCGAAAACGCTGTCCCATGGGCGGATATTGTTTTCCGGTTAAATTCGAGGCATGGTGCCGGGCCGGCCACACATAAGCTTTTTGCGTTCTCGGGGCCGTAAATCGAATGGCATGGTTGATGGCGCCTCCGACGGCTTCTTCGTATCGGATAAGGCCAGGCAGGATAGGAAGTCCGGCGGCATCCGCCGATGTCCATCCGCCCGGACGCAAGGCGTGAGAGGCCAGGTTGAAAATAGCACCGGAACCGGCGCGCCAGGAGGAACCGCCAGCCTGGGGCCATGCGTCATATAATTCATATAATATGCAATGATCCGTATCCAGCACCAGAACATGTCGGTCGCCGTCGCTGCTCGGGCCGCCCTCAATTTGAGCGTTCGGGGGGATCGGGTAAGGGCCGGGATCACTTTCATCGTCATAGTCGAAACTGACGGGGACCCTGGGTTGGATTCCGGGGACGATATCAAATGGGATGCCGATAGGTCCACCATCCCACATACCGGATCCGAAATCCGCATGTAGGTGGCTATCGCTCCCAATGCTATCAATGTAGGCGCTGGACCGCGGGTGCACGGGCATAGTTTTAATTGGTACATTCCAGATATTGTTTGAAGGAAATACGGCACAGCCGGAAAGGATCGGTTCGCTGGCAGCGGCCGTAGTGGCACTGCCTGCTACCAAGAAAAGGCAAACCCACCCGAAAACCCATCGGATGGTAGTTCGGTTACCAATGGATGGTCTCAATCCAGTCATATCTGAGGGTTGCAGTCGTTTATCATAAAAACGAGCCAGTTATTTTTTCAACATCCGACCGACGGTTCACACCCGACGGGCCAAATGCTTTTTGGTATCACAAATTTTTAGAAGTCTCCCAATTTTAATATATGCTGGAGAGTAATCGGAGGCTCAATTACACATTTCAATAAGGAAATGTTTTTGCCTTTTTCCCAATGCCGATGACGTCCCCTTTTCCATCATAAGCTTTCACGGTGATTTCATAAATGTGTTTCATATTGGGCCATGGCGGGTCAGGGCCATTATAGCTCCCTTTCGTTGCGCCACGCGCGATAATGCCGGAGCCATCATTGTCCGCGAAACCACTTCCATGATCGAACCCCTTGGCTTTGAGATCTACGAGCTTGACAAGAAAGCGCTTTGTACCTTCCGGCACCCCTGTTAGCCGAATCTCCGGATTTTCCTGAGAACCTTGATCGATCTGCTGCCATTCAAAATCGACGACCATCACAGCCGCGTCTCGGGATTCAGTTTTGCAGGAAAAAATGATGAGCATAGTTAAAGCGATAACTAATAGAAATATCGCTCTTTTCATCATACGTTCCTCCTGCTGCAGGCTTATATTTCGAATTCAAAGATAATGCGAATAGCGCCGATATTCTTTGGTAATAACGAAGGTACCACGTAAAGGTCTATCTTGGCAAGATTTGGTACGTTGTGATTATTTTCGCACATCGGTGGTTTTTGAGGGCCTCGATATCTACAACCCCGATTGAGTGAAAGTCGAGGATGCCCCAGATACAAGGCATCAAGGGTGACGCTGTAGTGTACTATCGCAAACCCTTGATAACGCCGTAGGTGGGGCATGATCGGCTTTCCTACCGGACCGCTATCGCGGGGGCCGAAAGGCCAACAAAATGAGATTGTTTTATGATTAACTATCTCATTCATTGAAGCAATATGGAAATTTAACTGAATTGAGGATTTATACCACAATTCTAAATGCTTAAATTGAGTTTCTCATTTTGTTTACGCTCATTTGGGGTACAACATTGTTGGAGGCATCACCACTTTTAAAAGGTAGTTTTTAATTGTGTCAATGTGATCCCAGCCGATTCAAACTTATGGAAGGCGCTCCTTATTGGATCTTTGACACTTCTCGCTCTGCAAGAGCAAATAGCTGGTTTACAACTACATCTCTATCCTCATAATTCATGTCATTGGTGTGAATCGCTTCTAATAATCGGACCACTACTCTCCTATATCGGATTCTGTACTTACCATATCCAAGGACCGCTTTAGTGCCGCAAATGATAATAGGGACAAGCTTAGCTTGGCCACGCGGGATAAAAATCTAAAATGGTTGGTATTCTGCAACCAGTGAGGCTATGATTTTGCGGTCGCTTGGGGATATTTTGGTGAAACGGACACCAATTCCGATGGAGACGGATTCGTCAAGAATCAAACTACCTGACCACATCTTTTCACAAGTCACTGGGATCTCATGGTCTTTGGAAGGCTTGAGGATGATTTGAAATTCATCGCCGATCTCAAACATTTCTGAGAATATTAATATGGTAAGATCGCTAACACTGATGTTAACCGTCTTACCCTCGATGGCTCCTTTAGGCGTCATTAAAACAACGGCCCAATCGACAGGGATGCGGGGATCACGACCCTTTTCTAATCCGTTGTTCATATGCTGGGGCAACCTGTTTTTGGGAGATACTAAACGCTTCCAGTGCAGCTTAATTTAAAGGAGTCAAGTCTTCAAAGGAAGGAACACCCATAGCGTTAAGGGAAAATAATTATATGCTTATTGTTTCAAAAAATTTCATAATAAACAAAAGAAAAGCAATCGGGTAGCTGATAGCAATAACTATATACAGGTCACTATTCACATTTTACCTGCTTTCAGTATTTATTATTCGGACATTATTTTCCACAAGGTACCGAAACATTTTTTTAGGGAATGTACTATCAATTTTGAATATTATTGATTTAGACTCTGCTTCCAAAAAAGCTTTGCCATGCATTATTATTAAATTTGCTTCAGTCATTTTTTTAACCTCACGTTTTGTTAAAACTGAACATTTAATGGTAATAAGCGTATTATTGAATAAAGCAAGAAGTATGCCGGGTAAGCATTTTGTGAGTAATTAAAATCATATTAATAAGTTACAGGGATTCTATATGAAAATGGGGATGCTCAGCTATATGAAGATTATTTCACAATTTAATACAATCCATACATCTTTTACACAGTTATTTTATATATAATTTAAAATAGTGAGCTAATTTTCAACCTTCACACTTGCACTATGAACCGAAAAGATTTTGTGGGGAACGGAACGAAATTAAGAAGTGTGATCTTTGATAATCAAATACCTGTAAAGGCGGGGGGTCAAGCCCCAAACGGAATTGTGGGCTAAATAACGGAAGACCTATGGGCCTTTAAACGGCAAGGCAACACCGTGCCCTGCCAAGGCAGGTAGGTTTCGCCATCCCGAGAAAAGGGTGTAATTTTTTTATTTGGAAGTAAGAACGCTTAATAACGAAAGGAGCCTGGGAAAATCAATGGCTGATTAACTGTCATTGAAAAACAGAAGGTTCAAATTACTGCCAACCCAAGTTCTGTTCAGGGTGAATCTTTCCTGAAATTATTTTACATTAGTTTAGGAGAAGTAAATTTAATATTTGGATAATTGAACCTTAACATAACCGATAACCTTGACAATCCAGGACTCGAGAGTTATATCCGTACTGAATGGTTGAACCAAACAGTCTAACCAAGAGGTAAAACTTTTTAGTTTGGAGCTCGTAAAGAACGATATGGCCCGACCTCGATTTAAAAACCTCGACCTGGGCACCCGGCATCGGATCCTCGAAACTGCAGCCAAAGAGTTCGCCGCAAGAGGCTTCGATGGGATCTCACTCAACAAGCTCATTGAGCGCCTTGGGATGAGCAAGGGGTCCTTCTATTACTATTTTGACGATAAGGTCGACCTCTTCACCACCGTGTCAGACTTCGCCTGGGCCATCGTGCTGCCGGCCGATCAGCTCGATCTCGACACCTACAATGCCGAAAACTATTGGTCCACCCTGGAAGGGCTGATGCAAGGGGCCCGCGCGCGAGTCCGCGCAAATCCGTGGCTGGTCGGTTTTACACGCCTCATGTACGCTCCCCCGGACATACCGGGGGTCCGTGAAGCGCTGGCCGGCAAGTTTGCCGAAGCCAAGAAGTGGCAGGGCGAGTTGATTCGCCACGGCCAGGAGTTCGGCACCGTCCGTGCGGACCTACCGGTGGATTTGCTCCAGGCCCTGCTGATCGGGGCCGACGAGGCCGGAGATCGCTGGTTTGTCAACAACTGGGATGGTCTCGGAGAGGAAGAGATTGAACGCCTTTTTCAGGAAGTCTTTGCCATTTTCAGGCGGATGCTTGAACCCCCGCCAGCATGAGAGACATGGAATTACGGGAGACGACACCATGATTCGGAGAACAGCCGTCATTTTGGCCTTCATATTCATGCTATCTGCGGCCGTGCCGGCCGTTGCCCAGGATGCAGACAAGATCGTCCGTGCCACGATTGACAATTGGCGCGGCAAGTCCTCTTACGGCGAAATGACGATGACTATCCATCGCCCTTCGTGGGAGCGAACCATGTCCATGCGGGCCTGGACCCAAGGCTCCAAGAAATCGTTGGTGAGGGTGACAGCGCCTAAGAAAGATACCGGCAACGGTACCTTGATGATCGATAACAACATGTGGTCCTATACGCCCAAGGTCAACCGTGTAATCAAGGTGCCGTCGTCGATGATGGGTCAGAGCTGGATGGGCTCGGATTTTTCCAACAAGGACGTGTCCCGGGCCGACGACATCGTCGAACAGTACGACCACACCCTCCTCAGCAAAGAAGAACATGAAGGCCACACGGTTTTCGTTATTGAATCCGTACCTCACGAGGAGGCGGCGGTGGTGTGGGGCAAGGAGGTTCTGCGTATCCGAGACGACGATGTCCTGGTTTCGCAAGAATATTACGACCAGGAGGGCGTCTTGGTGAAGACCCTTCGCTCTTTAGAGATCGGTGAAATGGGTGGGCGCTCCCTCGCAATCCGGCAGCGCATGGTGAAGGCCGATGCTGACGAGGAGTGGACCGAGCTTCGTATTGACAGTGTCGAGTTCGACATTAAGAACTTGGAAAACGTGTTCACTCGTTCCAATTTGCAGAACCCGCGTGAGTAAAAGATGAACATCACCTTCAGACTCGCCTGGAGAAATCTCTGGAGGCGTAAGCGCCGTACCTGGTTGACGGTGGGGGCGATGGTTTTCTCCAACATCCTCCTGGTCTTCATGATCTCGCTTCAGATCGGTATGTACGGGCTGATGATCAACAACACCCTCAGAGCCCAGACCGGTCATCTTCAGGTGCAGGCCCCCGGCTACAAGGACGATCACAAGATGCGCCAAGTGGTGCCGGACGTCAAGCTGCTCGCAGCAGCGATCCGGAAGGGTCTGGCCAGCGATGAGGTGGCCGCGCGGGCGTCGGCCTTCGCCCTTGTCTCGAGTGCCGACCGCAGCTACGGGCTCCAGATCAGCGGTGTCGAGCCGGAGTTCGAAGCACGGGTCTCGAGCCTGCCCGGCCTGATCAAGGGCGGACGTTTCCTGAGTGACACGTCAGCGGAAGAGATGGTTATCGGGCGCGTACTGGCTCGAAATCTACAGGTCGAAGTGGGCGACGAGCTGACCTTCATCGGCAGCGGCCGTGATGGGTCCTTTGCCGCTGCGGTGGTGACGGTGGTCGGCATTTTCGAAAGCGGAATGCCCGATATGGATCGCAGTTTCGCGGAGGTCCCGCTTGTATTTTTTCAAGATGTCTTTTCTATGGATGCTGCCGGGCACGCGGTAGTCATCATGGCGCCTGGGCTGATCCAGGTAGGCACGACCCTTGCGCGAACTGAAGCCCTCCTGCCTGAAGGGGAGGAGCTCGTCGTCCACGACTGGGACGCACTGCTGCCTGGACTTAAACAGGCGATCCAGGCCGACTTTACGAGTGCATGGTTCATGTATGGCATTCTCATCGTGCTGGTCGCCTTTAGCGTCCTCAACACCCAGCTGATGTCGGTCCTTGAACGCACCAAGGAGTTTGGCATCGTCATGTCGCTTGGCGTGACTCCGGGCCGGCTCGGTCGGCTCGTGCTGCTCGAAACGGCGCTCATGGGCACTGTCGGCCTGATCCTGGGGGTCCTTCTCGGTTGGACGCTTTTGCTGTGGTTGGGCTATTACGGCTTCTCTTATCCGGGGATGGAGGAGATGGCCGGCAAATTCAACCTTCCCAGCCGGATCTACCCGCAGGTGTCTTTCATCGGCTTGCTATTCGGGCCGATGGTCATTCTCGTTGCGAGTGTCATGGCTTCGTTCTACCCAGCCATCAGGCTCCGCCTCATGGAGCCTGTGGCGGCCATGAGGGCTGCATGATGGGAGGCCTAAAAATCATTTTCCGTCTCGCTTGGCGCAATTTGTGGCGTAATCATCGCCGTACCCTAATCATGCTGGCAGCGATCGTCGTTGGTGTGTGGGCGATGATCTTCATGACGGCGCTAATGCGTGGCATGGTGGACGATATGGTCAAAGACGGCGTCAGCGTCCTCCCCGGTCACGTTCAAATCCACCATCTAAACTTCCGCGACGATCCCACGATCTCCAATGTGATTACGCCACCGGACGGTAAGTTGCTTGAGGTCCTGAACCATCCTGAAGTCGTGGCGTGGGCGACGCGCGTGCGGGTGCCGGCGGTGATCTCGTCTGAGCGCGACACCCGCGGTGTCACCCTGGTCGGGATCGAACCCGATCGCGAGCGCGGGATCAGCTTCGTCGCTGAAGATGTGACCGAAGGGCGCTTCCTGGAGTCGCGGGACGATCGCGGCTTGGTGGTGGGCCGGAAGCTGGTCGAGAAGCTCGAAACAGGTCTCGGCAAAAGAGTCGTGATCATGAGCCAAGACCAGGAAAATGAGATCGCCGACCGCGGCTTCCGCATCGTCGGTATCTTTGACTCCAAGCTCGCACAATATGAGGAGGGATACGTCTTCGGCGGCGAGGGGGCCATCCAGGACCTGCTCGGAGTTGGTGACGCCGTTTCCGAAGTGGCGATCCTGGGAACGGACTACCGCGATGTGGGTTGGCTCCATCAGATGGTGGCGGATGCCGCGGGATCCAAGGTCGAGGTTTTGCCGTGGTACGAACTCGACACCTACCTCGGTTCGATGCTGGCGGTGATTGACGGTTTCGTGGTGGTGTGGATCGTGGTCGTCTTTCTGGCTCTCTCCTTCGGCCTTGTCAACACGCTGGTCATGGCCGTTTTCGAACGAGTACGCGAGATCGGTCTGATGCTTGCCCTCGGCATGACGCCGCGCAACATCCTGTCCCAGATCATCGCGGAGTCTATTTTTCTGCTGGTTATCGGCCTCGCCATCGGCAACCTGGCGGCGTGGGCCACCATCGAACCACTCAAGGGTGGCATCGATGTCTCCATCGTCGGTGAAGGCATGGCGTACTTCGGTGCGGCGAGCGTTCTCTATCCGGCTCTCTACCTCAAGGACGTTATCCTCGCCAACGTCATCGTGATCGTACTCGGGTTCTTTGCCAGTTTGTCACCGGCCTGGCGTGCCTCCCGATACGATCCGGTGCGAGCCATTACAAAGGTGTGATCATGAAATCAGTACGCTGCATCGATCTGTGCAAGACCTACCGCCAGGGTGATGTCGAGATCACCGGCCTCGACCATGTCAACCTCGAGATCGAGGAGGGCGGCTTCGTTTGCCTCTCCGCCCCGTCGGGAGGTGGCAAGACGACCCTGCTGAACGCCATCGGTGGGCTCGACACCCCCGACAGTGGTGAGATCTGGCTCGCCGGAAACCGGATCGACAATCTCAGCAAGGGTGAACTCGCGAAAATGCGCCTCCACCAAATCGGTTTTGTATTTCAGGCCTACAATTTGATTCCGGTTTTGACGGCACGCGAAAACGTCGAGTTCGTAATGGAGGTGCAGGGCATAGCAACTGCGGATCGTCGAACACGATCCCTCGAAATCATCGAAGAGGTCGGTCTCGGTGGTCTCGAGGACCGACGGCCGGCGCAGATGTCGGGCGGTCAGCAGCAACGGGTCGCAGTGGCTCGGGCCATCGCTTCCCGTCCGGCGCTGGTACTCGCCGACGAGCCAACGGCTAACCTTGACTCCCAATCTGCCGACAAGCTGATGGAGCTCTTCGTGGATCTCAACCGACATCACAGCACCACCTTCGCCATTGCCACCCACGACCAGCGTGTGATGGGGTATGCGCGACGGGTGATCCGAATGCTCGACGGTCGCATCGTGGGTGATGAACAAAAGCAAGCCGCGTAAGGATTAGTCATGAGGCGTTGGCGTTGGGCAATAGCGATTATCATTGGATACGTGCTCGCCTCGGCGGGCGTGAGCCTCGCCGGTGACACGACCTTCGACCTCGGCGGTCGCATCAGCCCGCAGATCGTCGTCGGCACCTATCCTGAGAACAGCGCCTTCCGGGACATCTTCGGTTCGAGCTCGTTCGACTCCGCCATCGACGCCAGGGTAGTTTTTGGTGCCCAGCGCGACCGCTGGAGCTTCGACGTCGATTATCAACTCGTCGGCCTCTATGCCGACCGTGTCGAGTTCAGCCGCGAGCTTCCGCCGGACCTGCGGGCCCTCTTCCCCCATTTGCCTACCGACCGGACCCGGCTCTTCGATCTCACGCACGTTTTCACCGATTCGGGAAAGACAGCAGCTTACCAACGACTCGACCGCCTGGCCGTCGGCTATTCCTCTGACCAATTCGTGGTGAAGTTCGGGCGCCAGGCAATCACCTGGGGTAATGGGTTGATCTACAACGTTATGGACATCTTCAACCCCTTCGATCCGGCCGCGGTCGACAAGGAGTTCAAGACCGGCGACGATATGCTCTACGGTCAATACCTCCTGTCGAACGGCAACGATTTCCAGGGAGTGATGGTTTTCCGGCGCGATCCGTTCACCGGCGATGTTGAATCGGATCAGGGATCACTCGCCTTCAAGTATCACCACATGGCATCGATCAGCGAGTTCGACACGCTGATAGCAAAGCACTACGGCGACACCCTGGTTGGCGCGGGGGTCAACTACAGCATCGGCGGCTCGGTGTGGCGCGGCGACCTGACAGTCGCCTTTACCGACGACGACACCATCCCATCCCTCGTCACCAGCATCTCGCATTCGTGGACCTGGGGTGGGAAGAATGTCAGCGGTGTCGCCGAGTACTTCTACAACGGCTTCGGTCAAAGCGACGGCTGCTACTCGTTCGGTTGCCTGTCCGAAAATCCCGAACTGCTCAAACGCATCTCACGCGGCGAGCTCTTCAACCTTGGCCGACATTACCTCGCCCTCGGTGCGATGATCGAGGTCACACCGCTCTTCCTGCTGACACCGAACGTTTTCCTCAACGTGACCGACCCGAGCGCCCTGTTCCAATTGGTCTTTCAAAACGACCTGCAGGAGAACCTCATGTTGTGGAGTGCGATCAACGTACCGATTGGTGCTGACGGCACCGAGTTCGGTGGCGCCGACACCGATGTACCGTGGATCTTCCTGTCGTCCGGTCCCAGTGTTTCGGTGCAGCTTGTTTGGTATTGGTAGCAACCCAGCTACTTCAGGAACGCTACCTCTCCCAAGTGGATGGAGGTGTTCATCCAGTGGTCTTTTCAGCCGATCGTCATGCTGGCTTCCCTTTCCATGCAGTGGGTCCCCCGGGTCTTGCTTCCCCACCTTACCGGCCAGACCCCACTCTGACCATCGGTATTCGGCTCAGCTAAGACTTCTCCGCCTGGGGCGGATCCATCTCAGGCTCGTTCGCTCTTTGCTTTCCTCACCTGATACCTTGTATCGCTCTTCTTTGTTTGTCGTTCCTCGCAGACTCTCTGGGAAGCTGGCGCGCTCTTTCCCAGAGCCAGATGTTTTCCATCACGGACGGTAACCCCCAACCACCCATTCATTTTAAGTGTCGATGACACCTTGAGCCGGTGTTAAAGAATGAAAAGCTGAATGAATACATCGGGAAACAGAAACGCATTGCCCGGATTGAAACAGACCAACGAAAAATTAAGCATCGCGTTTCCACTGGTGGTGGAGCTAGTACAGCATACCTATACTTACGGGTGAAGTTTCCTAAACGGAAGATCACCCATTCAGAATGGATGGAAAGCATGGTGAACAGCAAAGATAAACGAGACAGAGATTTTGGCGCCGAAGCCTTGGGAAAAACGCGCTTTCGAGTAGTGAAATCCGGGAAACTGAAAGTCGAATCCATCTATTATCGGGGGAACTCCGAACCATCAAAGAACTCAAGAGGTTGATATGATTGTTTACCCTGATGCTGGATATGACAGCTTTATCAGTGTGGACGCTGCCCGGAAGATCTATTATGCCGCCGTCAAACGGATGATTTCCGTTATCATTGAAATGGATGCCGTTCATAAGATGACCCTGGCGGAGCGGAAAAGCGGCGGATGTGGCCAAGCAAAAGCGATACCTGGAAAAGAACCGGGACAAGGTCAACGCCCGTCGACGGGCACGCTATGCCCGGAATAAGGAGAGAATCAACGCAAAACGGCGGGTGGAATACGCCGCCAAGAAAGCATCCTCATCACTTTAATTAAAAAGATATCAGCCTTTTAAGAGTCTCTCAAAGTTTGTATATGTTGGAGTAATCAGCAAATCAGGAACAAAAAAGGCAGAGACATTGCTGACTCTGCCTTACATAAAACCTAAAAATTTGGCTTATTTTTTTCAGGTAATTTCCAAGTACCCTTTCCAAGGGAAAAGCTGGCCCCAGCCTCTTTGGAGGGAGGACGTAATTGATATCTTGCAAATTCGAGTGTACCCGTTATGCCCTCAAACTTTCCCGTTCCGCCAACAAAAGTACCACTTCCCTTTGCGCCCTTTCCCATTGTACCTGAAGTTTTGTAGGTTAAAAATATTTGATCTCCATCTGGGCGGGTATAACAAACCAAACCTGAGTCATTTTCATAGATGCCCTTTTGGATAAGCAATCCTCCAACAACATGTGCAGATGCATTGTGCAGAAGACCCTTTTCGTCATCGCTCGCGGTTACGCCATAACCTTCGTAGTTCAATTGAAGAAGTTCCTTGCCCATTGGAAGTGCTGTGACAGAGGTTATCCAAGAAGACCTGAACGAAATTGAACCTTCTCTTGCCATTTCTTCAGCCAGAACAAGTTCAGATGTTGCCAATATTAGAAGTGTAAGAATCAAAGCCATAGATTTTTTAAACATAATAACCTCCTTTTTAAATGTGGCGGGCGGTTTAGGTGAAAGGGCTAAAATCGCACTCCCAACAAATTAAGAATACTTCTGTTGGGAGCACAGTATGCAAAATTTGAGGGGTAACTCCATTTCACATTTCCCGATAGGATAAATTTTGTGGGAACCAGTGTCTATATTAATGGAGAGAGAAAGTTCTTAATTAGTAAATCAACAGGCAAATATGAATTGGTGAAAGAGTAGAGATATAAACTAGCATCAACTGAAAATGAGATTTAGAAAGTGTACTCTTATCCTTTATTTATATGAAATGATGCTATAAATGTCAAAAAAAATCGACTTATCGATACGATATCAAAGAG
>Ga0316197_10001214_pt1 | contig 18519 bp, 12 predicted proteins | sample OudBiesiAoxic_MG_FD_204939 | JGI IMG/M metagenome (GOLD analysis project Ga0316197, IMG submission 204939) | Coastal sediment microbial communities from Oude Bieten Haven, Netherlands - site A oxic | ecosystem: Environmental > Aquatic > Marine > Coastal > Sediment | place: Netherlands... | reverse complement strand
ACCTGCCTTGTTTCGCCCTATGAGGGAGAAACATAGAAAGGAGAGGGTTTATTTTTTCTTCTTAAATTTATTTGTACCCTTAAACTTATTGTTTTTAGGTTTATTAGTTTTTTTATTTGTTTCATTGTTATGAGATGTATTGTCTTTAGATTCTTTATGATTTTTATTATAAGAATTTCCCATATATCCATTTTTTGCATCTTTATCGATTAAAATATCTTTTTGCTTATATTTTCTAGCTGTATCTTTTTCCACTTTCATAGATTTTCCTGTAAATGGATCGATCTCAGTATAATACATAAGGGTAGAATATGTCGATGGGGTAGGAGTAAAGATTTGAACCTGTTCAGGATTAACCTTTAATTCATGACTAGCAAAATTCTTTAGATCCCTCATATGTCTCTCATTACACCCAGGATGAGCAGCAATTAGATAATAAGTTAAGAACTGTTTTTTCCCTAATCGGTCATTTATCCTATAAAATTCATCTTTAAATTTTTTTAGGACATCTTTTCCTTGTTTTCCCATAAGACTTAATATTTCATCTTCAGTGTGTTCAGGAGCTATCTTTAACTGCCCAGACACATGATCTTTAACTAAGTTTTCAAGGTATAAAGAACCACATTTATTGTCATCCATGATAAGATCATATCTTATTCCAGAAGCTATAAATACTTTTTTAACACCTTCTACTTTTTTGACTTTATCTAGTAATTCCAATTGTTTATTATGGTTTACATTTAAGACCTTACAAGTTTTAGGATACATACACCTGATGTCTTTACAGGCTCCTAATTTTTGTTTTTTTAGACACTCAATTCCATACATATTAGCTGTTGGCCCACCTAGGTCAGAGATATATCCCTTAAATGATTTCATTGTAGAGATATCTTCTACTTCTTTTACAATAGAGTCTATACTTCTTTCAGTGATAGTTCTACCTTGATGAACTGCAATGGCACAAAAGTTACATTCACCATAACAACCTCTATGGGTAGTAACCGAATGTTTAATAGTGTCTAGAGCCTTTACTTCTCCCATTTTTCTATAGTATGGGTGGAGTGCTCTCTCATATTCTAATCCATAGATCTCATCCATTTCTTCAGTTGAAGGAATAATAGATGGAGGATTTTGGATCAGATATCTAGTATCGTGTTTTTGTGATAATCCTACAGCTGTAATATAATCATTGTTTACATAAAATTTTTCAAAAGCTTCTATAAATTTATGTTTATCAGCTTTACATTCATCGAAACTAGGCAGTTCCAAATATCCTGCTTTAGGTTCCTTTGCAATATAGCAAATTCCACGAATATTGGTGTAATCATCTCCATTTTGAATGGCATTAGCCAGTTCTAACATGGATTTTTCTCCCATTCCATAGGAAAGAATATCTGCTTTTGAATTAAACAATATAGATTTACGTAATTTATTTGTCCAAAAATCATAGTGGACGGTTCTACGTAAACTAGCTTCTATTCCACCAATAACAATTGGCTTAGGTGTCTGTTTAAAATTTTTCTTTATAAGATTTGTATATGAAATAGTGGCTCTATCAGGACGTCTGTTATTTAACCCACCTGGAGTAAAATCATCTTTCTGTCTTCTTTTTCTGGTAGCGGTATAGTTTGCCACCATAGAGTCAACACATCCAGCAGAGATTGCCCAATATAAGTTTGGAGCTCCTAACCTTTTGATTTCCTCATCATTATTTATATCTGGTTGGGCAATTATTCCCACCTTGAATCCATATTTTGACAGAAATTTTCCTATAACAGCACTTCCATTATAAGAACTATCTACATAGGAGTCACCAGAAACTAGGATTATGTCTAAAGAATCCCAGCCTAATCTATCCATTTCTTCTCTGGTAGTTGGTAAAAACATATTTCTCTCCCTCTATTACATTACACTAAAATAATCATTCTAAAATACTATATATTATATCATATATGCACTGTTATTGCACGGGTAAATCTTTTGTATAAATTAATTTCTATGGCAAAAAAATCTTTTATGGTAAAATAAATTATAATATTTAAGGGGGGAATGATTATGGTAGATTCTAAATTAAAATCTTATATACATCTGGTTAACTTTATAGCTGATTTTTTAGGGCCCAATTACGAAGTTGTACTTCATGATGTAAGAAATATAAATAATTCTATAATAGCTATAAAAAATGGACATATTTCTGGAAGAAAGGTAGGAGGACCATTAGCGGACCTTTCTTTTAAGCATATAAAAGAAAATAGAAATAGTGATAAAAAATACCTACTCCTATACGGAAAAACAAAGGATGGGAGACAACTTAAAACTTCTACATATTTCATTAGAAATGAAAAAGAAGATATCATAGGTTTATTAGGGATAAATACCGATATCTCAAGTTTTGTGGAACTTAAGAAAAAAATGGAAAACTTTATTAACTATGGTGGAAATAATATTGTAGAAGATAGGGAAGAGGAACGTTTTGAAAGTTCTATTGAAGATATTATGGATTCTATAATAAACGAAGTTATTACAGATTCTAGGATCTCTGTAGAGAGGATGGATCACTTAGAAAAAATAGAAATAACTAAAAAATTAAATTTGAAAGGGGTATTTTTGATAAAGGGATCTGTAGCTAAGGTTGCCGAAAAACTAAAGACCTCAGAAGCTACAATGTATAGGTATATAAAGCAAGTGAGTAAATAGTATTACAGCTAACTAAAAGAAGGAGAATTTTATTAATTCTCCTTCTTTTATTGTAAATTATGTAGTTTTTAGATTCAAAATCTTACATTTTTTAATTAATCTATATCCGATAAAAGCTGTTAAAACTTCTGCTACAGGCATGGTAAACCATATACCATCTATTCCCCAAATCATAGGGAAAATAGTGATTCCCATAATGACAAAGATTATCCCTCGAAGAGCAGAAATAAAAGCAGAAAGTTTAGCATTTTCAATAGCGGTAAAGTATGCTGCCATGACCATATTGATACCATTTAAAAAATAAGCAAAGCAGTAGATTTTGGCGGCTTTGGTGGTAAATACTAAGAGTTCTTTATTATTAGAAAAAATTCTTATTATTTTTTCACTGAAGACAAACATAGTTGTAAAAGCTATAATACCAATTATGAAAACTGTTTTTATGGCTAAACTAAAGATACCTCTAATCACATATTTTTCATTAGATCCTAAACTATAACTTATAATTGGCTGTATCCCTTGGGAAACTCCCAAAAGGATAGCAAAAACAACTGTATTGATATAGTTTATAATACTAAAAGCCGAAACTCCTATCTTTCCGATTTCTCTCATGATAGTAAGGTTAAATATAAATATTATAAAACCCAAAGAGATCTCACTTACAAATTCTGAAGAACCATTGGTAATACCTTTAAAGAGGAGTGGGAGGGAAAAATCAGGCTTTACAAATTCTAGCTGACTATCACTTCTAAAAAAGTCAATTATAAGTATTGTTGTAGCAATGGTCTGAGATAACCCTGTAGCAAGGGCAGCACCCTTTAAACCGTAATCTAAGTGGATAACGAAGATATAGTCCAAAATTATATTCAATACTCCACCTATTATGAGTGCACTCATGGAATAGGTAGGTCTACCATTTGTTCGAACAAAGATTTCTAAAAAATATGTACCCATGAAGAAAACATTAAAATACATGATTATGGTCATATATTCTATAACCATAGTTTTTAAAATTCCAGTAGCTCCTAAGAAATCTGCAGTTTGCTCTATAAAACCTAAAATAAAAAGACTTATTCCTCCAGCTCCTAAAATAAGTACAAGAACAAAAAAACTAAATATCTTATTGGCCTCATGATTTTTTTTCTCTCCCATCTTTATAGCCACCATGGTGGCACTTCCTGTGGCAATCATAATATTTAGTGCAAATGAGAAAGCAATAACAGCTTCTACCATATTTACAGCAGCCAAACCATCACTTCCCACAGCCTTTCCTATGAATATCCCATCGACAATTACATATAGTGAAGTTACCATCATTCCTACAACGCCTGGGATGGTGTATTTTAAAAACAATTTTTTTATGTCTTTTTTCATTTATTTTCCCCTTTTAATGTTTAGGTCTATAATATGAGTTTTATTTATTGATAAATTATATATATATTATAAACCTTAAAGGTAGTTTTTGGTCAAGAATTATTTTATAAAGATATTAGTGGTTTAATTTTTGTAATAAAAAACCAACAAATGACAGAGGGAATTTGATAACTTATTCCAAATATGATAAAATTATTAGGTTATATAAAAGAAACTAATAATCGGAGGTAATGGTCATGGCAGGGCATAGTAAATGGTCTAATATTAAACATAGAAAAGGAGCTCAAGACAAAAGAAGAGCACAATTGTTTACAAAATTAGCAAAAGAGGTAACAATAGCAGCAAAAGAGGGTGGAAAAGATATAAACTTTAACCCTAGGCTAAGATTAGCACTAGAGAAGGCAAAGAAACAGAGTATGCCAAAAGATAATATAGATAGAGCAATAAAAAAAGGTACTGGTGAATTAGCTGGTGTAGAATATATTGAAATAAGATATGAAGGATATGGTCCAGGTGGAACTGCATTTATCGTAGAAGTAGTTACTGAGAATAAAAATAGATCTGCATCATCTGTAAGATCAAATTTCGCTAAAAATGGTGGAAATATGGGATCTGACGGTGCAGTAGCATGGATGTTCAATAAAAAAGGTCAAATCATATTAAATTCTGAAGGATTAGATGCTGACGAATTTATGATGGAAGCATTAGAGATGGGAGCAGAGGACTTAGTTGTAGAAGATGATACATTTGAAATCTTAACTGATCCTACTGAATTACAAGTTGTAGTAGAAGCTTTAACAAAAGCTGGATATAAGTATGAAGAAGCAGAGATAGTAATGCTTCCTGAGAATATGGTAGAGGTAGAAAATGAAGAAATGGCTGAAAAAGTTATGAAATTATTTGAAGCATTAGAAGATAATGAAGATGTAAACGATGTTTATGCTAACTTTGATATTTCAGATGAGTTAATGGACAAAATAATGGGATAAAGAGGATTTTTTATGAAAATTTGGAAAGGATAACAACTTTTTATTTTCATCAAAATCTTAATTATTAAAATAAAAAGGCTTTTAGAATATTTATTCTAAAAGCCTTTTTTTATGAATAGAACTCCTCAATATTTTTTATTTTACCATCATTTGTTTTATTAAATTTCCTAGTACTTTCATTCCAATATCGATTTTTTCACTATCAACATTAGAGTAATTAAGTCTCAATGTATTTTCAACTTTTTCTCCAGCATAAAATGGAAAACCTGGAACAAAGGCTACATTCTCCTTTACAGCTTTATAAAATAGATCCATAGCTTTTATATCATTTGGCAGTGTTACCCATAAAAACATCCCACCTTCGGGTTTTGTAAAGGTAACTTCTTTTGGAAAATATTTTTCAATTGCATTTATCATAGTTTCTCTTTGATCGCCATAGGATTTGATTATCTTTTTAAGATGATCATCGATATTATTATCAGTAAGGTATTGATGCATTACCCTCTGTGTAAAATAGTTTGTATGAAAATCTGAGGCCTGTTTTGCAACTGCTAATTGAGCAATGAATTCTTTTTTTGCATAGATCCATCCCATCCTAAAAGAGGGGGAGACTATTTTTGAAAAACTACCTAAAACTATAGTGTTATCATAATATTTTTTCATAGATGGAAGTGTTTCTCCTATAAACCTTAGATCTCCATAAGGATTATCTTCTATCAAAATCATATTTTGTTTTTTTAAGACTTCTGCTGTTTGTTCTCTTTTTTTAGCACTATAAGTTATCCCAGAAGGATTTTGAAAGTTTGGGACAGCATAAAATAACTTTATTTCATTATTGTCAACGACTTTATTTAATTTATCTATATTTACACCATCATCTTCTAATGGAACTTCACAAAAATTAGGTTCGTATATAGAAAAAGCCTCGATAGCTCCTAAGTAACTTGGTTTTTCTACAAGGATATTCTCACCCTCATTTATAAATGTCTTTCCTATAAGGTCTAACCCCTGTTGAGATCCACTAGTTATAAGAATCTCGTCTATACTTACATCGAGACCTTCTTTTTCTTTATACCTTTTAGCAATATATTCTCTCAAAAGTAGGCACCCTTCTGTAATATTGTACTGAAGAGCTTTTTCCCCATCGTTATCAAGAACTACATTACAGGCATTTTTCATCTCTTTTATTGGAAAAAAATCAGGATTCGGAAGTCCTCCTCCAAAAGAGATTACATTTTTATCTGCAGCCAGCTTAAATATCTCCCCGAGAAAGGATTTTGGTACTTTCATAATTCGTTTTGAAATATATCTTTCCATATTTATCACCTCATGTTAAATTTTCAACTTTTTTTATTAATTTTTAAGAATTATAACCTCTCCCTCTATAAATGTCAATATTTTATTACAAAAGTACGAAATTTTAGACAAGATAAGTTTGGAAGCATACAAAGAGCTATTAAATATTTAACTTTTCACTTCTTTTAGTACTTTTTAATTATTTTCTAATCATTAATTAGCGTTATAGAAGGTTTTTTTGTTATAATAAAAATATTATATTTTAGAAATGTATATAAATAATAAGGAGGAATATTATGACTTATTCACCTAGTTTGTCATCAGCTTTTAATAATACCAAAAACAGGAGTGATAAACTTTCACCCCAATCAGGCATGTGCTCGCTTTGTACGGAAGATTGTGTAGGAACTTGTGAACTTGGGTTAGCAGCGATTCTTGGAGCACAAACTGTATATCCTACAACTACAGGTACAAATCAAGTCGCTTCTGAAAAAGATTACCCCATTGATTATTCTCATTTTAATATTAATGGTCATGTTTTTGGTGCTGTTGGTACTAACCCAACTTACGAAGAAGCAAATATTTTTAGTGTGAACCTAGATAGAAAATTTGGTAAATTCAACACGGTTAAAATGAAGATGCCAGTAATTTTACCAGCACTTATTAAATTAAATTGGGAAGATTATTTTGCAGGGGCAGCTATGGCTGGTGTCTGCTGTGTCATTGGAGAAGATGCCAGAAATAAGGATCCGAAATTAAAAATTAAAGATGGGAAGGTTCTAGAATTTCCTGCTCTAAAAAATATGTTGGATACTTTTAGAAAATATGACCGTGGTTATGGTCAAATTATACTGCAATGTAATGTAGAAGATGATTTGTTGGGTGTTCCTGAATATGCAATAAAAAATGAAAATGTAGAAGGGATAGAATTTAAATTTGGGCAATCAGCTAAAGGGACTCAACCAGTAAAAAGATTAAAAGATATTGATGAAGCATTGAAAAATCATGAATCAGGAAATGTTGTATATCCAAATCCAACTGACCCTAAAATCATAAAAGCTTATGAAGAGGGAGTTTGTCCTAATTTTTATATCTATAGTAGGTTACCCTTGTGGAATGAAGAGTACTTAATTTTTCGTATAGAAGAACTTAGAGATCTAGGTTTAAAAAATGTTTATTTTAAAATGGCTGGATATGATTCAACAGATTTAGAAAGGGTAATTCGTTTAGCGAGTAAAGCTTCAGTTGATATGATTACTTTTGATGGAGCTGGAGGTGGAAGTGGATACAGCCCATGTAAAATGATGAATGAATGGGGGCTTCCTACTGTAATAATGCAAAATGTGATTTCTAAGATTATTAAAAAATTAAAAAAAGAAGATATTTGGATTCCAGCTATTACTATGACTGGAGGTTTTGCTTCAGAAGATCAGGTATTTAAAGCTTTATCTTATGGAGATGGGGATGTTACAGCTATTGGAATTTGTCGTGCTACAATGGCAGCAGCAATGAGTGCTAAAAAAGTTGGTAAAATGATTAAAGAGGGGAATGTACCTAATCACTTAAAACAATATGGTAACACCATAGAAGAAATTTATGGTGATTTAGCTGATCTGCGTGCTATTTATGGTAAAGACGCAAACAATTTTCCCCCAGGAGCTATTGGTGTATTTTCTTATTTAAATAAAATTGCTTTTGGTTTGAAGCATTTTGCAGCACTTAACAGGAAATTTGATATTAATTATTTAGATAGAAATGACCTTATTCCTTTGACAAGAGAGGCTAATGAATTATTAAACGGTAACTTATTTGGAGAATAAATATTAAAAAAAGAGGTTAGGAATTATTGTTCCCTAACCTCTTTTTGTTGAGTCAAATGAAAATTATATTTTTCTAAATTAATATTTTTTTCTGAATTGTCTAGGTCCTCTATATTGATCTAAGTATTGTGTTGGAACTACTTCTACCTCTAATTCACTGAGATCAGCTCGAACGATAGATACTTCTACACTATCTCCTAACTTAAAGATCTCTCCTGTATCTTCATTTGTCATAGTATAGTTTATTTCATCGAAGACAAAGTAATTAGGAGAGTTAACTCCGTCAAAGAAACATTCTACATGTTCCTCTGTTTCAAAGAATATCTTAGTTTTATTGAACCCGATAATCCTACTCTTATATTCTTCACCTATTTTATCTAGCATATATTCTACAATCTTTATTTTTACACTTTCAGATTCTAATTTCATAGCTGTTCTCTCTGTTTTTGAGATGTGTGATCCAATGGCAGACATCTCATCTTTAAACATCTTTATAGTTTTTTTACTTGGATAACCTGTTAGAGTTTCAGTGATAACTCTATGAACCATAAGGTCAGCATATCTTCTAATTGGAGAAGTGAAATGTGTATAGTAATTTGAAGATAAACCAAAATGTCCGATATTATCTACTGTATACCTTGCTTGTTTTAAACTCATCAAGATAAGTTTATGGATGATTTGGCTATTTCCATCTTCTTTAGACTGTTCTATTATTTTTTGGAATTTTCCAGGATGTAAATCCTCATGAGAATGAAGATTATATCCAAACTTTTTAATAGAATCATTAAGTGCAGAGATCCTATCTGGATCAGGTTTTTCATGGGTTCTGTATAGGAATGGTAGTTCCATCCAGAATATTTTTTCAGCAACAGTTTCATTGGCTGCGATCATGAAATCCTCTATAATTCTTTCAGATTCTCCTCTTTCAATTACTTTAAGGTATTCTACTTTTTTATCTTCTCCCAAGACAGCTCTAACTTCTGGGATATCAAAATCAATACTTCCTCTAGAGTATTTTAATTCTCTAAGGATATGAGAAAGTTCTAACATCTCAAAGACCATCTTATTTATATCTTTATATTCTTCTGTATAAGTTTTATCTCCTGCTAAGATCTTATTGACTCCTCCATAGGTCATCCTATGAGCAGTAGATATTACAGCTTTATAAGTTTCGTGATTTATTACTTGACCCTTGTTATCGATCTCCATCTCACATGTAAATACAAATTTATTTTCATGGGGATTCAATGAACACAGTCCATTTGAGATCTCTCTAGGGAACATTGGGATAACTCTATCTACTAGGTACACTGAGTTACCTCTTTTACGAGCCTCTATGTCTAGAGCACTTCCAAATGGAACATAGTAAGAAACATCGGCAATACAAACAATAAGTTTGAAATTTCCGTTTTCTAATTTTTCTACATAGACTGCGTCATCTAGATCTTTGGCATCATCACCATCGATTGTGATAATTGGAAGATCTCTAAGGTCTCGTCTTTTAGCAATCTCTTCTTCCGAAAGGTGATCGGTTAATTCTTTGGCCTTTTTGATTAGTTTAGGAGAAAAGTCCATAGACAGTCCTTCTCTAATTATAAGAGCTTCAATCATATTATTGGTATCATAGGGATCTCCAATTCTTTCCATAACTTTACCTTCAGGTTTTTTGTCTTTCTCTCCCCAAGATGTGATTTCACAGACTACCAGTTCACCGTTATGAGCTCCTCCATTAAATCTTTTTGGAACAAATATATCGTTTCCAAATGAATGGGTAGGAACTACAAATCCAAATCTTTCATTGGCTTGGTAGATACCAATGATGGTATTTTTTTCCCTCTTTAAGATTTTTATTACTTCTCCATCTTTTTTAGCTCCAGTAGTTTCATTAGAGATCTGTACCATAACTAAATCTCCATTAAATGCACCATTAAATTTAGATTTAGGGATAAATACACCAAAATCTTCTGTATCAACAAATGCGAATCTATCTTTTACTACATCGAGGTTTCCTGTAATATAACCTAAGTTTTCAGGAGTGTTATACTTTCCCCTTTTACTTAACATAAGGTCTCCAGATTCAACTAATTTATCTAAAAAATCTCTATTTTGTTTTTTTAATTTAGCAGACCAATCCATATAAGATGTGATCTCACTTAAAGTTTTTCCTTTTCCTTTTTTGAAAAGGTCTAAAACTTTTTGTTCGTCGTTTTTATTCATAACTTTTACTCCCTTTATTTTTCAATTCTCCTAGAATACAGTTTCTCATATCCACAGTGCTTGGGTGGATAGTAGCATCGATCTTTAGGAGATACTTTAATTTTCTATCCACTTCAAATAGGATAGCATCGTTGATACATGTTTTGGCCTTTTCACGAATGAAATCCACATTAGGATAATCTCTATTAGGTTCTATGGCATCGGCTATATAAATTATTTTTTCCAAAGTTGTCATACCTCTTCTACCAATAGTGTGGTATTTGATGGCACTGAGGATATCTTCATCATAGATTCCTAGTTTTTGTTTTGCATAGACACTTCCTGCAAAACCATGGAGGAGTTCTCCCATATTTCCGTAATATTTTAATGTTTCATCACAATCTATATATGAGTGTAGCTCCTCCAAACTCATACATTTTGAAACGTCGTGTAAAAGAGCTGCAATCTCAGCTCGGTGTTCGTTGATACCATATTGTTTTGCTAAAGAAACAGCTACTTTTATGACTCCTAAGGTATGTTGATATCTTTTAGGAGGAAGTGCTTTCTCAACATGGTTATATAATTTGTTTAACATAAGAACCTCCATTATACTTTTTAATGGCCTTAAAATTATTATACTTTCTTTGGATACAACGTCAAGTTGCTTTTTTAGATATCTAAATTTTGAGTGTAAAAATTTCTGAGATTATACCATTTTAATTTTTTAACTTCTACATCGTCAATAAGAATTTTTACTCTATTTATCCCCTCTAAACTTGTATAGGTATTGACCAAAGAATATATGATTAGTAATTCTTGTTCCTTGGTTTTGATATTATCAGTGATATTAGAGCTGAGGTTAAGATATAATTTATCACCTACAAGATAGGAATTTAATAGATTTATATTGGGATCCATAAATGGATAATAATTTCCATTTTCATCTTTTATCTGATAATTACTCTGTTCATGAATTGCGTTGAAGATGGATTTTATTTCAGAAGCAAAATCTTCATTAGTAATCTCAATATCCGATGAAACTAAGCTACCCAATGAATCATTAGGAGTATAAATTTTTACGACCTTAATATCTATAAGTGTCTTTATATTTTTATGGTTAGTAATTTTTTTTATTGGGATTTGATCTCCCATAGTGACATATTTATAGAAAAAAATACTACTTATCAAAAGGAGGGTAATGGACACTCCTAATAAAATTAAACTTTTTTTATCTTTCATACTTGATCTCCTTAATATTTTAATAAAAATGTTGTTTTATAGCCTTGGCGATTTCATCAGCGGCTAATTTTTGGTATTTACTCTGTTTTAGTTTACTGATATCTGAGCTATTTGTAATAAACCCAGCCTCTACTAATATTCCAGGGCCATCAAATCCTCTAAGAACTGCAAAATTTGCTCCATGAGCTCCTCTATTTCTCATTCTTAATCTTTTAGAGTAAGAATTCACTAGATTTTGTGCTATCTTGGCAGAAACCTCTTTATTTTTTTTATAAAATAACTGTCCCATAATTAGGGTGATGTCATCGGCATTTTCTCCGAATTTATTTCCTACACTATTTTCAAAGGCAGCTACTTTTTTAGCATAATCAGATTCTGTTCTGGAAAAATAAAATATATCTGCTCCACTGGCTTTTGAACTGTTATTAGCATTCAAATGGACACTTACAAAGAAATCAGCCTTGGCTTTATTTCCTATATTTGGTCGACCAGATAAACTGATAAAAGAATCATTATTTCTAGTCATGATTACATTAAAATCTTTTTGAAGACTAGTTTTAAGATATTTGGTGATTCTTAGTGCAAGATCTTTTTCATGGTATCTATTAAAACCAGTAGATCCAGGATCTTTTCCACCATGACCTGCATCGACTATGATGGTATATTCTTTTTTAGCTTTGTTTTTATCAAAATTCAATACAAACCTTGTGGGGTTAGACCAATAACGAGCACTATAATTTATATTGTTTTTAAAAAATATAAAAACACCAGTAGAGTTACTATATTTTCTTATTTTAATATTTTTGACATAACTTCCATTCATTATTCTATCTTTTAAATTTGAGGAAGCTCTCGTATTTAAAAATTCAACAAAGAGATATCTATTATGTTCGTCATAACTAATATTATACTTAGGCTTAACATTTCCTTCTACATCGATAACCATTTGTGGAGGATTACCGTTAAATCTCAGGTTTTTTAATAAAATTTGGTTAGAAAATCCTATGGTAGTTAGGATAAAAAAAAGTAGGATTAAATTTATTTTTCTCATTGTGTTCTCCTTGTATTATGTTAGGTTGAGGTTAAAGCTATCAAGCTATATTTTATCATATATCACAATATAATGTGTAAGTTTTTGTTGAAAAAAGTGAATCTTATAGAGGGAAGTTTAGAGGAGAGTTTTATCTTACTAAATGGCATAATAAAAAGTGAAAAAAGGAAATCATAAATAAATTTGGTAGATAAATATTATTATTATTATTGATATAAATTTTTAAGGGGGGAAAGGATGAAAAAACTTTTATTTGGTATAGCAGCATTAGTATTGGTAACCACAACTTATGCAAAGGGACTAGAGGTCAAAGCTGGATATGATGTTTGGAGAAATATATCTAAGGATTATATAGGTGACAGTGGAGGATCAATGGATCAAGGTTGGACTTTGGGAGCAGAGTATCTATGGGCTTCTAGCAGTGATTATTCTTATGGGGTAGGTACTGAATTTAGATCAAAAATAGAAGATGATAACAATAAGTATAACGAATCTATGCCTTTTTATCTAGTGGGGAAATACGACATGCTAGATGATATGTTTTATTTAGTTGGAAGAGGTGGATATAATGCATCTTCTAATGTAACTGGTGGAAATACCAGAGGTGGACATTATGTAGGAGTTGGAATAGGAAGAGATATTGGAGTTTTTAATTTAGAAGTTTTATATGAAAATATGGGGTATGAATTCAAAAGAGAAGATCAAAGAGGGTATCATGACAGTGTAGGAATAAAATTTGGTATGAAGTTAGGAGAATTTTATGACATGATGATGGAGGATACTACTCCTAGTGAGGCAACTTTAACTGCTATAGAAGAAAATAATAGTTCAATGATTGCAGAAGAGATGTCAGTTGCAGAGGAAAATAAAGTAATTCCAGTAGTCACAGAGGCAGAACCTATGATGAAATACACCTTTATTAATTTTGGATTAAATGAGAGAAAACTAAGTGATAAGGCTAAAACTGATTTAGATAAATTAAAACCAGAGGTAGAAGGAGCTAAAAAGGTAACTGTAATAGGGCATACTGATAGTAGAGGTTCTGTTGAATATAATCAAAAATTATCCTATGATAGAGCTCAAGCTGTAGTGGATTATTTAGAAATACCAGAAAAAATAGAGGTAGAAGTGGTTGGTAAAAGTGAAAGTATGCCTTTAGGAGAAGATCACGATGCTAATAGAAGAGTTGAAATAGAGATAGAAAAATAAGATGTTTACACAGGTGGGTATTAGGAGGTTTTTCTTTTTCTTTTAAAACATGTGATATAATTACTTTGCTGTCATTATGTTAATATGGTGTTTTGAAATTTATTAACAGGTGATAATCTTGAGATAAAGGGAATGATTTGATGTTAAAAAAAGAAATTAAAAAGATGGATATATTGTCTTTGGCAATTGGAGCAATTATAGGAACTGGAGCTTTTATCCTTCCGGGAACTATGTTTTTAAAAGCTGGGATGATAAATTCCATCATAGCCATCCTTATAGGTGGTTTTATAATGGTTGGGATAGAAAAAAATTATGGTTATTTACTCCATAAGTTTCCAGTAGCTGGAGGAGAGTATGCCTTTACCTACGATGCATTTGGGTGGAAACATGCATTGACATGTGGATGGTTTCTAACTTTGGCATATTCAAGCTTAGTCCCCTTTAATGCTACAGGTTTGGCTTTTGTTGCAAAATTTATAATGCCAGGAGTGTTGAAGATAGGATATCTATATACTATAGCAGGATCAAGTATATATTTAGGAGAGATTGGGATAGCAATATTTGCCCTATGTTTCTTTGCATATTTAAATATTAAAGGAGTAAAATTAGCTTCAAATTTTCAAAATATAATGGTGTTTTTATTGGTAGGTATAGTATTTTTATTTTTAAGTCTAGCCATAGCAAAAGTTGGGATAGAAAATTCATATACGACTACATTTCTTAAGGGTCAAACCATTAATTTATCTAATATATTAAAAATATTATCTATTGCTCCAATGTTATTTGTTGGATTTGACTGTATTCCTCAAGTTGCAGAGGAACTAAATTTTGAAGCTAAAGAAGCTTCTAAATTAGCTGTGGTTTCTATTTTAATCGGAGCTTTAATCTATTGTTCAATTTTATTTTTTACAAGTTTTGGGGTAACACTAGAAGAAATAATAAGTGGAAAGATAACATGGGCAACAGGGCATACAGTTGAATATTATTTTGGTAAGGTTGGTTTATGGTCATTAGGATTAGCCTTACTTTCAGCAATTATAGCGGGAATAAATGGGTTTTATATGGCTGCTAGTAGATTGTTATTTGCCATGTCTAGAGGGAAGATACTTCCAGAATTCTTTGGTGTATTAGATCCTAAATACCATACTCCTAAAAATGCTATTTTGTTTATCTTAGGAATATCATTGATTGCACCGTGGTTTGGTAGAAATGTATTGGGGTGGATAGTGGGGACCTCTAGTGTAGGAGCATCGATAGGATATCTGTATACTAGTTTATCATCTTATAAATTATACAAAGAAGAACATAAGAAGGTTTATTTGCCATCTATATTTGGTTCTATAGCAGGAATAATTTTTCTGATCTTATTATTAGTGCCTGGACTAAATAGTTCTCTATCTATGCCATCAGCAATTATAGTTATAGTATGGGGGATTATAGGTTTATCTTTTTATAAATTTTATGACCTTCAAGTGGTTCATTATACTGTGGAAGAGTTAGACAAATTGATTCTAAATAGAGATAAAGATGGGAATTTCCAAGGAAAATAAAAAGTCACATGATTTTAGAAGTGGAAGATAAAAAATGTAAGATATTCTTTAGAGGGGCGTAAGCCCCTCTTTATTTACATATAAATATTTGGACTAAATATTAGTTTTTATGTTTTGTATAAGACTGAGACAAAACCTCTATTTCAACTAATTTTAAAGTGAATTAAGGCCTTATTTTGCAAAGGTCTTTAAATAGTTTACATAATAAAAGTGGGATTTTTTCCTGCTTTTATTATTATCTAGGAAATTATAAAAATATAAATTGTACTTGTCTGGATGCAATGGCAAGTTGCTTTTATATCAACAAAATAATCTTTTAGAATTTAAATTTAGAACTGAAGTTATCTAAAGATTGAAAAAGCCTAGATTTTTTGATATAATAGGCTTTAGTGGATATTTAAATTAGAATTTTTTAGAAGTGGAGAGAGTGATGTACGATAAATTTATTAGTAAAAGTGAAGAACGGGTAGAAGTTTATTTTAAATTGAGATTTTTTGAAAAAAAATCTTATATAGAGGTGGTAGATAAAAAAGGAAATGAAATAAGTCTTCCAATGACGCCTATCCAAACGGATAAAAATACTTTAGAAATAATTTCTAATTTGGAACTTACAAATGAGTATAACTATTTTAATATATCGTGGGAAAACGAAGATAATCTAATTTATTTAGAAGAAAACCCACATCTATTTGAACTGTTAAGAAAGAGTAAATACTTTGTTACAGACGACTTTAAAAGTATCAGTATTAGGGAGAAGAAAAGAAATATAACCCTAAAACTAGAAAAATCTAAGGGAAAAATAGATGTTAAATTAGTATTAGATGGAAAGTATGAAACTTTTGAATTCTTGACTGAAAACTATGTTATAAGAAAACACAAGATTTATCATATCGAGGATATGGGAGAAAATTATCTAAGTGCATTGGAATTAAATACACAGATAGAACTAAAAGAGATGGAAAGATTTTTGACTATTACTAATTCTTATTTTGATAATTTAAATTTAGAATATGAAGATTACAGGGTAGAAAAATTAAACAAAAAATCATTTGTACCTAGAATTATAATAGAAAAAATTTCTAAAGATAGAAGTTTGTATCTTAAATTTGGTTTTGAAATATCGACCATGACCTATAATATGTTAAAAACAGATGACATTAAAACAGTGGTATTATTAAATTCATTGGAAAAAGTGATCTCAATTTGCGACATAGATATATCTACCATGTCTGAAAGTATGGAAGATGTAATAAAAATACTGGTGAAATATCAAAGAAAATTAAAATTAAAGGAAAGCTATTATGTAGAGGAAAATTTGATAATTCTGCATGAGAAATTAGCCAAAGAATTTATAAGTAAGGAACTACTTAATCTAGTATCTAAATATAAATTTATAGGAACTGAAAAATTAAAAACATATAAGATAAAAACTGTTCAGCCAAAATTGATAGCTAAATTATCACATTCAATTGATTTTTTAGAAGGTGACGCACACCTAGAGATAGAAGGGGAAAAGTTCTCTATCCTAGATATAATTTCAAAATATAAAAAAGATTCATATATTGTTTTGAGTGATGGAACTAATGCACTTATCAATAAAAAATATATAGAAAAATTGGAAAGATTATTTAAAAATAGTAAATCGTCTAAAGATGTTAAGGTGTCTTTCTTTGATCTGCCTATAATAGAGGAGCTCATTGGAGAAAAAATATCTGGAGATGGGATGACTTATGGAAGGAAAATATTTGAGGGTTTAAACGAGATAGAAAACTTAGATATACCTGATGCCATGGTAGATGCAACCTTGAGAAATTATCAAGAATATGGTTATAAATGGTTATATTATATAACTGAAAATAAATTAGGAGGCTGTCTAGCTGATGATATGGGATTAGGTAAAACTATTCAAACTATAAGTATCTTAGCCTATACATACCTATATAAAAAATTGAAGAAACCATCTCTCATTATTATGCCTAAAAGTTTAGTTTTTAACTGGGAAAATGAAATAAAAAAATTCTGTAATGACCTTACTGTCGGTGTATATTATGGAAATAATAGAGATTTTAATGATGTGAAAAGTAAAAATATTATTCTTACTACCTATGGAACAGTAAGAAATGATGTTAAATTATTGACTAAGGAAAAATTTGAGATGATCATCTTAGATGAATCCCAGAATATAAAAAATATTACATCTCAGATAACAAAAGCTGTGATGTTATTAAATTCTGAAAAAAGATTAGCTCTTAGTGGAACACCGGTAGAAAATAACCTAGGAGAACTTTATTCATTGTTTAGATTTTTAAACCCACAGATGTTTGGTGGAATTGAAGATTTTAATAATTATTATGCTAATCCTATTCAAAAAGACAATGATTTAGAGATAATAGAGGAATTAAAGAAAAAAATATATCCATTTATCTTGAGAAGGATAAAAAAGCAGGTATTAAAAGATCTGCCAGATAAGATCGAAAAAACTCTTTATGTGGAGATGAATGAACCACAAAGAAAGTTATATGAAGAGAGAAGAAACTTCTACTATACCCTTATAAATCAAAAATTAACTGAACATGGAATAGGAAAAAGTCAGATATTTATCCTACAGGCATTGAATGAACTACGTCAAATTGCCAGCTGTCCAGAATCTAAAAGTGATGGTTTAGTAAGGTCTGCAAAGCTAGAGATATTGGTAAATAATATTCTAGAAGCAGTAAAAAATGGTCATAAAGTACTGGTTTTTACAAATTATATCAACTCTATAGAAAATATATGTGGAGAATTAAAAGATCATGGAATCAATCATATATCTATGACTGGAGCTACAAAAAACAGGCAGGAATTAGTGGAAAAATTTCAGACATCCAAGGAATGTAAGGTATTTATCATGACATTAAAAACAGGAGGAGTAGGGCTTAATTTGACTGCTGCTGATAAGATATTTATCTATGATCCATGGTGGAATAAAACAGCTGAGGATCAAGCTGTAGATAGAAGTTATCGTATGGGTCAAGATAGAACGGTATTTGCTTATAAACTTATTACAAAAGGAACCATAGAGGAAAAAATGCTTAGTTTACAGATGGAAAAAAATAAATTAT
>Ga0316197_10001213_pt1 | contig 18531 bp, 14 predicted proteins | sample OudBiesiAoxic_MG_FD_204939 | JGI IMG/M metagenome (GOLD analysis project Ga0316197, IMG submission 204939) | Coastal sediment microbial communities from Oude Bieten Haven, Netherlands - site A oxic | ecosystem: Environmental > Aquatic > Marine > Coastal > Sediment | place: Netherlands... | reverse complement strand
AATATCGTAGAGCGTTGCCATTGCTGGGATCGGCTCAGCGATCGCTTGGGGAGCTCGGCCTGCAGAACCGTCGTTTCCATGCCTTGGAGGCTATCGCAGGCGCCCGGGAGTCACCGTCATGGTTCATCCACCTTATGTAATAGTTGTGTAAAACGTCGCTCAATCGACGAATTTGTAGCCAGCGCCGCGGACGGAAAGGAAGTGGCTGGGAGAGCTCGGATCTTCCTCGAAGCGGCGCCGTAGCCGCGAGATGAAGTTGTCGACCGTTCGGGTGTTACCGTAATTGCGGAGCTTCCAAACCCGCTCGAGAAGCTCTGTTCGGCTAAGAACTCGGCCGACATTCTCTGCAAAGTAGCGAAGCAAGTCGAGCTCCAACTGGGTGAGCTGCGCCTCTTCGCCCGCAACTCGTACTTCGTGGGTGTCGAAGTTGATTCGGGCGCGACCGAACGAAAGAATGCTGGCGCTGAGCTGCGTGCCCGACACCTGCTCCCAACGCTGACGCCTGAGCACGGAACGCACCCTGGCGAGCAGCTCGCCGAGCTCGAAGGGTTTGACCAAGTAGTCGTCTGCGCCGGCTTCCAGCCCGAGAACCCGATCTTCCGGCGATGAGCGCGCGGTCAGCATGATCACCGGCACGAAGTTTCCAGCGTCCCGGAACCGCTTGCAGAGCTCGAAGCCGTTGACGTCCGGCAACATGACGTCGAGCACGATCGCATCGTATCCGCTTGGGTCGAGCAAGCGCTGGCCCGCTTCCTTGGCGTTTGCCGCAACGTCGACTCGATATCCCTCGAGCTCGAGGTTCAGCTTGAGGCCTGCTGCCAAATGGTCCTCGTCCTCGACGATGAGGAGCTTCTGCGCTTGGTTCTCGGTCGTCATCCGCTCACCGCATGGGTCATGGGCAGCTCGACGCGCATGATGGTGCCCTGCCCTTGCCCCTCAGAAAGCGCTTGTACATCACCTCCGAGCTGTTTCACCAGCGCCCAGACGACGAAGAGGCCGAGGCCAGTGCCGCGCCGTTGGCGAACCTCCTGATCCTCCACACGATAGAATCGGTGAAAGACTCGCTTTAGGTTCTTTGGGTCGATGCCGATGCCGCTGTCGCTCACCTGAATCAGCACCTTGTTGTCCGAATCTCTGCGCGCGCTGACCTCAACGCGAGCGGGCCGCCCGGAATACTTGGCAGCATTGTCGATGAGGTTCTTGACGACGATCTCGAGCGCCGCGCGGTCGGTGGTCACCACGAGCTCGGGGTCGACGTCAATGCATACCTCGCCCGGCCCGAGGTTGTGCCGTCTGCGAACCGCCTCGGCGCATTGCTCTGTGAGCTGCGACAGGGGCACATCGCTGAGGTTGAGCATGCCCGGTCGCGCATAGGACAGTCGATTTGCTTCGAGTACATCGTCAATGAACGCGCGCAGGCGGTCGACGTCTTGGAGCATCATGTGACGCAGCTTTTGTTGCGCGACCTCTTCGAGCCCTTCGCGGCCTAGCGTCTCCAAACAGAGTTGCAGCGACGCGAGCGGGCTCTTGAGCTCATGGGTGACTGAGTCGATGAAAATATCCTGCTTGCGTACCTCGAGGATGCCACGAGCCAAGGAGATCACGAACAGCACCAGGACGACGATGATGAGAACGAATGACAGGGCGCCGAGCACCAGAAGCCAGACGTCGCCGACGACGTCCGCGGAGCGCATGATCTTCTGGCCGAGGAGAAACGACCAACCCACCAGGAGCGCCATGCTCAGCAGAACGGTGATCGAGCCCAAGGTGATCGGAATCGAAATGGAGGATCGGAGTTTGCGACGGCGTGCCATGAATCAGGATGCGCTTACTTCCCTCGCAACAGGCGCCAGAGGTTTTCTTTCTCCCATTGCTGCGCAATGCAATGGTACTCGAAGCTTCGCTCTCGCTCTCGAAACGCTCGGGTGTGGTAGTGGCGCCGACCATTTTGCACGACCGCCGGCATGTCGTGGTGAAGCATCTCGTGAAAGACCACCGCCTCGACGAAAAATCCAGGAACCCAGGCCTGGTCGAGGACTGGATGGATCCGAATTAGCTGTTCTTCGGGCAGATACGTCCCGAGCTGAAGCGAGCGCTGCCGCCGTTTGGGCTGAACGCGTTTTCCCCATGTGATCCGGATATCCACCCGAGCGCCAAAGTGCCGAGTCCCGAGCTTGTCCGCAATCGCGCGAAGGTCGTGGTGATGCCCTTCGGAGCGCAAGGCCTCCTGCGGCGGCCCGGGGGCGACGAAACGGCGGCGATGCTCTTCGACGAAGCGGTCAATCGTGGCGGCCGCCTCGGGTGCGTGGCCACTCAGGTAGTCGCCCACTGCGTCCAAGATGTTCTCGTCGGCCGTCAAGAACATGTGATGTAGGCGCAGTTCGAGACGGCCGCCTTTGGGGCGTGCAACCAGCATGGTGCTGCGGTTGTCGGTGACGACGAGACGAATCGGCTGACCCAAGCGCGACGCTAGGGCGCGGCTCCAAGTCGACGCGCGGGCATAGGCCCGGTCCAGATCGTCTTGGCGGCGTTCGGTATCGCCGCGCTCCGCGATCGTCGGCGACTCACAGGCAAACTCGAAGGAAAGTTGGAGCACCCCACTCCGAGCTAGGGGTTTGCCGCATCCTTGTCAACCGCGCTTTCCGAGAGGCGATCGGCAGGCTAGAATCAATGAGGATGCGTGCTGCGACTCGGGACCGCCTCGAAGGCCTGACGGTCTTGCACCGACTGAACAGCGCTGAACAGCGCGAAGCGGCATGGCGTCGAGGTATGGCAACTCTCGCACGGGCGGTCGTGGACGAGCGTCGACCTTTGCCGCTCGAGGGACTCGATCCCGACGCCTTGCTGCACAGTCTGGAGGTTGCGGTCGAAGCAGGGCTCGTCGAAGACCTCGGCTGGCTCTCGGGCCCGGCGGCTGCGGCAGCGCTCTATGAGGTCGCCGCCGCCCTTCCTTCGAGCCCGACCAAGCGCCTGCTGGGGCGGATGGTTGTCGAGCGTCTGCGCAGGGGCGATGCAGCGACCTTCGTGTCCGTGGCGACCCAGCTCGCGCTCGGTTCGCAGCGTGCCCTCAGCGGCCAGTTCATCCGCGCGCGCGTTGCCCTCGCGCTGAGTTTGCCCATTGGCACAGTCAACAACGTCGACGCGCTAGCCCTTGCGCTGGTGTCCCGGCAGGATTCGAGCCGCGACTGGCTCCTGACGCCCTCGACCGGATCGCTTCCTTCCCGCCGCTTGGCCGCTAGGCTCTTGGAGCGAGCCGCCCGCGAAGCAGCACGGCGGGCGGCCGAAGGCGACGATACGGGCGTCCGCGTCTTCTGCACGATTGCGGTTCGCGAAGCCTGGGACCGCTTGCTGATGGACCGTGAGACGCTGGTCTGGCGGCACGTAGCATCCGCACGCGGCCTGCTCGCCTCGTCCATGCCGGTCTTCGCACAGGAGATTCAGCATCATCTAGACCCGGAGTTTACTATCACCGAATGGCGCCGCGCCGCGGCTTCACTTGCTGCGAGCATCGCGGTGGAGCCCGAAGAGGGACTTCGGGCCTGCCGGGAGCTTCTGGAATCCCTGGTTTTCGAACAGGACCACGGCATCGCGGCAGCGATGATCGCCGGGCTTCCCCGTGCAGCCGAGAGCCATCCAGTCGCCGTCGAATCCTTGCTCGAGCAGTTGATGCGCGTCGGAGGCCTGGATACGGCGGAGGCACTGGTCGAGCTTCGGGCTGAACGCATCCGACCGGGCTTCGCGGAAAAGGCCGCCAAGCGAGCCGAGGCCCACCTGCGAAAAGCGATTGAGGAAGGCGGCAGCGAAGACCTCGGACGCGGGGCCCTCATGAGGGCTCTCGCCGAAGAGCTCGGCGGCGCATCGAGCCACGGGGAGCCCACGCTACGGGACATGCTGTCGGACGCGCTCGAAACCTTCGCGAGTGTAGGCGCCTACGAAGCCGCTAGCGAAGCGGAGCCCATCCTCGAGGCGGCAGCTCGCAAAGCTGAGCTCCTCCAACGTGCCTCGGAGGGCGATCCCGAAACGGAAGTCGCAGCGTTCCTCGCGCTTCGAGAGCTGGACTCTGCGCTCTTCGAGACCTCAACACTGAATGACCTGTTGCTGGTGGGCGAGGACGACGACCAGAGCGGGAGTCGTGACGAGCGCCTAGGGGACCTCTTCCAGCAGGTCACCAACTGGCTCGTGATTCGAGAGGGCGACCCGGTCGAAGATACCGCACAAATTGCACAGTTCACGACGCGCCTTCGCCAACTGCGAACGATGCTGCATCTCGTCGATGCGGACGGACCAGACGTCGACCCACGCAAGGACCTGGTCCGACAGCGTCGGATCTTGACGCAACGCGTGCTGCTCAATCGCGTCCAGCGCGATGCACAGGGATCGCTCAGACGCACGCTCTGCGCGGCCACTGCGCGCACGTTCGACGCCCTGGTGCGCGAGGACAGCGCGGATGTCTCCGAGATCGTGATCGCTACAGCTGAGCATATCTCCCGACTCGACGACCTGAAGGCGATGGCCGAGGCCTCGATGGTCCCCGAAGTCGAAGACGCGCTCCGCGCGTACGCCAAGCTCCAACAGGCGACTGCCGCGGCACAGCGAGACGGGCGTGGACTGGTTGCGGCGACCGATGCGATGAAGGCCATGGGCACCGAGCTTCCCGTTGCTCGCTCCGCTCGAATCGAAGCGTTTCGCCAGGCGGTGTCGCTCTTGGCGCGCGGGCTCCGCTCTGTGGCCGCATCGAGCTCGCTCGCCGAAGTCGAGGAGCGCTCATCGGGCACTCCGCTCTCCACTCTCGAACATGGAGTCGCCGCGCTCAGTCAACTCGTGAGCGGATCTCGGCGGCGAATCGGGAGCTCGGTTGGCGATGAGTCTCCTGCAGCAGCCTCAGCAATTTGGGCCACGGGGCTCGAAGTCGAGCGCGCGCTTCGCACCTCGGTCTCGGAGATGGACCATGCATTCACGATGGCGTTCAACTCGATCCACCGCGACCTGCCCGGCGCATTCGCCGACTTGACTGGAGCGGTGGTCGAGCACCTGCGCGCCCTGCCACTGGACGGCCCGAGACGAATGCCGAGCCTCGTCCCCTTCGAGCTCGACAGGGATGCGCACTTGCCCGCATGGGCGCCTCCGAGCCGAATCGTCGGCGGATTCTATCTGGTGCGAACCGTTGGCACCGGCACGGTGGGCTCTGTTTTCATCGCTCGACGGGCCGAGGAACGGCAGGACGAAACCGCGCCGCTCTTCGCGTTGAAGGTCCCCGACTATTCCGCTGCGGCTGCGCGCACACTCTCGGAGGACGAATTCCTGAAGATGTTCCGCGACGAAGCCGGCGCACTACTCGCACTTCCGGAGCATCCCAACATCGTGCACTTCGTCACCTTCGACGCTGGCGCTCGCCCCAAGCCGATTTTGGTCATGGAGCTCGTCGAAGGCCCGAGTCTCGAACGCATGCTCGAAATGGGTGACCTCTCCGTCCGGCGCGCCCGGGAGCTGCTCCTGGGGGTCAGCGCGGGTCTCGATGCGATGCATCAGGTCGGCGTCGGCCACCTAGATCTCAAGCCTTCGAACATCATCGTGTGCAACGCCGACGCGGACACGGGTGTCGGTCAACCGCCCAAGCCTGTGCTGGTCGACTTCGGCCTCGCCGGCCGTCATCTCCGGCCGGGCTGCGGTACGGCGAACTACGGCGCTCCCGAGATCTGGGGCGCAGGCGACAGGTCTCGCGCGATTCCGGCCGACGTGTACGCGTTCGGTTGCCTGATTTTCGAAGCCTATACGGGCAAGCCCTTGTTCGATGGAGTCAGCGAAACGGCGATGCTCAACCAACACATGACCCACGACGGCGAACCGGAGGCCGTGCGTGCGCTGCTCGACCAGCCCGAAACCCGAGATCTCGGCGCTCTCATGGCCCGCTGCCTCAGGCATGAACCGAATGACCGAATCACGATTCGACAAGCGCGCCAGTTCCTCGCCGAGTTGAACCTCGGCCTCGAAAACCCGGACTGGCCCGTGCGAATTGCTAGCTAGTCGATCCGCTTAAACGCGCAGCGGGCCCCAGACCAAAGTCTGGAACCCGCTGCGCAGTGGGTGCGCCCAATGGGCGCTAGCTAGGACTACTCAGCAGCGTCGGCCGCGTTCTGTACCGCGTCCTCAGGGCCTGTCTCGACGAGGTGGAACTCGACGCGGCGGTTCTGCGCGAGCTCTTCCTTCGTCTTGGCGTCTGGAACAATCGGCCGGGTGGGACCGAAGCCCTCTGGAATCAGTCGATCCCTGGAGACCTTGCCCCTGCCCACCAGGTAGCGGACCACGGTGGTCGCCCGCATCTTCGACAGCCTCATGTTGTACTTGAGGTTACCCGTCGAGTCCGTGTGACCTTCGACTCGGACGAGCTCGATCTCCGGATGCGCCTTTAGGACCTCGGCGACATTGTCCAGGAGCGCGAAGGAGCGCTTCTGCAGCTTGTGGCTTCCAGTCCTGAAGTAGACCTTCTCGAGGATTTCGAGCTGGCCCAAGCCGATGACCACCAGCTGGGCGTTCTGACAACCCTGGTTCTCCACGGTGCCTGGGACATCCGGGCAGTTGTCCACTCGGTCGGGTACGCCGTCGCCGTCGCGATCCGGATCCGGACAGCCGTTGTTCTCCAACGTTCCCGGCTCGTTCGGACACTGGTCATCGACATCGAGAATGCCGTCACCGTCGTTGTCCGGATCGGGGCAACCGTCCTCGTCCTGGAAGCCATCGATGTCTTCGGCGTCGTTCGGACAGCCGTCGTTGACGTCGAGCACGCCATCGCCATCGTTGTCAGGATCGGGACAGCCGTCCTCGTCCTGGAAGCCGTCGAAATCTTCAGGCTCGTTCGGACACTGGTCGACATCGTCCAAAATGCCATCGCCGTCGATGTCCAGGATCGGTTCGACCCCCGGCATCGTGTAACCGATCATGCCGATTCCGCGCCAATCCGGCGCGCCGTAGCCAGCCGTCACGCCCGCGCTGCCCGAAACACCGACCACGAAGCCCTTGGGATGAAGGTACTTGAAGCCACCGAGCACCTCGACAGGCGTCTGTTCTCGGGTCCAGAAATCCGCTCCCTTGTTCGCTGCGGTACGACCGAAGGCTTCAGCCGAGAGCATGAACTTCTCCTGGCCGAGCATGAACAAAAGGCCACCGCCGAAGGTGAATTCGTTGCCCACATGGAGGTTCTGCGCAACGTCGCGGCCGTTTGTGTTGCCGAGCTTGTAACCGGCCTGAATCGGTATGCGCACGATGTCGCCTGCGTTGAAGGTCATCAAGAGCTCGAACCAGCCACCAATGTACGGACTCTTATCGAGTTGACCGGCGTACTTCTGCTGATTGTCAGCTAGTGACGAGGTGTTGACCGTCAGCGTCGCCTGCAGGGCAAGCTCGAAGACGTCGTCGCGAGTACCCAGAATGTTTCCGCGAGCCCCGAAGTAGATGTCTCCGAAGTGACCGCCGTTGGGGAGCAAGTAGGCATTGTCGCCGGTGCTGCCTCCCGGAAGGCCCTGGGCCGCACCGGACCCGGCATCGATGATGAAGTGGTACGGGATGTCCATGTAGAGCACGAGGTGATCCCACAGACCCAGGTTCCAATTGATGTGGCCGGTCAGCTGCCGGTGAACGACCGACGAGGTCGTCCCGTTGCCCGCCTGCTCGAAGACCAGCGCGTCATCGTTGTAGTCGATGTACACCATGATCCCGAAGCGCTTGTGGCCCTGGCCATCGGCTGTGCTCGTGGCAAAGCCGTCCGTAGCAAGCTCCGCCGGCCGGAACTGGTTCAAGTCGATCTGCGTCGTGTACTGCTGTGCCCTCACCGAAGCGCCGGACACAAGCACCAGTAGGCCCACGGCCATCGCTAGCAGCGTTGCGACCCCACCCCGGTTGAACGCTCTTAGGTCATCGCTCTGAATCACGCCGTCCTCCATTCACATCCCTGCCTGGGGCCAAAGCCCCGAATCTCCGCGTAAGTGTTGCCGCTGGTATCAGCAGGGTAAAAAAAGCGGCGAAAAAGTGACTGAACGGATGCGCCAAAGGCCGCTGATATAGAAAGAATCCGCTAGGATCACATCCATGTCCTCGGAGGCCAAGTACCGCAGCGCTCCGGCCGCTATCGATGGGATGCCGCCGGGGATCCCCTACATCGTCGGGAACGAAGCCGCCGAGCGGTACAGCTACTACGGCATGCGCGCGATCTTGGTCATCTTCATGACCAAGTACCTGATGAACGCGGAGGGCGGGCTCGACCTCATGACCGACGAGCAGGCCAAGACTTGGTTCCATGCATTCGTCACGGCCGTCTACTTCTTTCCGATCTTCGGCGCGCTCATCTCCGACGTGTTTCTCGGGAAGTACCGAACCATCATGGCTCTCTCGATTGTGTACTGCGCGGGGCACCTGACGCTGGCCCTCGACGACACGCGGGCCGGCTTGGCGCTTGGGCTTGGGCTGATCGCGATCGGGTCCGGCGGAATCAAGCCCTGCGTCTCGGCGCACGTCGGTGACCAGTTCGGCAAGACAAACGCACAGTTACTGCCCAAAGTTTTCGGCTGGTTCTATTTTTCAATCAATGTCGGCGCGCTTGCGTCCATTCTTTTTGCGGAGCCTCTTCTTCACCGTTTCGGGAGTTCGGTGGCGTTCGGCGTACCCGGTGTCTTGATGGCGCTCGCGACGGTCGTCTTCTGGATGGGGCGGGATAAGTTCGTGCATATCCCACCGGGCGGTGCGGCGTTCCTTCGCGAAGTCTTCAGCCGCGAAGGTCTCGCCGCACTTGGCAAGCTGTTCATCATCTACTCCTTCATCGCGATGTTCTGGGCTCTGTTCGACCAGCAGGGCTCCGCATGGGTTCTGCAAGCGGAGCGCATGGATCGAGACTTCATCGTCAACTGGGACCCGTCTCAGGCTCAGTGGCTCAATCCAGCCCTCGTGCTCTTGTTCATTCCGCTCTTCAACCGGGTGATTTATCCGTTCTTCGACCGTTTTTGGCCGCTCACACCGCTCCGGAAGATCTCGATAGGCCTGTTTTTGACTGTCCCCGCGTTCCTGCTCCCCGCCTGGCTCGAGGCTCGGCTCGACGCGGGAGAGACGGTCAACATCGTTTGGCAGCTCGGAGGCTACATCATCATGACCGCGGCGGAAATTCTGGTCTCGATCACCGCGCTGGAGTTCTCCTACACTCAGGCGCCGAAACGAATGAAGTCCCTCGTGATGGGAGCGTTCTTGATGAGCGTGTCGATCGGAAATCTCTTCACGACGGCCGTCAACTTCTTCATTCAGAACCCAGACGGCACGAGCAAGCTCGCTGGGCCCGCTTACTATCTCTTCTTCGCGGCCGCGATGACGGTGACTGCAATACTCTTCGTTCCGGTTGCAGTCTGGTACAAGGAGCGGACCTACATCCAGGACGAAACGCAGAGCGAGGGGGTAGCGTGACCATCATCGACAAGGCGCGATCCTGGATAGCGATGGACCCGGACGCCGAAACGCGGCGCGAACTCCAAACCCTGATCGACCAGGGTGATGTCGCCTCGCTCCAAGAACGCTTCGCTGGCCCCCTGCAATTCGGCACCGCGGGACTTCGTGGCTTGTTGGGCGCGGGCCCGGCGCGGATGAATCGTGTAACGGTCGCCCAGGCCACCGCGGGCTTCTGCGCCTGGTTGAAGCAAGAGGTGCCCGATCTGGCAACCCGGGGCATCTGCGTAGGCCGCGACGCCCGCCCCAATAGCGACGTCTTCGAACGCGACGTAGTTCAAATTGCAACCGGCTCCGGCATTCCGGTCTGGAGATTCCGCGACCTGGTGCCTACGCCGGTGCTTGCGTTCGCGGTGCTCGAGCTTCGCGCAGCAGGCGGCGTCATGATCACAGCGAGCCACAACCCGCCCGGATACAACGGCTACAAGGTCTATTGGGAGAACGGCGCCCAAATCATCCCGCCAAACGACCGAGGCATCGCTGGCGAAATCGAGCGCTGCCCTGCCCTGGACGAGATCCCACGGCTCTCCCTCGAGGAAGCGCGAAAGAAGGGCTTGCTCCGAGATGCCGACGAGCTCCGCGAAAGCTACGTAGAACGAATCGCGGCCGAGGTTCGCGGTCGGTCGACCGGCGCCGACCTGCGCATCGCCTACACAGCACTGCACGGGGTCGCCGAAGACACGTTTCGAAAGGTGCTGGCGCGAGCGGGCTTCGAGGATGTCCACAGTGTGAAGGAGCAAGCCAGCCCGGACGGCAGCTTTCCCACTGTCGCGTTTCCAAACCCTGAAGAGCCGGGCGCGATGGACCGGGTTCTCGCTCTCGGAAACGAGATCGGTGCCGACCTTGCAATTGCGAACGACCCTGATGGCGATCGAGTCGCCGTTGCGGTCCGCGGCGACCAAGGTTTCGAATCGCTATCGGGCAACGACATCGGAGTGCTCTTGGCAAACGACCTGCTCGAACGGCATCAGGACTCGGGGCAGCCGGTCGTCCTTTCCACGATCGTGAGCAGTCCGATGCTCGGCCCCGTCGCCGCGAGCTACGGCGCGCGTTGGGAGCAAACCCTCACCGGCCACAAGTGGATTCAGAACCGGGCGCTCGAGCTCGAAGAAGAAGGCTACGTATACTTGTTCGGCTACGAACAAGCCCTTGGCTATGCGCCCTCCTCCGCGGTGCGCGACAAAGATGGCATCAGCTCCGCGCTACTCATTGTCGACATGGCATCTCGCCTCAAAGCACAGGGCGCCACGCTGCTGGATGCGCGAGACGCGCTGTGGCGCAAGCACGGCTTCTTCGCGGACCGCCAAGTTTCGCTGCGCTTCGAGGGCGCCGATGCCCAAGCTCGGATGAACGCCATCCTCGATCGCTACCGCGAAGACCCTCCGCACTCCATCGGCGGACAGGCCGTCCTTCGAATGCTGGATTTCGAGCGGCAGCTGCAATGGACACCCATCGCGGTGAGCCCGTTCAACGGGCGCGCGGCCAGCAACGTATTGGTTTTCGAGCTCCAGGGCGGGCATCAAGCCATGATTCGCCCAAGCGGAACCGAGCCGAAGCTCAAGTACTACTTCTACGCGGCCGCGCCCGCGCGCCTAGGCGACGATCTGCCAGAGGCGAAGACACAGGCATACGAAGTCCTCGAACGAATCGTCGGAGACCTGATCAGTCAGTCCAACGATTGCTGAGCAGCGCCTGGGCCATTGCATCCCAGGCCTGTGAGGCGCGATACAGCGCTCTGGCCTGGCGTGCATCGCTGCGGTGCCAGGGTAGCGGCGGTCGGCCGTACGGGTTCGGCGGCGGAAGCTCGGCACTCAGCTCCTCCGCTTGGCGTGCACAAGTCTCCGCTCGACGACGACACATCGTGACGATGTCATCAGCAGGGGTGACGAGGTGAGGCGACAAGTCAATGCCGACCACTTCAGAGAAGTCGCGGGAGCTCACGCCCGAAAGCCACATGGCGCGTTGCACGTCGCCGCCGCGCGCCGCAGGAGAATGGATCGACCAAGCATCGGGCCGCAGCTCTCGGATGTCGGAATGATAGGCCTGCCGCCCCTCGGGCGGTTCAGTGGACTCAGATGCCGGCCGAAGCCAAGCCGAGAGGCGAGCACGAAGCATGGACTTGCTTCGCTTTTCGCGGAGAGCAGCGCCCAGCGTCAAAAAACCTACTGGAGCGAAGCGCTGACGACGATTGCAATCGCCGCGAGGAAAACAACACCGGCCGCGCCCCAGAGGATGGCGGCCTTCTGCCGTCGGCGGCGAATCCGCGAAGCGCCGCTAGGCGCGTCCCGCAAATGAACGTCGTCGGACAAGAAGCTCGTCACAGCTCCTGACGCGCCAGGTCGTGACGCGGTCGAGGACTGCGTCGCCAGCGGATCGAAGCGCGGATCGCGCCCCCCTAGCGCCGAGCTGGTCCGCGAGATCGTTCGCCGGCGTCCGGGTCGCCCCTGCAGCGCGCTAACCTTCAGCTTAGGCCCGCCACGGCCGAGCTCGAGCTCGTCGTCGGCCCGGAGAGCTGCGTGCTTGATGCGTTGACCGTTCAGCCAAGTGCCGTTGCGGCTGCCGGTGTCGATCAAGATATAGCGCCCATCCTCGCTCCGAATTTCGGCGTGTCGACCCGACGCGTCCAGGTCGACCTCCGGATCGAAGTTCACGTCGCTGTCGGGCATGCGCCCGATGCGGATCAGATCTTGGTCGAACTCGAGCTCACGTCCCGAGTCGGCGCCTTTGATTTGGCGAAGTCGGATCACGATCGAACCTCAATCGGCAGGCGGAATGAGCTCGACTTCCGTCGGTTGCCCAGGCTCCACCACGATGTCCTTGCCCACTTGCGTTCCGTCTAGCTCGCGCGCCTCGAAATGATACGCGCCCGGCGGCAGTCGGAGCAGAACCGCCTCGTCGACTCGCAGCGGGCCGTAGCTTCTACCGTTGACGTAGAGCTCGCCTTCATCAATCGCAGCGCGGACCTCCACCTCAACCGGAACCTCAGCGTTCGCAAACGCTGGGGCCGGCGGTGCCGAAACGGCCGTCGTCGGAGTCCCACGCCGCCCCGTGCTCACGATAGCGACGACCGCGGCCAAGCCGAGAAGCCCGAGAACCGATGCTGCCGTAGTCCACGAAATCGCACCCTGCCCCGGCGGGTCGGACATGAGCTCGCGGAGCGATGATCGAGGCCCGGTCCTCGCGCGGGGAACCATGCTCTTGACGACACCTGGCAGGGTCGGACCAGAGGCCGCGCGGTCGTTCTTGCCGCGCGGTAGTGGATATTGTTGATAGAATGGGACGGCGCCCTCTTGGGGCGGGTCGAGCGCCTCACCGGCGAAGTCGGCGACAATACAGGTGACATTGTCGTGACCGCCAGCGGCGTTGGCGAGGTCGATGAGAGAGTCAACGAGCTGCGGGAGTGAGCGAACCCGGGCCATCTCTTTTTCAATCGCGGAGTCGTGAACCAGACCGCTCAGCCCGTCGGAGCACAGCAGGATCCGGTCGCCACGCCGCAGCTCTACGAAAGTGAGGTCGACCACGACCTGCTCGGTGGTGCCCAGCGCTTGAAGGATGATGTTCGAGTGCTCGAACACCTCGGCTTCGTCTTCGGTGAGCTGGCCCGCTTCGATCAACTGATTGACGAGCGACTGATCCTTCGTGATGAGCGTGAGGCGCCCATCTCTGAGGATGTAGCAACGGCTGTCGCCGACCTGCCCGACGAAAAAGACCTTGTCGACGAGCCCCGCGACTGTCGCCGTGGTTCCCATGCCGCGCCGCGAACGGTCTTTTTTGGCGGAGCGGAAAATCCTCGCGCCCGCTTCCTCGATGGAGTCGACCAAACGGCGCGCGAAGCTGTCCCGGTCTTCGGGAGCCTGATCCCCTCGCATGGTTTCGAAGAGCGTGTCGACGGCCATTTGACTGGCGATCTCTCCGGCCGCGGCGCCACCCATGCCATCACAGACCGCCAGCGCGATACCCCTATCCGAAAGCGAACCCGTGATCATCTCCTCGCTTGGCAGAGGACCCGAGACGACGCTCAAGTCGCCGAGCATGAAATTGTCCTCATTGTGCTCGCGGACGAGTCCAACGTGAGTCTTTCCATAGAAAGTGAAACCAATGCCCTTGCCGCGGGGCCTCAAGCTCGGGTCGGACAGGCCGTCCCAGCTCTCCTTGCCAGGCCCCGGGAGCAAGGTCTCGTCGCCCTCGCTCCGCTTCGAACGATGGTCGCCATTGCGGTGTACGTCGCCGCTCATTCAGCCCCCGCCAATATCCATGGACCCCACAAAGACACTATAACGATACAGCGTACATCTGCACGTTCGAAATCTCCAAGGGATCGGGGCTCGATCCAAGCGATTCGGGGCGTTTCACAGCAGGAAATTGAACCCGACTCGCAGGCCCAGCATCGCATCCAGTGCGCCATCGACGCCTCGCAACGCTCCGTCCGCGGGAGTGGTGAAGGACCGTGTCCGCAGCAGGTTCCCGGTCACCAGGAACGAGAAGACCGTGCCGGAGCTCAGCTCGACCTCCGCGCCGGCCCCGATCTCTGCCGTCCCTCCCATCGTCGCCACGCGAAACGAGGGGCCCAAAATGAGGAAACCGCCACGGAGGCGGACGAGCGGATGAATCGAGCGATCCGGCAGGAACGAGTACTGGAGCACCCCAGTGAACATCTGGGGAACCGAGGTTTCGTAGACTCCGTTCGCCGAAAGCAGCCAGAACTCATAGCCAAAGCCCAAGCCGATGCCGTTCGCCCAGCGATAGGAGAAGTTCAGCCCGATGGCCCAGCCCAGGTCGGCAATACAGCCATAGCCGTCAGGACAGAGGCGTTTGGTCGACAGCGGGATGACCATGCCTGTCTCTGGACCGATGGCGATCGAGCCTTCCCGCTCTCGGGGGCCGCCCGGTAGCGTCCCCGAGTCAGCCCTCGCCCATTGCGGCGAGGCCAGACAGAGGGCCCAAAGACAGATGGCAGCGGCGCGGGTTGGCACGGCTGCAGCATAGAGGGTCGAATCACGTGCAGACAAGATTGACAGTCCCCGGCCCTCTCTTATAGTAGCGCCGATTCGACCCCGCTTAGAGGTTTTCAGATGGAGATCTTCCTAAACAAGCGCGCGATGAGACAAGTCCGACTCTCGGTCGCCGACGCGATTGAAGACGGCGAGCTCGACGCGCTGCGCGAGGACCTCGTCAGTGTCTTCACGGACGACGACATCGAGGAAATCGAACGCCGAATCGATAGCGGCGACTTCTATGATTTCATCTCGGAAATCCTGGACGAGTGGTCTGGCGAGGACCTGGACGAGCTCATGGAGCTCCTCGAAACCCAGCTTTCCGACGCCGACGTCGACCTCAAATACACCGCTCCGGAGGACGACGACTCCGAGGAAGAGGTCGAAGAAGCCGACACCGAAGAAGAGCTCATCGTCGACGACGACGACGACGACGACGACGCGTGACGAGCCGCTGCGGGCCGGCGACCAGCTCACCTGCGGCTCGGGATAGGAAGCGCATGGAGTGGGGGGCAGGCGTTCGCGTGGGGGCGGAGGGGTGATTGACAGCTCGCCCACGTCACGCTACCAGCATCGCCGCGCTTCCAAGAGCAAACCCTTAGGCCACCGTAGCTCAGTTGGTAGAGCAACGGTTTCGTAAACCGTAGGTCATCAGTTCGACTCTGATCGGTGGCTCCCAGGACTTCGCACAGGGACGCAGGACGGGGAACGGAAAGCTCGATGACTGAGATTCTTAGCTACGAATGCTCGGATTCCATCGCGACCATCACGATGGATGACGGGAAGGTCAACTGCATTTCTTTGGCAATGCTGGCCGAGCTCAACCGCGCGCTCGATGAGGCGGAGGAAGACAAAGCTGTGGTCGTGCTCACAGGGCGTGACGGAATGTTTAGCGGCGGCTTTGATCTGGAGACCTTCAAGGAAGGAGGCGAGCCGCTCTACCAGATGCTTCGGGGCGGCGCGGACTTGGCTAGTCGCGTCCTTTCGTTTCCGCGGCCCGTCGTGATTGCATGCAATGGACACGCCATTGCGATGGGAGCCTTCCTCGCGATGAGTGGCGACGTGCGCATCGGTGCTGCTGGTGACTTCAAACTGGTATGCAACGAGGTCGCGATTGGGCTCACCGTACCGAGGGCTCTCATCGAGATCACGAGGAGCCGTCTGGCGCCGAGTCACTTCAATCGGGCGCTGGCGACCGCCGAGACCTACTCGCCCGAGGGCGCAGTCGAGGCCGGCTTTCTCGATCGTGTCGTGCCACCGGCCGACCTGGCCAAGGAGGCCGCGAGCGCCGCGCGGGGGCTCCGTAAGCTCAACGCGCGAGCACATGCCCAGACGAAGCTGCTCGTTCGGGAACGCGCCCTCGAAGCCATACGAGCCGGAACGGACAGCGAGCTCGGTTCCTACGAAGTCTTCAGCGACACCATCGGCGCCGCGCTCAAAGTGAAGCGCTAGCCGCTGCCCTGGAGCGCATCACCTCGACTTCGGGAACCGCAGCCAGCGCCTCGTGTGCAAGCCACGCTGCCGGGACTCGAATGGGCATGTCCAGCAGTTGCTGCGCGTAGGCCTTGCCCTGTGCATCGAAGCGCAACGACGAGATACCGCCGCCGCCGAGGGCGTCGCGGAGCACGAAGTTCAAGGCATCGATACCCGGCAGCTCGTAGCGTGCCACCGGGCCGCGAATTCGATGCGCAAGCCAGTCGGCCACGGCCTCGGCGCTGAGCTGATCTCGAAGCAAGGGCAGGAAGTCCAGATGGCGCGCCCGAACTCCGATGTTGGCATCGGCGCCCTTGTCGCCACTGCGCGCGTGGGCGATCGCAATGAGCGGAAGCTCGACCGAGTCCCCGGCAGAAAAAGGCTCGGAGCCGCCCGGCGCTTCGACGGGGCGCTCCACCGAGGCCACGGCACGGGGCTCTTGGTAAGGTATCGGCGTGCCGTCGACATGGACGGTTGGATGAAATAGCTCGCGCGGAACCAAGTAGCTTCGCAGCCGGACGAGCGGAGTCGGTTTCGGAAGGCCCCTGCCACCGGCGGTGAGCCCCGTGACGACCAAGCCGAAAGAGCCAAGCTCGCGAACGACGGCTGCAAGCGCAGATCTCGAATCGTGGTGCATCGAGATTTTGGTCACGACTTCGCGACTATTCGCGGTCCGGGCCTGCGGGCCATACGTGCTCTCTGCGCCTAGAATCTCGACGTCGACGCCACGCAAGGCCGGATATCCGTCTCGCTTCAGAATGCGCTCGGCGCGTTTCAGGAACTCGCTTCCGAACCGCTCTGCTCTGGCTGCGGCGTCGCGCCCGGCGATGAGTACGAGGGCGGTGATCTTGAATCCATCGACGACTTGGGCGCAGGCTTTGAGCGTCGCTGGCGGAGGCCTTCCGATCGCTCCTGTCACTCCTACCCTATCGGCCCCTAGCTGCTCGAGCTCGACCTGTCGCCAGTCACAGGTCACGTCGGGCAGCAGGTAAGCGCTTGGATCGCCGATCTCGTAGAGCAACTGCTCCGCGGCGGTACAAACATCGACCAGGCCCCCGGTGCCTTCCGGCTTGCTGAGAACAAATGAGCCGTCCGCGCGACACTCGGCTATCGGGTAGCCAATGTCGTGCCAGCTCGCCACGTCTTGCCAGTCGGTCAGCACGCCCCCCGTCGACTGCGGCCCGCACTCGAGAAGGTGACCCGCGAGGCTTCCTTGGGAGAGCGCGTCGAGGTCCGCTGGACCCCAGGCGAACTCGTGGATGAGCGGCCCGAGAGCGAGCGCGGAGTCGACACAGCGCCCGGTGACCACCAGCTGTGCACCGGCGCCAAGTGCCGCGGCGATTGGGTGAGCCCCGAGGTAGGCGTTGAAGCTCAGCGGCGCTTCGTTCAGGGGCGCACCATCACTCATCTCGGCAAGGCCGAGACCACAGAGCTCATCGATCCGATCGATCAAGCTGTCACCTTCGACCCAGGCAACCCGGATCGGCACGCCCGCTTCGTCAGCCATCGCCCGAACTGCTTCGGCTGCGGCTCGCGGGTTGACGCCGCCAGCGTTGGTGACGATACGCACACCCTGCCTGGCGATGCGCGGCAACTCCCGGCCGATCATGGCAATCACGTCGGTGGCATAGCCGAGCTCGGGATTGTGCTGACGCGCCCGGGTCAAGATCCCCATCGTGATCTCGGCGAGCGCTTCGAGGAAGATGTAGTCGCAGCGTTCGGAGTCCAGGAGTTGCGGCAGGGCAAATGCGCTGTCGCCCCAGGCGCCGGCTGCACCACCGAGAACCACCAGGGGGTCTTCACTACTCCGCATCGCCGATCCTCCCGAAGCCAGACATGGTCAGATGACCGGGGGAAGCGTAGTCGGCATCGACAATTTGAGCACGAACGACTACGTTCCCTGCTCGAATTGCACCGGGAGACCCGACGATGACCAACGAGCTTCTCTATGACATGCCGCTGCTGCCCCATCTCACCATCAATGGGCTGAAACGCTATGACGATCGGCCGTTCATGTTCCTCGGAAACGACGTCATCACGTACAAAGAGGTCCGAGAGAAGACGAGCCAATTCGCGCAGGCCCTGCAGTCGAGGGGCATTGAGAAAGGTTCGCGAGTTGCGCTGATCTCGGCCAATCGCGCCGAAGTGCTCTACCAGCTGTTCGCGAATATGACGGTTGGCGTCGTGTATACGCCGCTTCATCCCATGGGTTCACTCGATGATCACGCCTACGTGCTCGAAGACGCAGAGGTCGACACCCTCGTATTCGATCCTGCGCTGTTTCAACAGCGCGCCGGACAACTCCAAGAGCGCGTGCCTGGGCTGAAGAATCTTCTCGCGCTCGGGCCAACAGAAGTTGGCGAGGACCTCACCGAGATGGCGAGCCGGTTCGAGGCCAAGCCACTGCTCGCCCCCGACATACGCCCGAACGATCTCAACACCATCGTCTACACCGGAGGCACGACCGGAAAGCCGAAAGGCGTCCGCCAGCCATACCGCGCGGCCGCGTACATGACGATCGTGCAGATGGCCGAATGGGAGTGGCCCGAAGAGATGAGATTCCTGATCGCAACGCCCCTATCCC
>Ga0316197_10001212_pt1 | contig 18535 bp, 16 predicted proteins | sample OudBiesiAoxic_MG_FD_204939 | JGI IMG/M metagenome (GOLD analysis project Ga0316197, IMG submission 204939) | Coastal sediment microbial communities from Oude Bieten Haven, Netherlands - site A oxic | ecosystem: Environmental > Aquatic > Marine > Coastal > Sediment | place: Netherlands... | reverse complement strand
CAAAGGACCACTGGGCCAAGCTGATCGAGGCAGTTCAGCCGCGCCACCCCAAGCTTGCTGAGCTGATGCTTCGCGCGGAGGATGACGTGCTGGCCTACAAGACTTTCCCGCAAGCCCACTGGCGGCAAATCCACTCGACCAACCCCTTGGAGCGATTGAACAAGGAGATCAAGCGTCGCACCAATGTCGTCGGCATTTTCCCAAACGAGCCAGCCATCAGACGCCTCGTCGGGGCGCTTATGCTGGAGCAAAATGACGAATGGGCCGTGACACGCCGATACATGACACTGGAAACCGTGGCTGCCATCTGCGAGGATAACACCATGGACCCGGCGAAAATCGCCGCCCTGTAAACCGGCTCAACACCCAGCCGGAGAACAATTTACACCACGCCCCGGGGCACTATCTTCTTAGGCTTTGACCTTAGCTTAATTGCTCGAAATCGATGCTGATGCGCACGCCTATATATGCAGTGTCGCAATTCCAAAGCGCGCCGACCGCGTTCGCAAATCAAAACAACTCCAATCCATTTCCCTGATCCTCGTCATGCACAATTTGTTCCGCTAGCAACACTTCATCGCGTCTGATTTTCTGCAAAGCGCGACCAGACGAAGGCCAGAACATGATATGGCGGGCGGCGTCTCCCCCAAGGGAATGACCTTCGCAATGGATACCTTCTGTTTCAAGGAATTCCAGGGTGAAGGTGCTGTTTACTTTCCCAATATCACTAAGCCCAGCTACCATACGTGCGCCACCAAAGGCTTTTGCACGCAAGCGATCTCGACGCGCTCCAAGCTTTAGCACGTCATTAATTAGCAACTCCATAGCGTTGATCCCAGCGAGATTACACGCACCGCTACTTTTGGTACTGACAGTCAGTAACATGTGGTTCATTCCACCGACATTGGCTTCTGGATCCCAAAGGCAACAAGATACACAAGACCCTAAAATCGTGGAGATCACGAACTGAGACGAGCTACCAACAGCGCGCTCACCCTGTGTGATGTGTACTCGCCTTTCGCTCATGTACATAACTTTTTTGATCGGTCATTTGTACGTTTTCGCATTGTTGTCTCGCGAATAGACGGACCAATCTTACCAATTGCCAACTGCTGCTGAACTGCGCCAATTTTGTAGGCCGCCCTAGGCATGCCATAGACGACACAGGTTTCTTCATCTTGCCCGATCGTGCGCGCACCATTCTTGGCCAACGCTAACAGTCCTTGCGCACCGTCTTTTCCTAAACCCGTCAGGATAGCAGCGGTAATATGCTGTGCTTCACTCACCGCAGACAAGAAGAGTTCATCTATGGAGGGGCAATGCAACGCTTCTGTGTCGACATCTGAAAACTCGCAAAACCAACCCCGCGCTTTTCGATTTACTCTTGTGTGTTTTCCTCTAGCAGGCGCTAGAACAACATCGCCGCGGCAAAGCGGGCGGCCTTGCTCCGCTAAACGGACGTTCTGTGGAAGGTATCGCTGCAAACGGTTCGCAAAGCTTTCTAAGAAATTATCCGGCATATGCTGAACGATAACAACTGGTGGTCCAACTGGATCAAGACCGTGTAACACAGTTTCCAAGGCCGAGACGCCTCCGGTGGACGCGCCAATCAATATCAGAGAACCGCGTCTGCAAGGCTGACCATACCTAGGCGAATGCTGTGCCGAGCGTTGTGCCGGACTGGCGAATGTGCTCGGAGCCTTGAGCATATGTACGGGTTTGGTGCATGCAGCCTCATAGACGCGGTCGCAAATATCGCGACTGAGGTTTTGGTCAAATCCATTGGTTGGCTTCAGAATGCAATCTATCGCGCCTTGCGAAAGCGCCTGCACGGCTGCATCGCTACCAGCACTGGTAAGACTGGACAGCATAACGACAGGCATTGGCCGCGCGCGCATCAAACGTGCCAAAAACTCCAGGCCGCTCATTCCCGGCATTTCTATGTCCAATGTTAAGACATCAACCGGTTGAGCTCTGAGAAAATCTCTTGCTTCGACAGCGTTACAGGCCTCGCCAATAATTTCCAACCGCGGATCTGACGCCAATACGGAGCGCAACCATCCACGGATTGCACGAGAATCGTCAACAATCAGTACCGTTTTGCGTGGTGATCTACCGCTTACAGGATTTGAAGTAACTGTTTCCAAATATGACTCTCGCATTTGACGCTGGAATCCAAACTGGCGGACACCATTGCGGTTCTTTATGACACAAAGAAGTGAAGCACAGCTTAATCACTCAAACATCTCTGCCACATGCCATGCAAGAAAATAGCCATCAGAATTTTGAATATTTAATTTATAAACAAGATTTTAACTACCTCTTTTCACCTTATAAATTAAGTGATTGATGCCGCGATATTATCACCCGCATTATTTCATTGGTACCTTCGAGGATTTGGTGAACGCGCAAATCCCGCACGATTTTTTCAATTCCGTAATCCGCTAGATAACCATACCCGCCGTGAAGTTGCAGCGCCTGATTGGCAACGTCAAAGGCAACGTCGGTGACATAGAGCTTTGCCATTGCACAGTGCTTTGTCGCATCAGAAGCCTTATGATCCAGTTTCCAAGCGGCCTGCCTCAGGAACACCCGCGCGGTCTGTAGTTTAACTTCCATCTCGGCAAGTTTGAATTGCAACGCCTGAAACTGATTGAGCGTTGTGCCGAACGCTTTACGCTCCGCTGTGTATTGAAGCGCTGTGTTCAGGGCCGTTTGCGCCCCTCCGAGCGCTGACGCCGCAATATTCAGCCGGCCACCATCCAAACCCGCCATAGCATATTGAAAACCCGCGCCCTCATCACCGATAAGGTTATCACCCCGGACGGCGCAGTCGTCAAACTGCACTTGCGCAGTCGGCTGGGACCGCCAGCCCATCTTGTCTTCTAGCGCTCCGAATGAAAGACCAGTGCTCCCTGCTTCGACCAACATTGCAGAGATACCTTTTGGCCCATCTTGTCCCGTTCGGACCATGCAAATGTACACATCCGAATAACCGCCACCCGAAATAAACGCCTTGGTTCCGTTCAAAACGTAGCCTTCATTTGTGCGGGTCGCTTTCGTGCGCAACGCGGCAGCGTCAGACCCTGAACCAGGCTCCGTCAAACAGTATGAAAACACCTTTTCCATACTGCAGAGTTTGGGCAGCCACTCCGCTTTCAATGCGTCAGACCCGAACCCGTCGATCATCCCGCCACACATGTTGTGGATCGACAGAAAAGAGCCAACTGACGGGCAAGCCATTGCCAAGGCTTCAAATACCAGCGTGGCGTCCAGCCTGCTTAGACCAGATCCACCATACGGCTCCGTAACATAAATCCCTGCCAACCCCAATTCAGCGACTTTTGGCCAAAGGTCTTTGGGAATGGTTCCTTGTTTTTCCCATTCTCGTGCGTAGGGTGCGATATGTTCCTGCCCAAAGGCGTATGCCATATCGAATATGGCGTCTTGTTCCTCTGAAAGTGCAAAATCCATCTGATCCCTCTCGCGCATGCTGGCCGCTTTACTCTGCTGCTCTGATACTAAGTGGGATATCCTTTTGTCCACAAGATGTAAGGCAGCGTTAGTAACCGGTCATCTCAAGATATCCGCGCCCGCTGTGGCTTCCGCTGATGCGCACCGGCCCCTCCCAGTACGGTACTGACGTCTCCATCCAAGCAAGCGGATTGATCGCTGTCACCACCACATCCACCCCCTGCTCTTTCAGACGCACGTGCCACTTGGTCGGAACAGATCGCCCCGCGATCTCGGTGCGTTCGAGAATGTCTGCTTCGAACGCCCCATCCGGGTAGTCAATTGTGTGCCCATCCGGCATGATCCAAGTTGCCTGGGTGTAATCGCTTCCATCACTGTCATGCAGCGTAAAGCCCATCATCCGTATACCGCCATCCAAAACCATCGAAAACCAATCCCAACTAACTTGTGTGGCAGCCAATGGCTGCGATGCCCACTCTCGGTCAAGCCAAGCCGTGCCAGTGACGTCGACCTCGCCTTCAGGCAGGCTCAAGACACCTGAAATCTTATAGAATGGCTGGGAATAATAGTAGCTGGCCCGCCCGCTGTCAGACTTTTGCGAATACCCCTGCTCACCGTGAAAAATGAGTGGCCCCTCAGCCGTCAGTTCCATTTCATAGGAAAAGTCCACACCGCTGGCCCGCAGTGTCAGCGCATCAAAGCTTTTGCCAGCCATCTGCCAATCATCAATCCATGCATCAAACGGCGCTGCTGTCACGCCCGCTTGGCCGATGCCCCCGCGCGACAAACGTTCTGACACGTAATGATTGTCAGGCGTTGTTACGGCCGCGTGGCCCATCCACAACTGCGGGCTGGACCAGTCATTTGCCTCTGTGGGTGCCATTGCCGACCGGAATAAGGTCCATTGCAGCCCCAGATCACGGCCCTGTGCGTCTTTCAGATTGGCCGTGAGATACCACCATTCAATCTGAAAGTCAGGGTGCGGCCCGTGATCGGCCGGAAAATCAAAGCTGTACCCGAGCTTGGGGATCGTAAACCCTTCTGTTGCGCGACCCAGATTTGCAAAGCCCTGCGCAAAGACAGGGCCGCACAGCACTGATATGTAGAAACAAAGTATGACTATGGGTTTAACGTTCATTGCTGAAAACCTTTAGCAAGCTTTGCGCGTCAGTGCGCGCCAACCGAATGGCGGGCCAAAGGGCAGCGAGAAAGGCCGCTACCAGTGTCAGGCCCCCAAGGCGCAAGTAATCCGCGGGAAAGACATACATCGGCAAACGCCACCCAAAAGCTTCGACATTGATAACGGCCAGCAAGACCCAAGCAAGGATCAAACCAACCGGAACCGAGATTACTGCAGTCATGCTCGCCAGACATAATGCACGCAACAGCTCTATCCGCGACAGTGTTGTGCGCGTCACACCCAAGGCCCATACAGGCGCAAGTTGCGGCAGCCTCATTGTCGCAAGCGTAAGCAAACTGATTAGGATCGCCAACGCGGCTACAGAAAGCGTCAACACATTCAATGCCCCAGTAACCGAGAAAGTTCGCTCGAATATATCTAGCGAAAATGCCTTTAAATCCTCTTGGTTTATAAGCCCGTCTTCATCTAAATTGAACGTGTTCTGCAAGGCGCTTGAAATGGCGTCTGGTTGATCCGTACGCACCCCAAATCGCAGCCTTGGAACATCCGGATAGCGCGCAGAAAAGAGCGCGTCGCTCATAATAAGTTGTCCGATCGAATTGCCGTAGTCACTGTAGATGCCGATTAGGCGGTCACCTGAAGGAACCATGTCCCCAACCTGCCAGTCTTGCCGCCGTGCCAGTTGTTCGCTGACCAACACGCCTTTGCCAGCTGCAACCGCGTCCCAAACATTCGGCTCCGCCATCAAAAGTGGCCAGTTTTCGCGGTATGTAGCGTGATCAATTATACCATACACCTCTGCAGGCAAACCACCGATGCGCACATCCACAGACATAATGGGCAGGAGAGCATCCACTTTGCCATCTAGGAATTTGGCGATATCCGCCGCCTCTTTTTCGGTACGAGCTGCGATGTAAAGCTCGGAGGACAAGCGCTGATCGAGGTAGTCAACAAAGGTTAGCCTGAAGCTAGAAACCATTGTACTGACACCAATATTTGCAGCCATCGCAAGCATGAGAGCCATCAACGCCATCGACAGACCCGGCAATTGTTGCCGGCTGTCTGCCCAAAACCATTGGGCCAACGGTGCGGTGCTATGCTGTTGTGCAAACTTCAGTACACGCTCCAACAACCACGGCAGGGCAATCGCAGAGCCAATCAGTAAACATGCAAGCATAAAAAAGCCTGCAATCAGCCCTTCACCGACAAGTGTTACGGTGGTGCCCGCAATAAAAAGTATGACAGACAGCACCGCCAACCGACGCGACACATGCTCTGCACCCAGGCTCATGGATCGGGGGTGGTTAAATGACAGCACCGGCATATTTGCAAGTTTGTACAATGCAGCGAAAGCGGCGACCGCCGCACCGCCAAAAGCCATTCCCAGCCCCGACAACCACCACGAGGCACGCAGTTGTAACTGTCCAGTGACTTCCGCACCGTACAGACCCCGAAGTGTGGCCGCCACATCAGGTAGCAGCGCTGCCGCAATCAGATACCCCAGAGCGACGCCCGCAATCCCCGCCAACAGGGCAAAAATGCACAGTTCAATCGACAGTAGAAGCATTAAATGCCGCAGGGATACCCCCAAGGCACGCAGCGTCCGGAACATGCCGCGACGCTGTTCAAAAGCCAGACCGACGGCCCCGTAAACGATGAAAATTCCGACGGCAAAAGACAATAGACCGAAAGCGGTCAGGTTTAGATGAAAACTCTCGGTAAGACGTGCAACATCTGCTTGAACGTCCACTTGAGCCACGCGAAACTCGTCCGGTAACCTATTTTGGTCAAGAGGTATTTCCGGGCTCAAGAGCAAACGTTGAATGCCGCCTTGCGCGCCCAACAAACGCTCGGCCTGGCCAATATCCATGAGCAGATTGCCGCGTGGCCGCGTGGCATCTGCCCGCAGTTGCATGTCCAGGCCCTTTAGCAAAGGCAGGTCGTCAGGATGCGCCAGAGCAATGGGAGCGTCACTGACCAAACTGACCGATCCTTGCGCGTCCTGCAAACCTTGCGGCAGCGCTGCAGGGAACGTCAAAGGTTCAATCCCAACGATACGAAACTGGGTTTCGCCGATTTCTGTTTCTCCCTCCAGCACGGGACTAACCAACCAACCCGAGCGCCTTAAAAGGACAAATTCTTCTATGCTGAAGACACTTCCATCCACTTTGAGCACCCTCGCCACGTCGCCCGCATCCAGAACATCAGCTGCAGAGGCATAACTTGCGCGCGCTTCTGCGTTGATCGCCTGCACGCCCGACCAAAGCGCGGTCGATAACGCAAGACCCGCGAGAAGAGTAAGCAATTGCCAAGGATTGCGGCGCCAGTGGGACCAAAGCGCTTGAAGGCTGAGCCGTGTCATTGCGCCGCCGTACTTGCTGAACGCTCGCGCACAACGCCATGCGACAGCACCAGCCTGCGGGACATGCGTGCCGCTTGGCGCGCCGAATGGGTAACCATCAAAACAGCAGTGCCAGCAGAGTCAGCGCTTTCCAACATGAGCTTTAGCACGTTATCAGCTGTTTCTTCGTCTAAATTTCCCGTCGGTTCATCTGCGAGAATAAGCTTTGGTCGCGCTGCAAGCGTGCGCGCAATCGCAACCCTTTGCTGCTGCCCCCCCGAAAGAGCTTCGGGATATTTCTCCAAGTGTTCGGCCAACCCGATTCTGTCCGCCAAATGGTCTGCCCACTCTGCGTCAAACTGATTGCCTAAACGGGCATGAAAGGCAATGTTGGCGCGCACAGAAAGGCTCGGTACAAGGTTGAATTGCTGGAAAATGATCCCGATTTCCGTGCGCCGCAAGGCAGCACTTTCGGCATCTGACATCCCGACAACCTGTTGACCGCCAACAACGATGCTGCCTCCGCTCGGCGCGTCCAATCCGGCGATCAAGTGCAGTACGGTGCTTTTGCCGCTGCCAGATTCGCCTTCCAATGCCAGCGTGCCTGCGGCCGACAGCGAAAAATTGACATCCCGCAAAACAGGCACGGCCGCCGTGACGCCCGCGTACTCTTTTGAAAGATGTGATACCTCAAGCAAAGGCGTCATTTGCAAACCACCTGTATTTTATTCATGCGATACATCAGATGAATACTTCAAAGTGTTAATATTTATAAATTATAGTGCGTCCAGGACTGCTGATGCGAGTGCGTTAGCGCTGTCAAAACCTGCTTCAACACGTCCCGCGCCGCACCAGTCTCCTGCAGCACCTAGTCCCCGCCCGGCATCAATAAGGCAAGGCTGGTCGGCGGGTGCATCGACCTTGGCAAATCGCCATTTGTGCAAGCTCAGATATTGTGCAGCATCAACATTCAACCCTGTGATTTCTTTTACCTCAGCTAAAAGCAGTGCGCGCACACTGGCTGGGTCATCTTCAAGATGCTGTTCGGCCCATACGTTTGAAGATTGGCACATAAGGCTGGAGGCAGCTGAACGGCCCGGCTTGCTATGATTGATGGCAATCCAAGCCAACGGGCCACCGGTCCCTATGGCCGCGTCCCATGGCAAAGCGGCCACATCGACGCCCCCTACCATCAGACTGTAACAGCCCAACATCCGCGCCTTCGAAAGCACCTCGGCTTCGCTAAACGACCTTGGCATCAGTTTGGCTGCTTGTTCTGCTGGAGCGGTGCACAACACCCAGTCAAAGACGCCGCAGTCATCACCAGTTTGACTGGTCAGCGTCCAGCCCCCTTTACGCGCCTCGGCGATCTTGGCGATACGCGTCTGGCGGGCTACGTCGATCCCCTCTGCCATCGCCTTGCACAAGGCATTCATACCAGGCACGGCGACGTAGCGGGGCGCTGTCCATAGCACGGGTTGTGCGTCTGCGCCAAACGCTGTCAATCGAGGCTGCCATTGCGCAACGGTACCGTCGAAGAGGTATGGCTCCAATGTTTTTTGGAACGCGTGACCATGCGCTGTAAAATACTGTGCACCGTGATCGAATTGGAAACCATCAGCTCGTCGCGTCGACATACGGCCACCGATTCCACGTGACTTTTCAAATACTTTTATGTCAGACACTTCTGACAAACGCAGGGCAAGCTGTATGCCTGTTATTCCTGCCCCGATTATTGCGATACTTGGTCGTTTTGTCATTCGGGGTCTCCCTCTCTGCTTGGTTACCAACTTAGAGCGCCCCTAGCGTATCGCCAGCCCCACGATAGATCACCAAATGAAATGGCTGTTCCAGCGGTCCAGGGTGATCCGCTTATGTTGTTGCGTTCTGCAATATGGATCCGCGCTACTCTTGGATTTGCAAACAGTCCAACGGATATTTGCAAAGAGGTCGGAACCTCTTTAACCTCCGCCAGCGTATAGCGCTAAAATGCCGTTCGAAAAACTCTACCTGGCCACCTTGCTGCCCGACCGAATAAAGCATAGAGGCCGCTGGCATGATTTTGGAAAAGAATGCTTTGAAATGATAACCGGCGCTATTCGCACAATCTTTTCCATCGGATTGCCCTATCTGCTTTTCTGCCTCGCCGCCAGTGCACAACCGGTTGATGACTTTCTGGGCAAAAACATCGAAGCACGCGCCTCTGGCGCATTGGCACTTTTGGGTCTTGCAGCGGTGCCAAGTGAGACCGCCAGCACCCTGTTTTTAGATACCGGTCAAGAAGGTGCAACAGGAACTGATTTCAAGGCCGGGCAGTTCGGTGGCGGTTTCACATGGAGCGAAAATTTCCCGCTCTACCTGGAAGGATATCTCGGTTGGAACCGATATGACCCTGTTTTTGTCTTTTCCGACGGCACAGCACAGCGCAGGACAGAGGCAAAATGGAACAGTTTTGCAGCATCAGGTGCAGTCGGCTGGGATTTTAAGCTCAGTGAGCACCTCGTTCTAAGGCCACTGGGGATGCTAGCTTTGGGTGTTGTCGCCAGCGATGTCACTTTGGGCGGTTTGTTTTTAGGCAACAAACTAGGTAAAGAAGTCGACTTTCTGAAAGATGGCAGCCTGACCGCAGGAGGCGTCGGCGGCGCGCTGTCCCTCGTGTACAATGAACGGTGGGATAACGATGTGGAAGCAGATCTCACGCTTCGACACACGCGCATGTACTTGCGCCCCATTGCCGGAGATCGCGACGTCGTTGCTAGCGCAGAAGCCATCACCACCGGCCTTTGGTCCCGGCTTCGCGTGCCAACGGGGTACAGAGCATATGGCCGTCCTGTCAGGGCGGTGAGTGAATTTTCGCTTGGGTATTACGCAGGCGATCAGAGCGAAATTTTCAACACACCGTGGCTTGCACAAATCGGATTTGGGGGCGAGATAGACGTATCAGAGACGAAAATCCCTTGGGTGACGACCTCGCGCATCATGTTTCGCTACACAAAGGGCGAAAATGTTGAAGGTTTCTCGGTGGGGCTGGCAGTCAGCTTTTAGCTGCCGCACCTTTGGATGGCACAGTGTTTACGCTTGGGGCAATCCGCACACTTGGTGGCGCAGCGGTTTCTTGAGACCGTGCAAGTCAACCAATAATCGTCGCGCCATCGCCAAGAAACAAAAACGCGTCTTTCGGTGGTGCGGGTAGCGCGGCTGCTGCAGCATATCCAGAGAACAAAGGCCCGGTGGGGCGGCAATCACATCACGAATGCGGTTGACCAGTGTTGAGCAAGTTGTGAAACGTTAATTGTCCAAAGCTTCATGACGTGAGAGCCCGCGTCGCGAATGCCATCATATGACAGGTCAAGATTCGGCACACCGGCATGAAACCCTGCAGCCATCTCGATGACACCTGAATGCCGCCTGGAAGGCTCTCCTTGGTTGATGATTATGCTGCCGTCTGGCGCATGAAATACAGCCAACTGCTCGCGTACCTTTGAATTCCAAGACGCTGTACAGCGTTCCACCAGATCGTCTAAATCGCTTTGGTAAATGACATTCAAATCTCCTGATAACCAGAAAGGCTATTTGGGATGAAGATTGTTGGCAAAAAATCTCAGTCAGTGCAGCATCGGCGTATACGCGCATGCCCTCCGCAAAACCAGACTTTCTTACTTGGTGCTTCTACCTTCCTTTCAGGACAGGTTCAGCCGGTGCCGGTCATTCAAATAGGGAAGCCGCGCCTGCGCCGCGGCCACTCGTTGTTTTTCAAGATTGGCATAGATGATCTGGGGTGCTGCACCTGCGCGGGCGATCTCTTCGCCGTCTGGCGCGGCAATGACGCTTGCCCCCAGATACGCCATACCGTTTTCAACGCCTGCCGAATTGGCGTAGGCCAAATATACGCCGTTTTCATAGGCGCGTGTCGGTATCATTTTGTGGGCAACCCACGACCAGCCCGTAGACAAAGCCGTTGGCACCAACACAAGATCGGCCCCCATGCCAGCGACATTGCGCACTGTTTCCGGAAACTCCGCATCGTAACAAATAAGCGTTGCAATCTTGAAGTCTCCACATTCAAAAACTGCACACCCCTGACCCGCGGTAAAGTGATCCTTTTCGTACCCCGGAGGGATCGCCAGTTTTCGTTGAAGCGATAGCACTTCACCCTTTGTAGAAAGTGTGACGGCGGCATTGAACAGATCGTTTCCCGACCGTTCAGCAAAGCCGTAACAAATCGCGATACCAAATTGTTGCGCCAGCTTTGAAATCGCGGCACGGATGGGCCCATCTAAGGATTCCGCACGCGCTACGACCGTCTCACCTATATTGTAGCCACAGGCAAAAAGCTCAGGCAAAAGCAGTAGATCCGCCCGCTCGGATGCGACCTGCGGCAGGTGTTCGCACAACCAGTTTAGGCGCGCATCTGTGGTATCGAGTTCGGCTGGCGTTTGCGCCACAGATAACCGCAAAGACCCCATCTGCTTATGCGTCCGATACCAGTAATTCCCGAGGGTATTGTGTCAGGTATTCGTACCCTGTTTTTGTGACAACAACGCTGTCACCAATCCTGCCCGCTGTCACACCATCGACGGAAATGCCACCGTCCACTGCAAAGGTCATCCCCTCACGCAAAACGGTCGTGTCGCCGGTTTTCAGTTCGGGCGCTTCCAAGTAGGCCATGCCAATGGACCGACCTGTGCGGTATCCGGTTTGAAATCCGCGCTCGGCATATACCGCGTTGGCTGCCGCAGCCACTTCCTGAGCTTGAATGCCCGGCCTGATCACAGCGATCGCGGCTTGTTGCGCATCTATCGCGGCCTGCTGCACATGTGCCGCCTCATCGGTCACCGCTCCTATATGGAACATGCGGTCAAACCCCAGCTTGTACTGCTGGAACTGCGCCATGTTGCAAAAACAGAAATACACCGGATCAAAACGTTCGTATGCCTTTACCGAGGCCCGCCGGTGCACCATCGATACATCTGTCCCACTTTGCAAAACCTGCAAATTATGGATCATCGGCGATACGAACCGTTCCCAGCCCTTAGCCGTCAGGAAATCCGCTGCAGCCCGCGTGCCTGCATCAATAACCGCTAGAGCGCTCTCATATTCCCGTGCACCCTCTTTTAGTGAACCATGTGCGGCTTTCATCATAGCGCCAGCAATGACGCCGGCTTGTTTCATCACCGTGATTTCCAACGGGCTCTTAATCATCCGTTGCGCCCCCAACACGGGCCCGATGTCATGCAACGGGACGCCTGTGAAACGCGCGTCCAGAAAGTTGCGGATGATGGCGGGCAAGTCACTGTGTTCGACCCACAGCGCCGTCGGGTGATCCGGAAGGGCGGATTCCAAGGCGCGCGCCCAACTGTGCGGGCCGGAATCTTCCCAAGTGCGGATGTCGTCCACCCACGTCATTTCGGCGACCATCTCGCTTTCCATCAGCGGCGTAATGACCACCGGCGACGCGTCTACCGGCACCACCAACATCGTGGGGCGGCCAAATTCGATGCCAAGATATCCCCAAAATCCGGCAAGATAGGCAATCGAGCTTTCCGAGGTGAAAACCGCATGGCTGACTCCCATCTCCCGCATCCGGGTTTGCAGGACCTGAGTTCTGGTGATCGCTTCTTCCAACACGGCTTGCCCCTTTGCTATCGGCTTTAGCTAAAGGTACACAGCCACCCTGCCCATCACCGCCGCGTTTGCGACCCAGAGCGCCGATCCACGACAAAACCTAGGCCTTACTTCAGACAATCAGCCCGCAGCGACACGATACCGCTTGCTCCCCGTGCGCGGGCTACCAAAGCAGACCCACTGAGATGTCTATGCGCTCAAATGCGGGAAAGGCAAAAAATCAGGGAACCGAACCGGAAGCGCATTTGAACCAATGCATCCAGTTCGCAAATGAGCGTTTTGTGCTCTGGGCCAGAGGACAAGAGACAATCAGTGACTGACTGATAAGGGCGCAGCGGCAGGCTTTACACCACAAGTTTGGGCACTGTTGGCTGACCGGTGCCCAGATCACGCGACGAAATCAGGCGGCGTTTGTCTTTGTGTGTGGATAGATAAAGTTCGCCATGTACTTGTGCCCCGGCACGATATGACCGAACGGGAAGTTCGCCATGTATTTGTGCCCTGGCACGATGTGCCCAAAGGGAAACTTGGCCATGTGTTTATGACCCGGCACGATATGACCGAACGGAAACTTCGCCATGAATTTCTGCCCCGGAACCAAAAGACCGAACGGGAAGCGCCCGTAGCGGGTTTTATGTGGTACCAGATGGCCAAACGGGAAATTCGCCATGTACTTATTGCCCGGCACCAATGAGTTCTCGCCCTGTTTACCATTGATAAGCAGTGGGAACGGCCAGTTTGCCATCCGACGACCGCCTGGCACCAGATGGCCAAACGGAAACTTGGCCATGAACTTATTGCCTGGTACCAGATGGCCGAACGGGAATTTCGCCATATACTTTTGGCCAGGGATCAGCAGATCAAAGGGAAAACGCCCGTAGCGGCGATCATGTGGTACCAGATGGCCGAAGGGGAACTTTGCCATGAACTTCTGGCCCGGGATCAGCAAGTCAAAGGGAAAACGCCCGTAGCGCGTCTTACCGGACAGCAAAAGACCGATAGGCCAATTCGCCATGCGCGCGTGGCGCGGAAAAAGAAAACCATCCGCCGGCTTGCGGCGACTGATAAGGGGGATTGGCCAATCCGCCATGTAATAGCCCGCAGGCGAGCGGTCTTTGGACCGGCTCAACATCAGCGGATGCTCGTTCAGGATCGAAGCCGTGCGACCGGGTCTGTCTTTGACATAGACCTCTTCGGTCAGACCGCCCATGTTCACCGGCCCCATATCAGCAAGTGTTTTGCGGGTCAGTTTTGCGGCGCCCAGTGGTCTGAATGTGGCCTTCGCCAAAAAGACTGCACCACCGGATTTCAGGCGTTCTTGATAAGCTGCGGCGGTTTCAGGATCGACATTCTCTGAGACAAGCACACCCGCCAGACCTTTTGGGTCAGTAAAGATCAGCATATCCTTTCTTGGAAATCCTTCGAACTGGAGTGTTCGCTTGACGTCCAAGCAATTGGATGCGCTTTCAAAGTATCGCGTAATGACCTGTGTCATGATAGCTCCATCGATTTGGAATGTTGCTCTGATGCGGGCAAGCGAAAACCGTCCGGATCAGGTGGAACATTGTTTTTCTTTTGGTCTTTCAAAAACGGCAAAGTGACCAACAGTGCCAATAATAGGAAAACGATCTCGACCGTGAATACAAAATTATAGGGCGTCTCGGGTGCATTTCCAGCGATATGCTGCAAGCCCACTACCAAATCACGGACGATCCCCGCCAAGGCAATACCGATGCCTGCAGCCGTTGCCTGAACCGCCCCCCATGCACCAAGCGAAAGGCCGATCTGGTTACTGGGTGCTGCACGGATCGTCGCCGTCAGCGTAGCATGCCCGAACAGCCCTGTGCCAAGTCCGATCAGGAAAGTACCGATCAGGAACAGGACCACCGCGGCCGAAACAGAAGCGAATATAATGGCCAGAAAGCCCGGAACACCGATTGCCGCGCCGACAATTGCGTACCACACAGGTGACCCACCCTGCCCCAAGAACTTGGACGCAAATCCGAACCCGACCAATGTACCCAGTGCAAAGAGCGCAGTCAGCTTTGTCGTGCTGGCCACAGAGAGACCAAGCACCTGTCCGCCATAAGGCTCGAGCAAAACATCAGCCATGCCAAACCCGAAGGTACCTAGGCCGATAATAATCAAAAGGCGCACCATACCAGGCCGCTGCACCAACGACTGCCATGCCTCTTTAAACTGCATCGGGCGGGCTTCTTTCATGGCGCGGGCGCGGACGCGATCGCGTGGCTCCTGCTGCCACATGGCTACTAGGTTCAGAAGCGCAGTTGTCACCGCCACACCTTGAATAACCTGAATAAGACGGCCCGGGGTATAGTTTTCCAGCAAGGCGCCAAAGACCAGCGCGCTAAAAACCATGCCGACCAACAACATCACATACATCAGGCCGACAACTTTTGGCTGATCCTCTTCAGCCACCAGATCGGTTGCCAAAGCAAGACCTACCGTTTGCACGATATGTACGCCTGCACCGACCATTAAAAAAGACAGCCCCGCAGAGCCATAACCAAGCCAAAGCGGCGCATCATAAGATTCGCCATAGCCAGACAAAACAAGCAGCGCAAAAGGCATGATTGCAAAGCCACCGAATTGATAAAGTGTCCCCTTCCAGATGTACGGGACCCGCCGCAGCCCCAAGGCCGATACATGCACATCGGATTTAAAGCCGATTAACGTGCGGAATGGCGCAAACAAAAGAGGCAGTGCCAGCATACCGGCAACCAACGATGCAGGCACTGATAATTCAACGATCATCACACGGTTAAGGGTTCCCACAATGAGAACCAAAGCCATACCGACACTGATTTGAAAAAGCGAAAGCCGCAGCAACCTCGACAAAGGAACATCGTCAGTCGCGACATCCGCAAAAGGCATGTACTTCGGCCCGATCGCCGAGAGCTTACGCGTTGCGAATGAACGATAATCAAACATGTCCAAAGCCATCTGATGCGCGTGCATCACAGCAAGCGAGGCACGCTCTTGCGGAATAAAAGAGGGCCCGCGAAACAGTCGCAGGCCCTGTGTTTTATTGAGTTACGACAGAGTAACTTTCAGCCGTGGCCGAGGTCGCATGGACCTCTGACGGCTGCAAAATCGCTTTTACCGGCGTTCCATCCGACAAAATGATTGTTACTTCTCGTGCGCCATCCGTTGAATGCGCCGTATAGGACGCTTTGGCGGCATCAGGGTTGTCCAGCATCGTCGCTGCTGCTGTTTGATCCCCCGCCCCGAGTTCATTGCCTGACAGGAAGTCAGACACCCAGGACGTATTGCTAAGCACGGCTACGTGCACTGCAAATGATCCAACAGCTACCGCGCTTAAAAATAACGGTACCCCTACAGTAGGCTTCACGACGAGCCACATCTTTGCATTATTCATGACGTGCCCCCTCTATCCTAACCATGGAGTCGCTGCTGCGACCAATACATGGGCCAACAACGCGATCGCGCCAAAAACGCGCGTCCCGTCTATAAGGTAACTATGCACCTCTTCGGCCTCTTCTAAAGTCAGCCCTGTTGGCCAGACCTTGCCTTCGTCGTCCGCCATATCCGGTCCTCCGCTTATTGACGTACATGAGCGTTCCCAAACGACGTGCCTCGTCCAGTAAACGTAGTAGGCGCACAGTAATTGAAACGTGTCAGCTTTTCTTTACATGTGCAAGTGTAAATTAAACATGACAATATATTATTCCAATGCAGCGCCTGTTTTCGACAACATTCGAAAAGCGCGTACCGTCGCGCGCGGCATAAAAAAAGATCGACTATATTCCCTTCCTATCAATGGCTTGTATGGGTGTGATCGCAAGAACGCGGTTAACAGGACCAGCCGATTACCTTTCGTACAGGTCACGGGTAAAGAAAACAAAAGTGGCGGCGACCATAGCTGCATAATTTTTGATGTAACCGCAAAATCGACGGATTAACGCGCGCCCAGTCCTCACGATCAGAATCGTGCCAGGACGGAATGACACAGAAATCAGCCATCCAGAGAAGCAACATTGCGGGCACTGCCTGCGGATGATGCGCTGTTTTCATGCAGCGTACAGCGGATAGCAACGCCGACTATTTCAGCGCACGCGCCAAAAAGCTCTGTGTCTCTTGATGCTGCGCGTTACCGAACAGCTGCATTGGCCCGCCCTCCTCCAAAATCCGCCCATCATGCAAAAAGCAGACCTTGTCGGCCGCCTGTCTGGCAAAACCCATTTCGTGAGTGGCAAGTACCATCGTCATGCCCTGCTGCTTCAAAAGCAGCAGAACGTCCAGCACTTCTCCAACCAACTGCGGATCAAGCGCCGAGGTAATCTCATCGAACAGCATAACTTCGGGCTGCATGGCCAAGGCCCGCACAATGGCCACGCGCTGCTGTTGGCCCCCTGAAAGCTGATCAGGATAGCTGCCCACCTGTTCTGCCAATCCGAACCTTGCAAATAGTTCGAATACTTCCGGTTCGAGATCAGCGCGCGACCGGCCATGCACCCGACGCGGCGCCAGCATTGCGTTCTCAATGGCCGTCATATGTGGAAATAAGTTGTAGCTTTGAAACACCATCCCGATCCTCGCCCGAACATCCTGTGGGTTGAGGCCCGGCACAGCAATATCCGTGCCGTCTAAAAAGATCTCGCCGTCTTCAATGGGCTCCAAGAGGTTGATGCACCTCAACAGCGTCGACTTTCCCGCACCAGACGCCCCGATAAGACAGACCATCTGACCTGCCTCAACATCAAGATTAATACCGGCGCATACCAACCTGTCACCAAACCGTTTTTCGACGTTTCGCAATCTGAGCTTTGGCATCAATTCCGATCCCGCCTTTGACGGGCCATCAAATAGTCTGCGTACCGTGTCGCAGGTATTGTAACGACCAGAAAGATAATCGCCGCCCCGACATAGGGCGTGAAATTAGCGAGCAGAGATTTAAAGACACCGGCCTGCCGAAAAATCTCGACCGGACCGATAAAGCTCAGCAATGAGACATCCTTTTGCAAGGCAATCAGCATGTTCATCTGGGACGGCACCACATTGCGAACAGCTTGGGGCAATACCACGTCGCGCATCACCTGTCGCTCTGACAGACCCAACGACAAAGCAGCGGCTCTCTGGCTGTGATGCACACTGTCGATACCCGATCGAAAGATTTCGGCCACGTAAGCGGAATATGTGAGAATCAGGGCGAGAGACCCCCAAATATAAGGCGAATTCCAAGGACGTGGCAGACCAAGCCCCGGGATACCAAAACCGATCAGGTAGACTGTCAGAATAACCGGCACGCCGCGAAAAATATCCGTAAAGGCGGCCCCGAAGATGCGCAGAGGAAACAACGCAGGTGATTTTACATCCCGCGCCAATGCAATCAAAAGTCCAAGCACGGCAATCGCCGGTGCGGACCATGCAAAAATCATGACATTGATTTTGAATGCATCCAGCAACTTCGGGAATGATTGTACCAGCACTTCTGCATTAAAAAAGCTCTGTTGAACTTTCTCCCACCCCGGAGCGAGAGGCACCAGGACGAAAAGGGCTAAACCCACCGCAGCGGTGCTCGCCGCAGCAACACCCAGCGACCTGCGCTTTTGCTGGGCCTCGTAGCGTTCGCGGCGGGTCAGGCCCCCGCCCGTGCGCCTCGCCATGTTATTCGATCAAGGGGACACCCGTCGTGTCCTGAAGCCATTTGGCCTCTATTTCTGCCAAGCTGCCGCTTTCTTCCATAGCGGCCAATGCATCATCCACACAGGCTTTGAGAGGATTTCCCTCCTCCAGGATCATCCCAAACTGGTCAGGATTGTCGCTTTGATCCGGCGCAAACTGGCCGATCACTTTCGAGCCCTCGATCATAACAGCACTTAAAAAAAGCGCCGTGGGCAGATCGAACAATGCCGCGTCAATCTGATTGGCGGTCATTGCCGCATTTACGTCCGCGTTGTCGCCGTACAAAA
>Ga0316197_10001210_pt1 | contig 18539 bp, 19 predicted proteins | sample OudBiesiAoxic_MG_FD_204939 | JGI IMG/M metagenome (GOLD analysis project Ga0316197, IMG submission 204939) | Coastal sediment microbial communities from Oude Bieten Haven, Netherlands - site A oxic | ecosystem: Environmental > Aquatic > Marine > Coastal > Sediment | place: Netherlands... | reverse complement strand
CACCCGCTGAGGCCCTGGCCCAGGAGGAGCGATGCCCGCCCCATCTGGGGAGCTTGCTCGCCGTACCCGATCAGCTGCTCGACCGTCAGTCGATCGGTCTCCTCGTCCAGGAGCATGACGGCCGCGTGTTCGAAGCCGATCAACTCGCGTGCTCGTTCGAGGACCTCGCTCAGAAGCTCCTCGAGCGAGTCGTGAAGGCCGAGCGCTCGGGTGCTCTCGTACAGGGCGTCCAGCGTCCCGAGTCCCCGGCTCCCGGGCTGTTCGTCCCCCGCCATCGTGCCTCCGTCAGGATCATTCATTCGAGCAGCGACTTTCCGAACGCCTTGACCGTGAGAACCGGGCACTCGGCGCGCCGTAGCACCTTGTCCGTCACACTGCCGAGCATGACGTGCGTAAGGCCCCCGAGGCCGTGCGTCGCGATGACGATCAGATCCGCCGAAATCTCCTCCGCTGCCTCCAGGATTCCCGCGACGGCACGGCCTTCCGTTACGTGGACTTCCGTTTCGACTTCGGCCCCGGCCCGGGTGACCACACCGAGGAGTGCCTCTCGCAGGCTGCCCTCGACCAGCGAGAAGTCAGACACCGCCGCCGGCCCACCGCCCGCGTACACCTCCGGGGTTACGGGCTGCTCGAAGACGTGCAGGAGGTGCATGCGGGAACCATACGCGCGACAGAACTCGAGCGCGTGTCTCACCGCGCCCTCCGAGTGTCTCGAAAAATCCACCGGAACCAGAACGTGGTCGACACGAGGGTGAACTTCACCCGTGGCCGCACCACGAATCGTCAACACGGGGCGAGGGGATAGACGCACGACTTCCTCGGTGACGCTCCCCACCAGGGCGTGGCTGAGCCCGCGCCTTCCATGCGTGCTCATCACGATGATGTCGGCGTCGATCTCTTCGGCGTACTCCAGGACCACCGGGGCGGTCGACATTCCCCTGCGCTGCGCCCGGACCACCTCCAGCTCGCCCGCGCTGCGCGCCTCGAGTTGACTCGCCATGCGGCTCTCAGCGATCTCCTCGAGCCGGCCCCTGATCTCTTCAGCGTCGGGGAAGTGATGCGCGGGGTCGTTGGGGTCGTCCGCGTGCAGGACGACAGCGTGCAGCATATGGAGGACGGCCCCGTGTTTTTCCGCGAGCGCCAGCGCGTGATCGAGCGCCGCGTCCGCCAGCGGCGAGAAATCCGTTGCGAACAGGACGATCTTCAGTGACAGCATCACTTGTCCGGCCGCCTATCGAGGAGCGCCGAAGGTGACCTCGAGTTCGACCCGCTCACCCTCACGGATCACCACGATGGGGGCGGTGTCACCCGGGTTGGCTTCGGACAGCACGACCATGTAGTCCTGCACGCTCGCGATCTCCATCTCACCGATCTGGACAACGATATCTCCCCGCTGCAGGCCGGCGGCCTCAGCCGGGCTGTCCGGTCGGACGTCGGACAGCAGCAGCCCCGGAGACCCGTCGGAAGGACCTGCGTAGTCCGGGATCGTCCCCAGGCGGGCCTTGAGCGCCATACGCCGCTGCGGGCCGTCAGAGGTCTTCACCAGGGTCAGGACGCCTTCTCGGTTGGCGATCGTCCCGCCCACGTCCGAGACCAGCCACGCGATACGCGCTCCCCCCTCGGCGTTGATCAGGTCGGCGTCGTCGGACGGCTTGTGGTATTCGGCGTGCGTGCCCGTGAAGAAATGCAGGACCGGGATGTCCGCTGCGAAGAACGCCGCCTGGTCTGATGAACCGAAGCCGTCGCCCCCGACAGAACACTCCAGCCCATATCGCTCACACAGCGGAGCCACGAGATCGTCCCACTCCTCGGCCGAGTCGCCTCCGAGCACCGACAGCTTCTCGTCGCGCAGTCGTCCCACCATATCCATGTTGAGCATGGCTACGGCGTCCTCCATGTCCAGTCCCTCGGGCGGTTGGCGCACGATGTTGCTTGCCCCGACCAGGCCCCGCTCCTCCGCCGAGAAAGCCATGAACACGACGTCACGCTTCAGCTGCCCGCGGCGCTCGTACATCTGACGCGCGACTTCGAGGAGGGCGGCCGAGCCCGAGGCATTGTCATCCGCGCCATTGTGGATGGCACGTGAGTCGGGTTCGAGAGATCCCTCTCCGCCGAAGCCCAGGTGATCGTAGTGGGCTCCGATCAGCATGACGCCGTCGAGTTCGCCATTGCCCGGTATACGTCCGATCACGTTGAACGCGTAGACGAACCCCTTCTGGGCGTGCGGGTTGGAGGGGTCGGCAATAGGCACTCCGAAAACGTGGCGGTAGCCGCCGTCGTCGCCAGCCGGCTCGAGACCGATGCTCTCGAACTGCTGTTCCATCCACAGCCCGGCCTTGGCCAGGCCCTCTGAGCCGAGACCGCGGCCCTGTCGCGCGTCGTCCGCGAGCCAGTTCACATCAGCCGCATACCGCTCCGCTGCTGCCTCGATGCCGCTGGAGATGCGTTCCGAACCGTCAGTCTGCGCGCCCGCCGCCGAGGCAGTGGACATGACCAGAACCGTCAGGAGCGCCGTCCGAATCGACGTTCTATTGCCAACCGAGAATGACATCACTTCCTCCGTATGGAATTCTGAAGAACAGGTAATCGTGTAGGACGGACGCCCGCGTGGGCGCCCCTGCCGACGCGGGCAAAGTACATGCCGCGGCGCCTCCGCGCTGTAGCTGTGGAATCGGTCAGAACGCCCCGCCTCCGCCTCCCCCGAAACCACCACCCGAGAAGCCCCCGCCCCCGCCTCCGGAGAACCCGGATCCGCCAGAACTTCGTGGCGCCGAGGTCATGGCGGTAGCGGCGTGCTGGGTCATGCCGGAAAGGTCGCCCACGAACAGGGTCGGGTGAAAGCCGCGGTGTCCCGTGCCCCTGTACCAGTCGGGCGGTTCGCGGTAGATGTCCGCGAAGGCAGCGGCCCACTTCTTCTCCACGGAGAGGGCCATCGCGTAGGGCAGGTAACGCTCGAACATCTCCGGGCCGGTGATCATCTTCTTGAACCGGTCCGACTCTACCCGCTGCAGAAACTCCTCGAAGCCCAGGGCGGCTTCCAGGGCCCGCGTTCCGGCAACGGTTCGGGCGGGCATGACGATCCCGAAGCCCAGGACGATCGCACCGGTGAAGGCCCCGGCCAGCACGGTCGTCAGCGGAGCCATGCCGAATCGGGCCGCGAGGACCAGGCCCCCGCCGCCCACCACCAAACCGGTCGCGATCGCGATGCCGATCCAGCTGACGAGCACCCGATCGGGACGGCTCCGGTAGTACTTGAGCTTCATGAGTTCTGCGAAGACTCGATCCTTGATACCCGGGAGATCCTTGTAGAACTCGTTCTCGAGATCCGACATGTGGACCCGGTCTCCCGCCCTCGGCGAGCCGAACACGGCCCTGAGCAGCTTGCGCTCGTGACTCTTCAGGCTGGAGAGATCCTCGCCCCCCTTCAGCAGTTCGAGGACGTAGTCTCTCTCCTTGATCAGGCCCAGGAACTTGTCCTCTTCCGTCTCTTCGATGACCAGGTAGCCGCGGACCGCCAGATCCACCAGAATGGCCGTCACATCCCGGAGATCGACCCGGTTGTCCACCAGCGTCCCCACTTCGGACGGGGTGAGGCCCGGCGGTGGTTCGTACATCGGCGCGATGGCCCGACGCTGCGGGTCGCGGCCATGACGATTCCAGATCCGGTGCATCGCGAAGAAGGCGAGGACCGGGATCAGAAGTGGCCAGTTGCTGCGGAAGAACCTGAGAATCCTGTCCCAGAGGGTGGGCCGTCGTATCAGGTACTCGCCGGACAGGGCGGCTTGAGGTTCGATCCCGCTCCCGGCGGCCCCGGCCGGTTGGGTAATGAACGAGTCCCAGGCGATCGCGACCGTGAGCCCCTCGTGGATACCGAGCCCGCGCATCGACCGGACGGTCACCACATGGTCCGAGATCCCCACCTCCACGGACTCCTCCGTGGACCCGTAGCCGCCGGTGAACCCACGGGCCCGAACCCCGGTCACCTGGGCGGGCAGTCGTACGCTGACGCTGGTCCTCTCGATGGGGACGGGCCACTCGTCCCCCGTGACGTTCCAGTACAGTTCATCCCAGGCCTGGTCGTCTTCCTGGAAGAAGCGCAGCGCGTTGTCCACCCGGTACCGGATCACGACCGTGCGAACGGCATCCGACGCTCCGGGGACCCAGACCTTGATCTTCCGGTAGTGCCGCTCACGGCTCGTTTCGTAACGAAGCCCCTGGCCTGCTTCGTCCTCTACGCTCAGCACCTCGAGGCCCAGGGTGTAGTTCAGGTTGGCCCGAGTGCGATACTCGACCGGGATGGTTCGGAAGATCCCGTTGTACGATCCTTCGAAGCGCACCTTCAGGGTCTCGGCGACCTCGACGACTCCGCTGCGCCGGACGTGGACGTCGGCGCGGAAGTCCTCGACGTGCCAGGAACGGAGGGCGCTGATGCCGTCGGAGGCAGGTGATGAGTCCGTCGCCGGCCGGCCGGCCGGAGCGGACAGCAGCACCAGGCACGCGACGGCGAACGCGGGGCGGAGCACCCGGATCGGGATCGTGGATTTCACCAGCGTACCCCCTTGGTCAGGCCCCGCCCTCGCCGAAGCTGACCGTCGGAGCGTCGCGTTGCGCCTCGTCGTCCAGTTCGAAGAACTCTTCCTTTTGAAACCGGAAAGCGTTGGCCACCAGCGCGGACGGAAACTGCTCGACCTTGGTGTTGTAGTCGCGCACGATCGCGTTGTAGTACCGGCGAGAGTTCTGTACGGCGTCCTCGATCTCCCCGAGCGTACCCTGCAGGCTCGTGAAGCTCTCGACGGCTCGGAGCTGCGGATATGCCTCGGACAGGGCGAACAGGGACTTGAGCGCTCCGCTCAGCATGTTCTCGGCCTGCGCCGTCTCCGCTGGCCCGGATGCCGACATGGCCCGGTTGCGAGCGTTGATCACGGCTTCGAGGGTGTCCTTCTCGTGGCTGGCGTAGCCCTTCACCGTCTCCACCAGGTTGGGGATCAGGTCCCAGCGGCGCTTGAGCTGAACGTCGATGTCGGCCCACGCGCTCTGGGCACCGGTGCGCATCTTCACAAGCGAGTTGTAGATCGTGATGCCGACGATGGCGACGATCGCCAGGAGAATCAGAAACCAGGTCACAACACCCTCCGGGTCCGGGGGTCGAGGAGACGCATGCTCACGTGGCCAGAATACTCGACTCCATCCCGTCGTGACAAGCGGACGGGCGATCTTCGATCGGTTCAGAGGTACGGCATGGTGTCAGTTCAATGCGTCAGTGTCCAGCGTTCGTATTGTGCGCCGCAACCTCGGATGTCAACGTTTCTGTTTCCCGTTCTGATTGGAATCGCGCGTGCGCATCGTACACACAGAATCTTCAACGGTCATGGGCGGCCAGGAGCGCCGCGTCCTGGCCGAGAGTCTCGGGATGCGCGACCGGGGGCACGACGTGTGGATTGCTACGACCCCTGGTGGGGAACTGGCCGGCCGTGCTGCGGAAGCGGGACTCGAAGTGATCCCCATGTCGTTTCGGCGCGCGCGGTTGCCGGCCAACGCCCTGACCCTCAGGTCGTGGATTCGTCGCCTGCGGCCGGACGTCATCAATTCGCACAGTTCGGCGGACAGCTGGACCGCGGCGTTGGCGCGACGCCTGGGGCCGCGGGCGGGCGCGCTGGTACGAAGTCGCCACATCTCGGTGCGAGTCAAGCCGGGCCCGGGTCACAGGTTTCTCTACGGCCAGGCCGACTACGTGATCACCACCGGTGAGTCGGTACGGGAGGAGCTGGCCGATTCGGGGCTCGTGCCCCTGGAGCGCTCCATGTCGATTCCGACGGGTGTGGACCTGGGGCGCTTCCATCCCGATTCGGGAGATCGAGCCGAAGCGCGCCGCGCTCTCGGTGTCCCGACCGAGGGGCCGGTCATCGGCGTCGTCGCGTACCTCAGGCAGGACAAGGGCCACGCCGTTCTGCTTCAAGCGCTGTCGGAGATCCTGGAATCGTACCCCGAATGCTCCCTGGTCGTCGTCGGGGATGGCCCCGAGCGCCTCAATCTCGGGGCCCTCGCGCGGCACCTTGGAATCGAGAAGTCGGTCCGGTTCGTGGGCCTTCGGGAGGACATACCGATCGTCCTCGCCGGGTTCGACATCTTCTGCCAGCCGTCTCTGCGCAACGAGGGGGTACCGCAGTCGGTGCTGCAAGCCGGCGCCGTGGCCCGGCCCGTCGTCAGCACGGAGGTGGGAGGGATTCCCGAGGCTGTCGTGCACGGTGAGACCGGCTTCCTGGTCCCTCCTGGCGATGCCGACGCCCTCGCCGAGAGGATCTCCGGTCTACTGGCGGATAGTGGGCTTCGCAACCGACTTGGGGAGGCCGGTCGCCGTCACGTTTCGGAGACATTCTCCGTTCAGCGAATGCTCGACCGCACCGAGCAGGCCTACGCGGCCGCCCTGCGCTCCGCAGCATCGCGCGGGGCGACGGTCGGCACCGGTCCGTCCGTACCGTGACCGGGCACCTGCCGGAAAGTCGAACCATCGGCGAGCGCCCCGTCACGCTCGCGCACCGTCGAATCCACACACCCGGGACCATTCCGAACCGGTGGGTCCTCTTCCTGCACGGCTTCCTGGGCGCGGGCCGGAACTGGGCCTCGATAGGCCGGGGCGTGGTGGAGGCGCGACCCGACTGGGGGGTCGTCCTGGTGGACCTCAGGCTCCACGGTGACAGCCAGGGACTCGCCCCGCCGCACACCGTGGCGGCCAGTGCGAGCGATGTGAATTCTCTGATCCTGCGACTCGAGGCCGCGGAGACGGTGATCGCAGGTCATTCCTTCGGAGGAAAGGTCGCCCTGGCGGCGGCGCGCGCGGGCGACCCGACCCTGAGACAGGTGTGGGTGATGGACAGCACTCCTTCCGCGGGGCGGACCGAGGCCGGCGCGGATCGGCTGCTGGCGCTTCTGGCCCGACTGCCCGAGCGGTTCGACGACCGCGGTGAGGTCGTCAGGGCGGTGCAGGGGGCAGGCTTCAACCTGCACATCGCTGAATGGACGGCCACGAACCTGGTGCGGAGTCCGAACGGGTATCGCTGGAAATTCGACCTGGCCGCACTCGACCTTCTCCTCGAGGACTTCTACCGGGAAGACCTCTGGTCCGTCGTCGAGCCATCGGTGCCCGGTCGAGAAGTGATCTTCGTCCGCGCGACGCGAGGCTCGATCATGGACGAGGCCGCGGCCGCCCGCATCAGTCGCCTGGAAGCCGATGGCGAGTGCGTCCGACTGATCGCCCTCGATGGCGGGCACTGGATCAACATGGAGAACCCGGACGCGGTGCTCGAGCTGCTGATTCGACACCTGCCGCGCTGACGGAGACGCGCCTACAGGACCTCCCTCCAGGTGCCGCTGATCGCGCGGACAGGATCGGACCCAGTCCGCACTCCCAACAAGCTGGTCTCGCGATTCGCCACTCCCGGATCGCCCGCCTGTCCGCTCCCAACCGTTGCGTGCGAGCTGATCCGGTATAGCACGGTCACTGAATCCACCCGGAGCAACATGGTGGCTCGAACGGTGACGGTCTCGCCCCCGATCGCGTACTCTGCCACGGAAGGTTGAATCGCGGAGGCCAGCCACGTGGCCAGCCCTGAGTCCGCGAGGTAGAACGCCTGGCTCGACGCCGCGTGGCTGATACCGATCCGGAGCTCTGCCCGCGCCGCCAGGAAGATCCCCGTTGCGCCCAGGTACAGTGCGGTGAGCAGAACGAGCACAACCACCAGTGCGAAGCCTCCCCGGCCAGTTGGCGGCACCGCTCGCGGGCGGATTGCCCGGAGCCACGGATTCGACGGCATTGCGCATCTCCGTTCCCGCGTGGGCCCGAACGCCCGTTCAGGTTGGGCCCCGGTCTCATCTCCGGCTCAACCCGTGCGAGCACGCACCTTTTGCGTATCGTCTTGGCTTTTTGCCACCTCGGAAACCCCACTCGGACCCCCGCCGTTCCCTGGCAATACGCCGTACAAATCTCTTAAGAGGCTGACCTGAGTACAGTTACGGAAACATCCACCTGTTGCTGCCACTAATGGCAGCCAGCTTGCCCTTAGAACGCCGGGAGAACTCAAGAAAGGAGCGGAAGCCATGCAGTACCGTGAGTCGACAGAGGCTCTGCTCCACGCGATCAAGAACGACGTTCGCAGCCGCGTGGATGATATCGTGGACTATGCAGAGCATGCCGCGATGACGCTGACCTCGGAGAACGAGGTGGACGCGGTTCTCGAGCGGGCACTTCTCGAAGTCGAAAAGACGCTGTCCGAGGCTGCCCGAGCCATGGCACGGGAAATCCACCGAGAGCGGATGTACTAGGGTTCTCGTTGCTCAAGGCACTCTCTCATGTTATCGATATTCCTGGGGGGATCGGTCTCCGTCCCGGCCGGGAATCGATTCGCGAAGCGCGCAAATTGTCGCATCGAGCCGCGTTGCCGGAGGGAACGCGTGCCCGTTGTATGTGTTGCAGGAACCGGTAATTACAGGAATCGACACCAGATTCGAGCCGGTGGCCGCGTTCTTGCCGAATCCGAATGTCCGTGGAATTCCGCGGTGGATCGGCCTGGTGAGGACAGCGGTCGAGGGTCCGACTCCTGGGGCGCTGACTCGCGGAAGGCGGAGACGCAATGGATGAGAAGGGGAAGATGAGCGCACGAAACCGTGAGGCGAGAGCCGCTGCCGTCGAGCCGGACACGGCTCCGTCGGCCGATGGAGACACTTCCGCGGATGACGAGGCCTCGGACGCGAATCCTACCTGGCTCGACCGGGTGAGAGATGCCGCTGCGCCGGAACCTGACGAGCCATTGTGGGCCCCCGAGCCGGTCGGCCCTTCCGACTCCATGTGGGACGCTACGGATACCGTGGAGCCGGCCCCGCCACCCGCCGCCGAGGTTGAAGCCCCGGCGCCGGAGCCTGTCGTTCCGGATCCTGGCGCGATTCCGGAAACGGCGACCGCGGCCCTCGAGGAGAACGTGGGCCTCAGCGTTCGCCGCCTGCGGCAAGCGGCCGTGGAGATGGCATCCCGGGACGCCGACGCGGGTCTCCCGGACGTGCAGACCGAGGGTCGAGCCGAGTCGGAGGCGGAACTGCGTGATCGCGCGGTCTCGCTGTTCAGGAACTGGCAGGCTCGCGAGCGTTCCCGTCTGAACTCGGTGGTCGCCGAACTGGAGGGTCGCATCACGCGCACCCTGGCTGGCATCTCCCTGGACAACGATCGGTTCAATCGTGTCACCAGTGAGCTGTTCCGTCTCAAGAAGCGGTGGGACATGAACCGCACGGTGGTGGAGAGCACACTGGAGGAGGAATCAGGCGAGTTGGAGGCCGAACCCGCCACCCGCCAGTTCAAGACGCACTGGTATGCACTGGCCATCGGCTTTCTCGGAATCGTGGAATTCCTCGCGAACGCCCCGGTGTTCGGGGCGCTTCTGCCGCGCGATCCGCTGACTGAGCAGCAGCTGCGATACGTCGCCGAGACCAGCGAGGGCTGGCTTGCCGGAGGAATGCGGGTTGCATCTCAGTTCATCCTCAGGCCTGACGCGGCCCTGCTTGCCGCCGGTGTGGTCACGTTCCTGTGTGTGCTCGCGCACTTCTTCGGGCACTCTCTCCGATCGCTCATGATGCACCAGTCAGCCCGGCGTACGGGGGAGACCCTCGGCAAACGGTCGGCCGGCGAGTTCGTGGTGCCGATGGTCCTTTCAGGGGTCGGGCTGGCGCTCGTGATCGGAGTTCTCTTCGAGGCGCGCGTCACCCTCGGCGAAGTGGCAGTGGATCGCTTCGCCCAGGACAGTGCCAAGATCGAGGAGCTGCGGCGCGAGGCCAGCTGGCTCAGGGTGGATGGGAATCTGGTCGCCGCGAACGAGCAGGCGAACCGGGCGGACGACCTGGAGGCGCTGGCCAAGGAGCAGCGGGAGTACGCGGCTTCGATGAGCGGCCTGAGCTTCCCGATCCTGCTGCTCAACACCACGCTGATTCTGGTTGCGATATCGGCCGCCTACTTCCATATGAGAGACCGGCGGCGGGATCGATTCAACGACACTCCGTTCGAGCGCCAGAGGCGCGAGCTCGTGAACCTCGGTGACGCGACACAGCAACGGGTGGCGGATGCGATGGGAGACGCCGTCCGTACCATTCGCGAGCTGTCGAGTTTACTTTCTGAAGCGCCCCTGCGGGAGGCGCCCGCGCTGGCCAGTCAGCTCGAAGCGACGATCGTGGCCTACCGGGCCGAGAACGGTCGATTGCGAGGCCTGGACGCGAGGGAGATCAAGGCGTTTGCCGCTCCGGTCGAGCTGGGTCTCGGCGTGGAGGAGCGCGATACGCGCAGCCTGCTGATGCGCGATCCCGAAGATTACGAGGCAGAGCGGCGGGACCTGCAGGACAGCTTCGAGAAAACTCGGGCCAGATTTACTGAAGAGGCTACGGCATGGTGATCCGAAAGACGCGGCTGTTGTTTGCGCTGCTTGGCGCGGTGACGCTCGCGGGTTGCGGTACCCAGGAAGGCAACGCCGCGGGTGGCGAGGGCGAAGGCGGTGTCGTCAAGCGATCGACGCCGCAGCTGGTCGTCTTCATGTACGACCGCTCGACGAGCATCTCGCACCACCAGCTCGACCTGGCGAGGCAACTCACGAACGACCGCATCAGGAAGTTGGATCATGGGGACCGCATTGCGGCCCACGAGCTGCTTCAGCTTTCTCTCGAGGAGCCGCCGCATCGGTGGTCCGAGACCATTCCGCAGCGGCAATTCACCGAGCAGGCCATGACGCGGGATTCGGTTACCCGGGCCCGTTTCCTGAGGGATGCCCAGGACTACCTGGTGGTATTCACCGACACCACCGGCCGGGGTGACATAGACGGGACCGATATCCTGTCGACCCTGCACGACGTGAGTGCCGATCTCCAGGCCGCGCGCGGACGTGATGCCACACTCTACATCTTCTCGGACATGCTCCAGTCGAACCGGAGCATCGATATGGAAGGTCTCAGCAAGATGCCGCCCGCCGGGTGGATTGGCACCCAGCAGGCCAACGGAACGCTGCCCGATCTCACCGGTCTCTGCGTGTACGTGATCGGCGCCCGGGTGGACACGGGGGCGAGTCAACGGGTGAAGGACTTCTGGCAGGAGTATTTCGAGGCGACCGGCGCCGTGTTCGAGACGCGAAACTACACCCTGCGTCCGGTGGAACTCCCCGAGCACCCCTGCACCTGACCTGAGCAGGGGATTCAGCCCCTGGCGCCACGTCTTTCGAGCACCTCGACGGGGTCTCCCGTCCTCACCGGACCGGGTCCGTCGTGTATCAGGTTCTCTCCGAACAGCACTTTGCCATCGACGTTTCGAAACGTGGCCAGGGTCCGCAACGGCTCCTTGCCCCTGACCCCCGTTTGCTGGTCGGTGGTGGTTACCACGCAGCGTGCGCACGGCTTTGCGACCCTGAAGTCCGTATCCCCGACGCGGATGCGCGCCCAGTGGTCCTCCGCGAAAGGCTCACCTCCATCGACCACGATGTTGGGGCGAAACCGGTCCATGGGAAGTGCCGCTTCCATACGCTGATTGAGCTCGGCCAGCGACGCCTCGCTAGTGAGCAGCACCGGGTAGCCGTCGGCAAAGCTGACCCGATCCCCGGTTCGACCGTACGAGAGGCTGACCTGGCGGTGAGTCGTCTCTGGCATGTACACGAGCCGGCAGGGGCGGCCCAGGAGGTCCACCAGCCATGAATCGGCTTCCTCGCCGACCCGGAGGCCTGCCGTGAGATCATCCCAGACCGCGACGGCGTGGGTTTCGCGTCCGGGCTCAGGCCGGCGGACCCGCAGAGGTCGTCGTCCGGCTGCGTGCAACTCGAGTCCTTGCTCAGTTGCGATGACGTCGAGAGTCGCGAGAGCGGGACAGTCACGCTGCGTGATGACCCGACCGTCGCTTCCCGTCAGGCACCACCGGCGGTCACCCTCGATACCGAACGCGTCGAGGTTGGCTTCTTCCAGTGGCAAGCCCCGGGCCGACTTCAGTGGATAGACGAACAGGCCGGTAACGCGCATGACGGATCAGAAGGGCTTGGCGCGCGCGAGCCAGGCCCCCAGCACGCCCAGGAGCGGCGCCACGATCCACACCAGGCGACTGAACTCGGGTTTCACGGTGGGCAGGGCCAGAAGAGCGCCGACCGCCATCCAGATACCCAGCTTGGCCCACGTCCATGCCGGCATTCCGGCGCTCATCATGCCGACCGCGCCGAGCCAACCGAACCCGCCCAGCAGAATCAGGAAGAGCCCGATTCCGTAGGTCGTCGTGGTAAGCCGTCGGGCCCCGTTCGAGTCCCTGGTCCCGCCGTTGATACCGTGCAGGGCAAGGCCCCCCAGCGACAGGAAGACCAAGAGGATTCCCGCGACGTGTATGAGCTTGTATACATCGGGTGACATCGAGACGACTCCTTTCACGAGTTTGGCCCGGGTCGCCACCGCCGGGTAGGCCATGCGGCGCCGGCCCGTCCCGGGCTACCTTAGAGGGCAGCGCGGCCCGGGGGAAGGGGTCTCAGTCACCGTGGCGGTATCCAAGAGGAGAGTACCCGGCATGAGCAGTCCGATGTACCAGGCTCGAGCGAAGGTGAAGAAGATCGAGGGTGTGCACCGCTCGGCGGAGATCGCCACGGGCGTCCGATTCGAGATGGGCGTCCACGGAGCCATCAAGGAGCACTACCGGCTGGAAGGGAAGAACCTGCCGCTTCCCGTGGACTACATCGTGGCGGCAACGGGAGGATGAATGCTGGGAACTCTCAATGGCGCACTGGAGGTGCGCGGGGTTTCGCTGGCGCCCGAGGACATCTCGGCAGACGTGGAAGGCGTGAACGAGGTGGTGGAAGGACTGCCGGTTCTCACGCGGGTCATCGTCCGCTACCGGCTCAGGATTCCGGCTTCCGCGCGTGAAAAGGTGGATCGTGCCCTCGAGCGGCACGCGGCGAAGTGTCCGACCGCGGTCAGCCTCGGCGGCGCCGTATCCGTGACGTGGGAAGCCGATATCGAAGAAACGTCCTGATTCGCGTCGCCGTCGGAAACGGCAAAATCTCGCAGGTTCATGCAACGTGTGTCCCGCCTGACGCGACACGCGCGGCCCGGCGTTCTCCATCTATCTGCTTGAAGTACAAGTCACTACAGCGCTAACCCCGGCTTCGGCCGCCAACCTGCGACAGGTGGATGGTGACCGGGCCGGCGCGCGAGGGACTATTCGTCCCACGGCGTCTCCGGCGAAGGAGGGAGCCATGCGACCGTACCGTCACCTCGCGATCAGGGCCCTGGCGTGTCTCGGGCTGGCCGCTGCCGTGTATACGGGTCTCGAACTGGGAATCCAGATGGCCGCGGAAGCAGCCGGTCTGTGGGGAGTCGTGGCCGCATCCGTCATGTTCCCGGCTACGATCGCCGGTGCGCCGCTGCTCGCTCTCACGTGGGGGCAATGGGTACCGGCGGTGGTGGTGTATGGGGGCGGTCTCGCCGGCGGCCTGCTCTACGCCCGGCACCGGGAACGCACGCCCGCCCCCGGCACCTCTCCTACATCTTGATGTCGAGCAGCTCGAATTCGAAGACAAGGGTGGCGTTCGGCGGAATCGCGCCGGGAACGCCCCTGCCGCCGTATCCGAGGTGGGGTGGAACGACCAGGCGACGCACGCCCCCAATGCGCATGCCGGCGACGCCCTCCTCCCACGCGGTAATCACGTCACGCCTGGCGCCGAGTTGGAAGCTGCGGGCCTCCCCGCCGCGGGTGCTGTCGAACTCCTCTCCGGTGGGAAGCCAGCCGGTGTAGTGCACGACCACCACGTGTCCTGAACGAGCGGCGAGCCCGCGACCCTCGACCATGTCCTGTATATACAGGCCGGATGGTGTCTGCCGCATGTCGGCCAGCTCAATGCCCAGGGACTCGGCGAAATCTGCAGGAACCGTCGATTCCTGTTGCTCGCTCCCGTCGTCCTCCGGCCTTTCGGTGCGGCCACTGTCGCGCACGTCGCAGCCCGCCAGGAGGATCAGGGCGAGGCAGGCTCCGGCTCCTGCCAGAGCCGTGCCCCCGGACCGCCAGCGCACCGAGCTACCCATTCTTACTCTTCACTTTCCTCGGGTCCACGCGCACCGAGGTCTCGATCGAGGATGAACAGAGCCGCGCCGTCGGCTCCGAACATCTTCATGCGCTGAACGATCTCGTCGATGCTAGCCTCTTCTTCCACCTGTTCGGTGATGAACCACTGAAGCATGACCTGGGCCGGCCGATCCTGTTCTGCGAACGCGAGATCGTAGAGCCCGTTGATGCGGGAGGTGACGAACCGCTCATGATCCAGCGACTGCTCCATGATCTCGAGTGGCGACCCGTATTCGACCGGAGGCTTGTCGATTCCATGCAACTCGACGCGTCCGCCTCGCTCGATGAGGAAGTCGTAGAAGCGCATGGCGTGCTCGACCTCCTCCTGGGCCTGCATTCGCAGCCAGGTGGCGAATCCCGTGAGGTTTCGGTCCGAGCAATCGGCCGACATCGCGAGGTACATGTAGGCCGAATAGAGCTCGTACTTGATCTGCTCGTTGATGGCTTCCTGGAGGTTCTCGCTGATCATCTCTCGTACCGTAGTTCGAAGGGTGGATTGACCGGCGGGTGACGCCGGTGCCGCGCTGACCCACAACCTGTCCGATCCGCGTCGGGGCGGCAACCGGAGCCACGTTCGATTCCTGCCTCAGTCGCCGATCCACACCGTCTTGACGTTGAGGAACTCGCGCAGCCCGAAGACGCCCAGCTCACGCCCGTAACCCGAGCGTTTGATGCCGCCGAACGGGAGCCGCGGATCGGAGGCCACCATTCCGTTGACGAACACGGACCCGGCCTGCAGCCTCTCGACGAAGAGTGTGACGAGCTCCTTGTCGCGGGTCCACACGGCCGCGCCGAGGCCGAAGTCCGTGGCGTTTGCGAGGTCGAGGGCTTCGGCGGCTGACCCGACCCGGAACACGGGCGCGACGGGGCCGAACAGCTCATCCACCGCAGCGGGGCAGCGCAGCGGCACGTCGGTAAGGACCGTCGGCGGATAGAAGTACCCGGGTCCCGTCGGCAGGACTCCTCCCACTCTGAGGCGCGCTCCCGCCGCTACGGACGCCGTCACCTGTTCGTGGAGCTCCGCCCGGATGGCTTCGGTCGCCAGGGGGCCGACGTCCGTGTCGGGATCCATGGGATCTCCGGTAGTCAGCGCGTCCATTCGCCCGATGAACCGGGTCTCGAATGCCTCCGCGATGTCCTCGCTCACGATGAAGCGCTTGGCCGCGATGCAGGATTGGCCGTTGTTGATGATACGGGCCTGCACGGCGGTTTCCACGGCGTCCTCGATGTCGGCGTCCGCAAGGACGATGAACGGATCGCTTCCGCCGAGTTCGAGCACGGATTTCTTCAGGTACTGGCCCGCGGCTCGGGCCACGGCCCGACCGGCTGGCTCGCTCCCGGTCAGCGTGACGGCCGCGATCCGGCTGTCGGTCACCAGGGCCTCTGCACGGGCGGCCGGGATGAGTAGCGACTGAAACGCGCCCGGCGGGAAACCGGCTTCGGCGAATACCGACTCGATGGCGAGCGAGCAGCCGGGCACGTTGGACGCGTGCTTGAGCAGTCCCGCATTGCCCGCGATCAGGGCGGGCGCGGCGAAGCGGAACACCTGCCACAGGGGGAAATTCCATGGCATGATGGCCAGAACGACACCGAGCGGTTCGTAGCGGACGCGACTCTCCCGTGCCCCCGACTCCACGACCTCTTCCGCGAGGAAGGACGCTCCGTTCTCCGCGTAGTAGCGGCACACCCATCCGCACTTGTCGACCTCGGCCAGTGCCGAGGCGAAGGTCTTGCCCATCTCGGCGGTCATCAGGCGCGCGAGTTCCTCGCGGCGGGCATATAAACGGTCCGCCGCTGCCGAGAGCCACTCCGCCCGATGGCTGACGGGCAGTACCGCGAACCCTTTTTGCGTCGAGACGGCGCGCTCGAGAATGGCTTCGAGGCCGGCGTCCTCGAGCGTCGCGTACTCCTGCAGCACTTGCCCCGTCGCGGGGCTCACGCTCTTCATGGACATGGTGGCATCGGGTCCCGTGTATTGAAACTGTGTACCAGGGGGCGGCGTACGTACTGCCAAAAGATAACTCCGAACCAAGCGGAGAGCCCGTGTTGCGGGTAAAAAGAAACAGGTGCGCTTCGGTCCTGGCGTGCGCCGTCCTGGCGTGCGGCGAGATCCTCTCGTCTTCGCCGGCGTGGGCACAGGTGCCGGATCTACCCGCACACAGTCTCGCGCCTGCATCTCGCCCCGACACGATCCCCTCGGACACGTACATGGACGAGGGCGCACGCTACATGATCCAGCGAGGACAGCAAGCTCGCGGTACCGAGGCGGCAGGCCTCGCCAGCTACGAGGCGACGATCACGGAGCGGGTCTACGTAGGCTTGTCGGCCGCCCGTTTTCGGCGCGAAAGGGGTGTCTTTCTCAGCGAGCAGATCGCCAGGGTGCGCTGGGACTCGGCGGGCATCGAGACGTACCGGTGGCTCGGTAGTCGGCAGGAAGTGCCGATCATCGGGGACACGTTCGACGACGAGGAGCGAAAGATTGAGCGCGGCGAGTACGGTGAGGATCCCGACGACCTCATTCCGCTCGATCCGACCGCGGACCGCCTGATGATGGGGGGAGAGACCTTCCTCCATCCCCTCGCCGACACGGCGGGGTACCACTACCGGTTCTCCTCCGGCGACACGATCCGGATCGTGCTTCCATCGAGCGGCCGTGAGATCACCCTCGTACAGATCAAGATCGAGCCCAGGCGGGCTGAGTTCGGGCTCCTGGCGGGGGCCGTGTGGTTCGACAGGGAGACGGCGGCCCTGGTGCGGGGCGCCTATCGGCCGGCGCGTGACTTCAACCTGGAGATCGACGAACCTGACGATGCCGAAGACGTGCCGGGGTTCATCAAGCCGATCACGGCCACCGTGGATCACATGATCGTGGACTACGCGTTGCAGGAGCTGCGCTGGTGGCTTCCATGGCGAATCCGCTTCGAGGGTGAGGGCCGGGCCGGCACGCTTCTTCGCGTGCCGGTGGCCGTGGAGATCACCGTTGCCGATTACGCGCTCAACGAGGTCGATACGCTCGACGTGGCCGAGGAGGATCTCCCTCCCGGATGGGAGAGACGCACGAACGAACGCGAGCTGGATGATGGCCGGAAGATCCAGGAGGTGGTGATCCTCCCGCCCCGCGACTCGCTACGGAACTCGCCTCTCCTGTCGGACGATTTCTTCGAAGGGGAACCACTGAGTTTCAGCCGGGCCGAGATCGAGCGGATGGAGGATGAACTGGACGAGTTGACCGCGGTGCACGCCGTCGCGCCGCCGGCCCTGTCAAAGTTGGGGATCTTCCGCTACAACCGCGTCGAGGCCCTGAGCGCCGGATTGCGCCGTGAGGGGCCGGTCGCCGGCTTGACCGGGTGGGGCGAGCTTCGTTTCGGGATCGGCGACCTGATTCCCAACGTGGAGTTCGGACTTCGTGAAAATCTCTCGCACGGTTCGGTAGAAGCGTCGGCGTACTACCGCCTCCAGGCGGCCAACGACTGGGGCAATCCCCTCAATCTCGAGAGTTCGCTCAACGCGCTCCTCTTCGGCTACGACTACGGCCAGTACTATCGGGCGGGGGGAGTGTCGATCGGCCTCAACAAGGAGAGCCGGAAGTTTCGGCACGAGGTCAAGGCGTTTGCCGAGTCGCACTGGGCGGAAGAGAAGAACACGAATGTCTCACTGGCCCATCTGCTCGGGCGCTCCGATCCGCCGCCCAACATGCAGGCCGACGAAATCACGATTGCCGGCGTGTCCGGACGTCTGCGCATGCAGGCCGGGGTCGATCCGGATGCGCTGGTCACCACGGGGACGATCTGGGGGGAGGCGGGCGTCGGTGACGCTCAGTACGCACGCCTCGCCATAGGTGCGACAGCGACGGTGCCTCTGTTCTGGCGGTTCGGGGGCAGCCTGGAGTGGTCCGCCGGCACCACGTTCGGCGACGTGCCCACCCAACGGCTTTACTACGTCGCCGGACCACAGACGGTGCGGTCCTTCGAGCCGGACCAGATCACGGGCGAGGCGTTCTGGCTCGTGCGAACGGAGATGGCGGTCGGTTATCCGATCTTCCGGCTGGTGGCGTTCGGTGACTTCGGGTCGGCCGGCGATCTATCCGAGCTTGGCTCGGCGGATCCATTCGTCGCCGTGGGGGGAGGGATTTCCCTCCTGGATGGCCTGCTCAGGGCCGACCTGGCCCGCGGGGTTCACGGCACCGGCCCGCTGCGCTGGCAATTCCTGCTCTACCTGGACGCCCTCATGTAGTGCTCTGTTCCCGGGGCACCGGCTCAGCGATCTTGTTGCGACGGCTGGTACCGTGTGAGACGAAAGGGTCGGCCGATGGTCATCACTCCCGTCAAGGTTAAGATCTGCTGCATCCGGTCTCCAGAAGAGGCGCAGCTGGCGGTGTCGTTCGGTGCCGCTGCCCTCGGTCTGGTTTCCGAGATGCCGGTAGGGCCCGGCG
>Ga0316197_10001209_pt1 | contig 18553 bp, 15 predicted proteins | sample OudBiesiAoxic_MG_FD_204939 | JGI IMG/M metagenome (GOLD analysis project Ga0316197, IMG submission 204939) | Coastal sediment microbial communities from Oude Bieten Haven, Netherlands - site A oxic | ecosystem: Environmental > Aquatic > Marine > Coastal > Sediment | place: Netherlands... | reverse complement strand
CAACGCGTTAAAGATATTGAACGCACTACAAATCACGATGTTAAAGCGGTTGAATACCTACTAAAAGAAAAAGTAGCCGATAACAGTGAGCTTCATGCAATTAACGAATTTATTCACTTTGCTTGTACCTCAGAAGATATTAACAACCTATCACATGGTTTAATGCTTAGCGAAGCACGTAAAAACGTTTTACTTCCTTATTGCGATGAACTTTTAAGCGCAATCAAAGCTAAAGCAATTGAATACAAAACAATTCCAATGATGACGCGTACGCATGGTCAACCTGCTACACCATCAACTATGGGTAAAGAATTTGCTAACGTATACATGCGTTTAAAACGTCAACGTGACCAAATTGCACAAGTTGAAATGTTAGGTAAAGTTAACGGAGCTGTTGGTAACTACAACGCTCACCTTAGCGCATACCCAGATTACGACTGGCATACACATGCTGATAAATTTGTATCAAGCTTAGGTTTAACACTAAACCCATTTACTACACAAATTGAACCGCATGACTACATTGCAGAGTTGTTTGACGCTATTGCACGTTTTAACACTATACTGCTCGATTTTGACCGTGACATGTGGGGTTACATTGCCCTTAATCACTTTAAGCAAAAAACAATTGCGGGTGAAATTGGCTCATCTACAATGCCACATAAAGTTAACCCTATTGATTTTGAAAACTCAGAAGGTAACTTAGGATTAGCAAACGCTATTTTTGCTCATCTTGCGCAAAAGCTGCCTGTTTCTCGTTGGCAACGTGACCTTACCGATTCAACGGTATTACGTAACCTAGGTGTAGGTATGGGTTATGCACTTATTGCATACCAATCAACACTTAAAGGTGTAAGCAAGCTTGAAGTTAACGAGCAACGTTTAGCTGACGAGCTTGATCAAAACTGGGAACTGCTAGCAGAGCCAATCCAAACAGTTATGCGTAAATACGGCATCGAAAAGCCGTACGAAAAACTTAAAGATTTAACGCGCGGTAAACGTGTAAATAAAGAAATAATGGCTGACTTCATCGATGGTTTAGACCTTCCTGAAGACGCTAAAGTAGAAATGAAAAAACTTACTCCAGCTAACTATATTGGCCGTGCTGTTGAGTTTATTGATGATTTAGTTTAAAACTAAATTGTTCTTTTAAAAAGCGAAAGGTTAACCCTTTCGCTTTTTTTGTTTTAGCACTAATTTATGAGCCTTTGTATGTACCAACTAAAAATAAATAACCTCTCTGAGCAAGAATTTCTCACCCATTTTTGGCAAAAAAAACCGCTATTAATCAAACAAGGTTTTAGTGATTTTCAAGACCCGCTTGATGCTAATGAATTGGCCGGCCTAGCAATGGAAGAAAGCATAGAGTCACGTATTATTACGAATCATAAAAACGATTGGCAAACATACCAAGGTCCATTTGAAGACTTTGAGCAATTAACAGACGAGCACTCTACTCTACTCGTACAAGCGGTAGATCACTGGCATCCAGATGCTGCACAGCTACTGGAACCATTTAGATTCATTCCTAACTGGCGTATAGATGACTTAATGATCAGTTATTCAACGCCCGGCGGTGGTGTTGGCCCGCATTTAGATCAGTACGACGTATTTATTATTCAAGGCGAAGGTAAACGCCATTGGCGTGTAGGCCTACCCGACTCCACACTCAAGCAATTTGCTCAAAACAAGAAGCTGCTACAGGTTGAAGCATTTGAAGCAGTAATTGATTGTATATTAGAGCCTGGCGATATTTTATATATTCCACCAGGGTGCCCTCACGAAGGTTATGCTGTAGAAAATGCACTAAACTATTCAGTTGGTTTTAGAGCGCCAAATCAGCAAGATTTATTATCGAGTTTTGCCGATCATATTATTGATACCGAAAGTGGCCAAAAGCGTTATACCGATCACAACATAACGCTCAGAAAATCTAAAGGTGAACTTACAAACCTTGAAGTTGATAAAGTTAAAACACTGATGGCTGCCCTTTTAGAAAACGACGACTTGTTTAAACAATGGTTGGGGTCAACGCTTAGTCAGCCTAAACATGAGATGGATTTAGCACCTATAGAGCCTCCATTTACATCAGAACAAATAGCTGATGACTTAAACAATGAAGAAGCTGTGTTTGAACGTTTAGGTGGTACGCGTGCTATTTACCAGCAGCTCGAAACCGAGGTGTTACTAAGTGTAAATGGCGAAAATTACGCTATGCCGTTAACTGACTTACCGGCGGTAAAACTACTTACCGATAATACTGAGTTTGAAAGTTCAGCATTAAATTTAGCAAACCCAAGTTTAGTTTTTACTCAAACCTTTACTACACTTGTTAATGAGGGGATCTGGTTTAATATAGACCAAGAGTAATAATACCAATTTTATTAATAATGATGAGCATTTTGCAGCGTAAAATATTGTGTGTACAGGTCAGTTAAAAATTTTAATTTTTACCTGATCTTGGCTTAAATAATTTTGCTGCGATTGCTCACTCATTTTAATTTGGTATCAATAGGAGTATGCAATGGGCTATTTGGTTAATAAAGTTGAATGGGATTTACAAAAAGACATATTACAAAAAATTCGAGAGCGAGTTTTTGTTTACGAGTTACATATCCCCAAGCATATCGAATTTGATAGCCTAGATAAAATTGCATTACATGTACTTGTTACAGATGACGCGCACCACCCTGTTGCAACAGGTAGATTATGTACTGATGGCTTAATTAGCAGAATAGCAGTATTACCCGCCCACCGAAATCGCAGTGTATATAAATCACTTCTCAATTTTATTGTTAAGCTAGCATCTAGCCAAGGCATAGAAGAAATCAGCATTAATTGTATTTTAAATGAAGTAGGACGTTTTAAGCTAAATGGCTTTGCAGAACACGGAAATGTTTTTATGGAAGCTGGAATTGCAAGACAGCGTATGCAGTGTAAAGTTGAGCACTTTAATACAGCCCCTTTCACGCTTGTTCATTAGATAAAGAAAAGGGTAATAAATAAGCTATTACCCTCTACGTTATTGCTTAATACGCACCATAGCTACTTTGATTCATTAGCCCACAGTGGTTCATTCTCATATATTTCGTACAAGCCATGTGCTCTATTTATAAGTAAGTTAGCAAAATCCACTTGTGTTTTATCACGTGCACCTACACTCATAATTTGATCTGCTTTTAATTGCCACTGCAAAGAAAAATAGCGCATTGCATCGCGAGCATCTGTAGCTGCACTTACTTCAACATGATCTGTAGGTAAGCGCCCTGTTACTACCCAATATGTTTTACCGTTTTGTGCTTTAAACTTCCACATTGCACAAAGAGGTGCTAAAAATCGGCTGTCTTTATCAACTACTGACTTTGGCATAATGCCTTTTTCGGCTAAATGCTTTTGTGCAGCTTGAAAGCATTCACGCTGCCATGCAATACCTTGCTGTTCTGCTAAAGCTTGCTCTTGTGCTGTTAACTGTTTTTTTTCTTGTTGTTCCATTTTAATAACCTTTTTACTTCTTTTTTACACTCTAAGGGCTTAGTAAATAAGGTGCAAGTATAAAACAGCCGTTTGCACCTTAAAGCCTTCTGTTTGCTGTGTTTTTAGACAAATTGCTATTTTATATTGTGATCAAACGATCCTACATCACCCGGAAAAACCACTGGCGACTCAATGCCCTCTTTACTAACAGAGGCAACACCAAAGTAATAATTATCAATCACTACATTTTCAAGTGTATAGCTTGAGACATTCCCTACGTATTGACTAAACTGCCATTGCGGCTCGCTTGTGTAACGCCAATAAATTTTATATCCAGCAATGTTATCGTCATCATTTTTCGCCCATGAAAACGAAGTATTAGCTGTAACAGCCCCCGTTATTTCAACCTCTTTTGGTGGTGCAGGTGCCCATGCCATAGAGGCCATTGTTACCGCATTAAGTGAGGTTAGCTTTGCCGTGTAATCAAAATCAACGCCTTCAATTGTATCGCCATACTCAACACCATTCTCAGTGCGTAGATCTTGATGCTGACGATCGTAGTGCTCGTTAGTTTCCATAATACGCACCGCTGCAAAACCTGCATCGTTAAATGGACGATGATGCCCACCACGGCCAAATCTATCTAATCGATATACAAGCATCGTATCTAAATTAGGAATGTATCTGTCGGCAACGGTATCAATATAACGTGCTAAATTGCGGCTCGCTGAATCAACTTCACCACCTGTAAAGCGACGAGTATTAGCTTGCGCCTTGGATTCTACAACACGGGTGCCTTCAGAGAATATACGTGCAGTGGTGTTATCGGTTACACCATTAATTCCGGTAATGTTACCAATCATATCGTTATTTAAAACACCATGGACTTGCCAGTTATGCTTTTGTGCATAAGCCGTTAATATTTTACCGCCAAACAAACCTTGCTCTTCGCCCGAAAGCGCTGCATACACCACTGAGCCATTAAATTTATACTTACTCAGTACTCGTGCAGCTTCAATTACACCAGCAACACCCGACGCGTTATCGTTTGCTCCAGGTGAATCGCTAGTAAAATCCATAACATCACTTACACGTGAATCTATGTCACCCGACATCATCACCATGCGATTAGGCTCACTTGACCCGCGTTGAATAGCGACAATATTCACCACTTCAACAGGATTCGGAATGCGTTTTTCACCCGAAATAGTCTCTTTCACTTCTATTATTTCAAGACAGCCTCCACATTGGGCTGATATTGTTTCGAATTCTTTTTTTATCCAACGCCTTGCCGCGCCTATGCCTCGAGTATCCGATTTAGTCTCTGAAAGCGTATGACGAGTACCAAAATCCACCAGCGTTTGAATGTCACTGCCAATACGTTCAGCCGACACTTCACTAGCTATATCGTGTAACTTTTTTTGGTCGGTATACTGTAATTGTGTTTGCCCATGTGCTGACATAGCAATGGTACATGCACTAGCAAGTACGCTAAATTTAAGTAATCTTGTTGATATTTTAAAAGGTGATTTAAGCATCTATTAGCTCCTAATTATTATAGTGTAACCATTACTTAACTAAGGTTTTATGGCAATACATTTGAGGTAGATGCAGAAAGGAGCACGCTAAAGCGCAGTTATAACAATAGTTAGAGAATTAATAGAGTCGCACAATTAACATAATGCCGGTCATAGGGATTAAACCAAACATCCAAAGTTTTATTCCTAAAATATATTTTTTAAAGCTCCCTTTATTTATACGTGATCTAACTCTACTTCTATAACCGTTAAAATTACCCAAAATTGAAAATACGATTCCAAGTACTACTGCGTAAAATAAAGCACCAATAAGTAAAGGATTTTGCTTAAAAATACTGATTATTTTATCTAAGTAGCGAACGTTGAAGGTCATCGCTAAAAGAAAAATATATAACGTTGATATCATCGCTAACAATGTTGCCGCATTAATGGCTGTATTTTTATTTCTTGAATCTAACTTTTTTATCCACTGAGCGCATACAAAATGTACTGCACAAATAAATGTTCTCATTTTCAATCCTTGAATGACGTTTAACTTGTTAATTGCTAATACAATATTATATTTAGAGGTTAAATTACAAACCTTGTTACACAATAGCTATTAAAAAATGTGCTTTTCGTGGCACACTGTCATTGTTTATATATTAATAGTTTAAGTTATGCGTCAGCTAAAAGAAGATACAGTTAAAAGTAACCTTATTGAGTCGCAGCAAAGTGAATACGGTCCCGTATGTGTGTATCAAAATAAAGAATATCGTTGGTTAACGCTTGCACAAAAAGCCAATGAAGACATAACAATTCAGGGCGTTATGAACCTTATACACCCTGAGCAAGTAATTGTGCCTGTAAACCAGTGTATGATGTTATTTTTACTTAAACCGGTAGATACACTAAATATATTAAATCTAGGTTTAGGCACTGCAGGGTTTGAGCGAATTATGTATCACTTGCAAAGTAGTACACCTCACATAAAAACTATAAATACATTTAACACAGTAGAAATAAACCCAAGCATTGCCTTAATTGCTGCCCAGCACTTTAAGTTACCAATTAAGCACCGCACCTATTTACAATGCGCCGAGCAATATATTACACAATGTTCTGATCTCTTTAACGTAATCACTATCGATATTTTTAGTGGTGAATATCACCAGCCTTTTTTAACCAGCGATAGCTTTTGGCAAAATATAAATCGCTGCAGTGAGCAAAATACGCAAGTAATCATAAATTTAAATCCACAAACTGGCCAAGAGCTGCAAATGCTTTTAATTCTATTGAGGCAACATTTTAAGTGTTTAGCAATAATAGAGTTTAACGAATACAAAAATATAGTGATCATGCTAAGCCAACAAACATTAATGCACATAAACGTTGATGAAATACAAAACTCACCTGTGTTTATGAATTTTGCACCTGACCTTTATAAAAATATTAACAGTATTTATCACATAGAATAAAACGTGTTACCTGCCAGGTTCATGTTTTTCATAACAAGATAGGCTTGTTTCTAAATGCTCCCAGTTAGCTTTAGACGTAACAAAATTATGCGATAACACTTGCTCTGTTATATCGCTATCTATTATTCCTAAACGAATTCGTATTCTACTTTTATCATCGCTGTTGCTGCTATAAACAGGCGAGCCACAGCATTTACAAAAGTAGCGTTTACGTCCTGGTTTAAAACTAAATTCACTAAGTAGTGCTTGCCCTTTAGTTACTTTAAAGTCTTCAGTATTTACAAATCCATTGGTTGCAAATGCTGTCCCGCTGTTTTTTCTACACAGTGAACAATGGCAATGAATAATGCTGGTTATACTGCCCGACACTTCAACGCTTACCTCACCGCACAAACACGAACCCGTATACATATAACATCCTAACTATTAAGTTATTTTAAATTCAGCTGAAATTTACTGAGTTGATTTAATGGATAAGTTTACTGGTTAATTTTCTGAATGGAATAATAATTTTTGTATCTTCACAGTTCCCACTGCTATACCTGCTTTTTAATGATTGACATAAAAAAGTTAAATTGGTTATATAAATATTAAAAATAAATATAGCCAAAATTTATATTGGTTAACCAAATATAAATAATATTACGAGAGCCAATTATGCCTTCCAAACACATTTTAATTCTATGTTTGTTTAGCACGCTATCAGCATGTTCAAACATTCACAAAAATACATCGAGCGATTGGCTACTTATTGATAACTTTGAAAATTCACTTAGCAAGTGGCAAAGTGTCGATACCCAAAATGAAACTAAACCACAGGTCAAAAATCCACAAATAACAGTTATACAATCAGAACAAGCAACTACATCCACAAATCATTATTTATTAAAAAAGCCCGCACGCGATGGTATTGTTGGCAATCGTAAAGCGCTTTCTTATACAAAGCTTCCACAAGCGGTTGAAGTTGGTCAAATCTACACTTTTTATATACGTATAAACGTAGCAGAGTTTCCTAATAACCATGCTTTTGGCTTGAGTAACCTCACCCCAGAGCTCATTAATAAACATGCGTACGATGCGTTTGAGCCCACACTTCGTGTAACCGATAAAACAGAGTCAAATGGTTTTGTTAACGATGGTGCGTTAATGGTTAAAACCGACAGCGGTTATAGCAATATTCAAAACTACACCACTAAGCAATCGGCTAAACCTCTGCAAACAAATACCTGGTACGACGTATGGTACGTTGTTAATAATTCAGCAGCCTCAGAGCATGGTCAGCAATACAATGTTTACGTAAAAGGCGGTGAATTTAAAAAGCAAACACTGGTCTACAAAAATGCACAATTTAGAATGAAGCGCGAGCAACCGCTTATATATTTTTTAGCAAACTGTAATACAGGCCCTATTAAAAAGCCTTACGGCAACGGTGGTCTAAGGTATGATGATTTATACATGAGCAAAGGAATAAATCTAAATTACCCAACATTATAAATATGAGTAGAGCGCTTTTTAGGTGTTCTTTTAGATTTTCTGTTAGATATAAGTTTATATTAATAATGCTCTACCATATTCATAATTAATGCCCTACAAACCTGCATTTTAAAATACTTAACTGGTATGATAGCTGCCATTATTTGCCATTTAAGTTTTTAAAATGTATCGATTATTTGAAAAAATGACAAAAGCATTTCCTGAGGACCAACCTACTCAGCCGCCTTCTACTTTATTTGCTTTTTGTCGCCACTATACTAAAGGAATGGAACTGTCACTGTTGCTTATGTCAATTAGTGCCGCCATGCTCGCTATTTTAGAAGTTTCTTTATTTAGCTACATGGGACAGCTTGTTGATTGGTTAACCGCCTACACGCCTCAAACCTTGTTTGTAGAACAAAAATCAGAACTTATCAAAATGGCTGTTATGCTGTTAGTTGTGCTGCCCGTTGTTGTATTTTTTCACTCCGCTATTTTACACCAAGCCCTACTGGGTAATTACCCCATGTCGATTCGCTGGCTAGCGCATCGTTATTTATTGCGTCAAAGTGTTAGTTTTTATCAAAATGAATTTGCAGGAAGAATCGCCACCAAGGTATTGCAAACCTCGTTAGCTGTTCGCGAAACTGTTACCAAGTTACTCGATGTATTAATGTATATCGTGGTTTACTTTGGCTCTATGGTGTTTTTAGTGGCTGAAGCCGATTGGCGCTTAATGATCCCATTACTCGTTTGGTTAGCTTTATATATTTGCGTGCAGCTTTATTTTGTACCGCGCCTTAAAAGAATTGCCAGCTCACAAGCCGATGCTCGCTCAGAAATGACTGGCCGCATTGTTGATAGTTACACTAATATTTCTACAATTAAGCTGTTTTCGTATACCCAACGTGAAGAGCAATACGCAAAACAAAGCATGGATGTATTTTTGCAGCCTGTGTACAAACAAATGCGCTTAGTAACCAGCTTAAACTTTGTTATTCAAACCCTAAATTATCTATTAGTGTTCTCTGTTGCTGCCGTATCACTTTATTTATGGTCACTTAGCGCAATTAGCGCAGGCGCTATTGCGGTAGCCGTTAGCTTAGCACTTAGATTAAACGGCATGGCACAGTGGATCATGTGGGAAATAAGCAGCTTGTTTGAAAACATCGGCACCGTAGCCGATGGCATGAAAACACTGTCAAACCCTATTGAAGTTGCCGATAAACCAAACGCCGATACGCTTAACGTAAGCCAAGGTGCTATTGAGTTTAACAACGTACACTTTAACTATGGCAAAGCAGCAAACGAAACTAGTCGAAGCCCAGTAATGAACGGTTTAAATTTAAATATTAAACCCGGCGAAAAAATTGGTTTAGTCGGTCGCTCTGGCGCAGGTAAATCAACGCTCGTTAACTTGTTGCTACGCTTTTACGACACCGACTCTGGCAGCATAAAAATTGATGGCCAAAACATCACAGACGTAAGCCAAGAAAGCCTACGCCGATATATAGCCATGGTAACACAAGACACCTCCCTGCTTCACCGCTCAGTAAAAGACAACATTTTGTACGGTCGCCCCGATGCAACCCACGATGAAATGCTCAACGCCACCAAACAAGCTAAGGCACTTGAGTTTATAAACGACTTGGTAGATAGCAAAGGCAACAAAGGCTTTGATGCACAAGTGGGTGAACGCGGTGTTACTCTTTCGGGCGGTCAGCGCCAACGTATTGCTATTGCACGAGTGCTACTTAAAAATGCACCCATACTTATACTCGACGAAGCCACCAGCGCACTCGACTCAGAAGTAGAAGCGGCAATTCAAGCAAGCCTTGATGATTTAATGACAGGCAAAACAGTAATTGCCATAGCGCATAGGCTCTCAACCATTGCACAAATGGACAGATTAATTGTACTTGATGACGGCGGCGTAGTGGAGCAAGGCACTCATGAAGAACTAATCGCTAAGGGTGGAATATACGCAGCTCTATGGACACACCAAACAGGTGGGTTTATAGGAATGGATTAACTGTATAATTTACTAGCTATGTATTGAAAATTAGCAGTACTAGATACCAAAAAGCTAATTTAACTAAAAATAATAAGTGAAGATGCTATACAAGATCTTCGCTTTTAGTTATAGAACAGATACTTTTAAAAAATACAAAAATAAATAAAGTTCACGTTTTAAAATTTCAATAAAAATGGGATTTAACATATAATTTAGGAACAAGAGTAGACCCTTTCCTTGATTAATTATAGTCAATTATATAACATCACCCCCTTACAATAATTTACGGATAGTGAACCCCTTTATGGAAAAAATACTTCCTCTACTTTTCCTTTGCGCATCTTTTCAGTGCTTTGCTGACACCACTTATATCGGTGTTGATTACGTTTTACCTGAAATTACAATTAATAATGCAGACGCAAAGCCTAAAGCAACAGCGCTACGTTTGGGTGTAAGTAATAATAATATGGCTTTTGAAGCCCAATATTTAACTGCGAACGATGCTGATAATATTTACCGTATTGAGTTTGACATAGAAAAAAGTGTAGCACTCTTTTTTGTTATGCAATCAGATGTCGTAAACGGTTTTGGCTTAGATTTATCTTTAGGTTATGCACAAACAGATATAGTAGTTGCCGGCCCACCAGAGACAATTAACGGTGATTTCCAATATAAAGGCTTTGCTTGGGGACTTGCGTTACACCAAGATATTCCCTACATAGACAACACGCAAGTAAGACTTGGCTATCAATCTTTATATAACAAAGATGATATAGAAATTACTGCTATTTCGTTTGGTTTCACATACCAGTTTTAGTTGCTCGTTTATTATAATAAGGCCCCCCCTAAAATGGCAAAAATACACACTTTCCCTAAATTATCAGTTATTGCAATGCTAGTAACAGGCATTGTTGGTTGTGGCTCTGACAGCGAGTCAGCCGGCTTAGTAAAAGCAGTCACGCTTGAAAAACTTCGTACCGAAGGCACTATTATAGAGTCTGTCACTATTGGAAACGATCAAACTCGTTTAAGAGCTGGCGAGAAACATCAACTTAGTGCTACAGGTCTTGATAGTAACGGCGAAACAAGAAATATTACTAACGAGCTAACGTGGACCTCAAGTGATAACGAGGTAGCAACGGTGAATAGCAGTGGATTAGTTACAGCAGTAGCAAACGCTTCAGCTAATCAAGGTATCATTACGATCACAGGCACTACTATTAATGACATTTCTGGCGATGGTGAGATGTCGATAAGCGATGAAGCTGTAACAAGTATACAATTAAAACAAAAATCACCTAAAACAGGTAATATTAATACCTGTATTGATGCAAATATTAATGGTGATGTTGCCTATGCAGACGGGTATATCTCATTGAACACAGTAAAAGACATGAGCTTTGTCTTAGACGACACCACAACGGCTACTATTGATTCAGATGGTTCTTTATATACTTCATCAGCCGACATTGAAAACACATCAATAACCGCCAAAATAGGGAATATAACAGATCAGTTAACCGTTACAGCTGATCCTGTAAATTTAGAAAGTATCGATGTACTAGTTAACGATAGCTCAACAGATTTAATTTCTCTTAGCGTAGGATCACGTATACAAGTTAATGCACAGGCGACTTTAACAAACAATACAAAGACATTTGATATTGATAACAGTGTTTCTTGGTCACAGGTAAACTCAAATAATGTAGGAATAACATCAGTAGATGCTAAAAAAGGCACTTTATTTGCGCTCAAGCCAGGTACAACGCAGCTTATTGGTACTTGTGGTGGTAAGCAAAAAGTAGTCACATTAGAAGTAACAGGTAATGCAACTATTGATACAATTCAAATTAACGATGACGAGAACCCACTAACATTAGAACCATTAAAAACAATAGACCTTACACTAACAGCAAATTATAGTACTACGCCTTCTACATTAAATGTTACCGAGTTCGCTAATTGGAGCATTAATGGCAGTAAAATCGTCAATGCAGAATTAATAAACCAGGGTACAAGCCAGGCTATTTATAGGCTAACAAGCAATTCAAATACTAATGGTACTGCCGTGGTTTCGGTCATATACGATGGGTTAAGCAGCAGTACACAAATTAATATTGAATAAAGTGATAAAATAGATTGTATTAAGCCAAAAAGCGAAGTTTCTATTTAAGCCTCTTCGCTTTTTGTTATTTTTAGTATCAACTCTTAAGACTTATTATTTATAATCAATTTATAAATTAAGCTATTAATCTTAGCCCTATCAATACCAGCATAACCACATTAGCAAGCACACCTATTAAAAAGAAGTATGAGCGCGGGCTTGGGTTTTTCTCAGTAGCAATCGCGTAGTACAGCACCATGTGAATTAAGCGCGCGATTAAGTAAACCCAAACACACATTGCAAAAATAGGGCTCTGTAAATTAATTACAAAGGCAAATAAAACAGTACCTATAAATAACGCGCTGTTTTCAAGCGTATTATGAAACGTGCGATGCGCTCTAAATATAAAACTGTCGTGCGATAAATCATCGCTTATTTTACCTGGTACTGCATTAGGCTCTTTAGCTTTGCTAAATGTAGCTACCGCCCATTGTACAAGTAACATGATTAAGTAAAGATAAAATGCCAAATAGGCCGAAAGTGCAACTTCAGTCATTATTAAATCCCTTGTTGTGTTTTTAATTGGTATTGTAGAGCAAGTTTTAGGCCGCACTTAATTAATTGATAAATATAAACTTAATTTAGTAAAGTTATTTATAAATGTAAGTAATTCCATCTATTTATAAAAATTACCTGGTACAAGTTCCCTATTAGCCCAACGCGACTGATTTACGAAACCGCGATAACGCAAATATAAAAAATACACTGCCGATAGCAAATAAAGCCAAAAAGTAAGGCCAAACTACATCCCAGCCTGCTCCTCTGTACAAAATAGCTTGAGCAAATTTCACAAAATGAGTAGTAGGTGCAAATAGCATAATATTTTGTACTATATCAGGCATACTTTCACGCGGTGTGACGCCTCCTGACAACATTTGTAATGGCAATAATATAAGGATCATCAATAAGCCTAATTGCGGCATAGTCCGTGCTTGAGTGCCTAATAATATACCCAATGATGTTGTAGCAAATAAATGAATTGCCGCACCCAGCAAAAATAGCGCTGCTGATCCATGAATCGGTACTTGTAAAAAACCTTCAATCACAATAAAGAGTGAAAAAGTGGTCAGTAATAAAATGACCAAACCATTAGCCCAAATTTTAGCCATTACAATTTCAAACGGCGTTAATGGCATTACTAATAAATGCTCTAGCGTACCGTGTTCACGCTCACGTATTACTGCGGCTCCTGTTAAAATAATCGAAATCATGGTAATAACATTCATTAATTCCATTACACTACCAAACCACACACTGGTCATATTTGGATTAAACATTATGTGCGCCGATTGCTTAATAGGTAGCGTGTATACCGCTCGATAACCTTTCACAAATTCATTTATTTCAGCACTGATAATTGTTTGAATATAATTATCACCAATAAATGATTGCGACATACGAGTGGCGTCTATATTCACTTGTAATGTGGGTTGCTTACCCGCAAGTACGTCACGCTCAAAGTGTGGCGGAATATTTAGCACGAAGGTATAGCTTCCGTTATCAAGTGAAGGATCCACTTCACTTAATGCAATAACGTCAGGCGTTTTAAAGTAAGGGTCGTAAAATGCATTAATTATACGCTTAGATAATTGTGATTGATCGTCGTCAACAACCGCAATAGGTGCATTATTTAATTCGATAGAAGTTGCCGAAGAGACTACATAAATTAATCCTGTAAAGGCAAAAAATACAAATAATAGCAGCACTTTATCGCGCCATAAGCTACGCAGTTCTTTAATACCTAGATTAAGAATATTCCCGCGATGTTGCATGGCTATTTATCCTGCTTTGGAAGTAAAAATACACTGGCTAGAGTCAGTACCGGTATAAAAGCAAGTAAAGGTAAAAGCTGCGCCGATAAATCAGAAAAGTTAAGTGCTTTATTAAATACACCACGACATGCTTCTAAAAAGTAGGTAGTTGGAAACAGTTTTCCGATTATTGCAGGAAAGCCTTCTAGCGATGAAACAGGGTCAATCAACCCGCAAAAGTTAACTGCAATCATCAATACAACCACAGTTGATGCTGCTAATGCCGATATTTGTGTCTTAGTAAAAGCCGAAATTAACAGCCCTACCCCCGTTGTTGCTGTTACATACAATAATGCAGCCACGCTCAACGCCCATAAACTTCCTTTTAGCGGAACGCCAAACACAGTGACAGCAAGGGCAACTAAACCAAAAAAACTCACCATACTAACTAAAATGTAAGGCAGTTGTTTACCAATAATAAATTCGAGTCGCGTAACCGGTGTAACATATAAATTTGTAATTGAACCTAATTCTTTTTCACGTACAACACCCAGCGCCATTAATATCGCAGGGATAAACACTAATAAAAGTGGAATAACAGCAGGCACCATAGCCTCAATGCTTTTAAAGTCTTGATTATAACGATAGCGTGATTCAATATTCGCAGGTACCAAATTGGGTATTACCCCATAAGTACGCAATGATAAATCAGTGAGGTAAGTGTAATACGAGCTCGTCATATAACCCGATATAGTTTCCGCCCTAAAAGGCATTGAACCATCAATCCAAACTACAATTTCTGGTTTTCGCTCGCGTTTCAATTGCTGACCAAAATTAGGCGGAATTTCAACTGCCACACTTAACTCGCCGCTGCGCATTCGTTTATCTAGCTCTGAAGGGCTTTTAATATCGGCTTTTTGTATGAAGTAACGCGATCCTGCAATATTTTGAATGTAATCTCGACTCTCAGGGGTTTGATCTTGATCCATCACCGCAAAGCTCAAATCTTCAACATCAAAGGTAATACCGTAACCCAAAATAAACATTAAAATAATTGAGCCCAACAACGCAAAGGTTAAACGAATAGGATCGCGCCATAACTCTAGCGTTTCGCGATGTGCGTAACCAAATAATCGTAATAAACTAAAAGCGGCATTCCCTTTCTTTTTATGAGTGGTCGATGTTGTAAGTAACTCATCTGATAATGTATCAGACTCGTCAACTGCTGAAATTGGCAAACTTGAAGCAGTAGATTCAAGTACCGCTTCTTCTAAGTAAGTAATAAAGGCATCTTCGAGAGTATCAGCACTACGCGCTTTGCAAAGTGCAGCGGGTGTATCGCTGGCGAGTATTTTTCCTGCGTGCATTAACGATATTCTATCGCAGCGTGCGGCTTCATCCATAAAGTGGGTCGAAATAAAAATAGTAACGCCCTGATCCCGCGATAACTCAATAAGTAATTCCCAAAAGTCATCACGTGCAACAGGGTCTACGCCTGAGGTAGGTTCGTCAAGTATTAGCATTTCAGGGCTATGCACTACCGCAACTGCAAGTGATAAACGCTGGCGAATACCTAATGGTAAATCGACAGGAAAATCATCACGGTATTTTTTAAGGTTAAACCGTACAATTAATTCATTAACACGCGGCGCTATTTGCTCTGCAGGCAAATGAAATAAGCGCGCATGCAACACCATATTTTGCTCAACAGTTAACTCATTATAAAGTGAAAATGCTTGCGACATAAAACCAACGCGTTTACGGGTTTCTATATTGTTAGCATCAACAACTTGACCAAATAACTTAGCTTCGCCACTAGATGCCGGTTGCAGGCCTGTTAGCATTTTCATGGTTGTGGTTTTGCCACAACCATTTGACCCCAAAAAGCCAAAAATTTCGCCTTGTTCAATACGCAAACTAACATTATTAACCGCCGTAAAATCGCCATATATTTTACTAAGCGCTGTAGCCTGAATAGCGGCTTCTGTTGTATTTAGATTTTTCTGGCGAGGAGGAACTACAAGTACATGATGATCATGACGTTTTTCTTCAGGTAATAATGATATAAATGCTTCATCAAGGGATTTCTTCCCTGTTTGTGCTTTAATGTCTTCTGGGCTACCAGTACCTATAACTTTGCCATCGTCCATGGCTATTAGCCAATCAAAATCATCTGCCTCTTCCATGTAAGCGGTAGCAACGAGTACACTCATATCAGCGTGCTGAGCGCGTATATGGTTAATCAATTGCCAAAATTGACGACGGGAAAGCGGATCGACCCCCGTTGTTGGCTCATCCAAAATTAATAACTCAGGGTCATGAATTAACGCACAGCACAAACCGAGTTTTTGTTTCATCCCGCCTGAGAGTTTTTCTGCAGGGCGATCGGCAAACTCAGTGAGTCCAGTGCTTTTTAATAGGTTTTTAATTCGATGCTGGCGCTCTTTTTTTTCTTGTCCAAAAAGACGGCCAAAAAAATCAATATTTTCAAAAACAGACAAGGTGGGATATAAGTTTTTGCCTAATCCTTGTGGCATATAAGCAATACGTGGCGAAGTTGAGGTACGAAAACGGCTACTACGCATATCGCCCCCTAACACTTCAATGTCACCTTTTTGAACGGCACGTGCTCCCGCAATAAGCGCGAGCAAACTCGACTTACCTACGCCATCTGGGCCTATAAAACCTACCATACTGCCTGCAGGTAACTCTAGGTTAATATTATCCAACGCTAAATTATTACCATAGCAATGCGTAACCTGAGTCAGTTTTACTACACTAAAAGATTTTTTAGCTTTATTACTCTGCTTTTCGCTATTGTTTGCATCAGCCATTATTCAGGCACTCTAACCTGTAACTGCATAGGCCAATTTTGCTCTGGTGCTAGTAAAACATAAGCAAGTCCAGGTACGCCTGTTTTGACTTGTTCAATATGATCGTTTAATAACTTTGAGTCTAGCTTCACTTTTACTCTAAACATCAGTTTGTCACGCTCGTTGCGCGTTTCTACCGATTTAGGCGTAAATTGTGCTTGCGCTGATACAAAAGTAACTTTGGCGGGTAACGTATATTGTGCTATTGCATCTATTACAATGCGTGCCTCAGAGCCTATTGTTACTTTGCCAGCTTGCGCTGTTGGCAAATAAATACTCATGTACACATCGGTTAAATCAAGCAAAGAAAAAACCTTCCCACCACTGCCAAGCACTTCACCAGGCTCTGCTAATCTATATAATATTCGGCCACTAATCGGCGCTTTAAGTGTGCTATCGGCAATATTGCTTTGTAATCGTTCAATACGCGCTTGTGCCGCATCTATTTCTGCATCCGACTGCACCACTTTTACATTTGCCGCTTTTAAAGCTGCTTGCGCTGTTGCTGAAGCTGTCCGCTTTTGATCAACCACTTCTTTTGAAATATGCCCCTGTTTAAGCAGTGTTACTGAGCGACGTAACTCGGTTTCTGCAAAAGTAAGTTCACTTTTATGTTGTTCTACAATCGCCAAAGCATATTTGCGTGACTCAGTAGCAACACGTAACCCTGCATTAGCCTCACGTAATTGTGCATTTAAATCGTCAGTATCAATAACCGCCAAGGTTTGACCGGCTTCGACCATATCGCCTTCTTGTGCTAAAACCTCAATTAAGCGGCCCGGCAATTTTGTTGCAATATCGTACTCGGTCGCTTCAATACGACCATTTCCATAGGCTACGCTCTCTGGCAATTGCTCAGATAGCAGTGCAGACTGCTGAGTTTGCCAAACATACCAACCCCCCCCACCCACTATAATCACAGCAGCGATTGTACTGATAGATTTGAGTGTCGATTTAATCGTCATGCGGTAAAACTCCATGTATATAAAAGTGGGTAAATATAGTTAGTATTGGCGTATTTAATAAGACTAGGCTAATACTGCACTATCTTAGGTGTTAACTATCAATGCACTAGTTAATTGTAGTATAGGAGTGACTCTACTTTGTTACTTCACGATAGTAGATGGTTTTAATGAATTTTAAATGTCAGTTTCCCTATTAATAATCTATCATTACTGGCGTTTATAAATATGATTTAGATCAAAAAACATTCAACGCAATAATAAAGATTACAAATAAGGTACGCCCTACCAAAAACGGCTTATATTTTTAGTCTCCAAAAATATAAGATTAAGCCAAAAAGAGTATCAGGTTCTTTAAATATCCGAATAAATATAGGGGCACCGTATTTAAGCCCTTTAATAAAAAGGCTGCTCTTTTAACGCTGGTTCAACTATTGATATGGCTTTTCATAACGTGCACTAGTACGTGAGTTCTGCTGAAGAGTAATCAACCATAAACAAGGTTTAGTGTTAATTCATTCATAAAAGACCGTTCATGATCTCAATTTAAGCATAACTAACACAACACCATGGTCGGTAGTTAAATCATCACGCTCATACTCCGGATTTATTAAGTGCCTGTCGTACGTACTGTATTCACTAACTTCAAAAAAGCTATCATCGTAACTGGCGTCAAACTCACACGACAATAAAATGTAATCAAGTACAGAGCTGCTAGCACCATAGTAATGTGTAGGCGGCCTTAACGGTGCTGTCTTTGTTATATTTATATTTTTTACTTGGCTTTTATCCGCTAAATCAACAATCTCACTATTATTGCTATCACAATCACTTTGTACATCGTTTG
>Ga0316197_10001208_pt1 | contig 18559 bp, 15 predicted proteins | sample OudBiesiAoxic_MG_FD_204939 | JGI IMG/M metagenome (GOLD analysis project Ga0316197, IMG submission 204939) | Coastal sediment microbial communities from Oude Bieten Haven, Netherlands - site A oxic | ecosystem: Environmental > Aquatic > Marine > Coastal > Sediment | place: Netherlands... | reverse complement strand
TTTCGTCCAGCCCCTGCTTCCAGCCAGGGAAGCGGTCCAGCAGACCCGCGGCGAAGTCGCTGCAGTCACGTACGAATGAAAGCCGGTTTTCAACGGCAACGGTTTCTGGCGGAAGGATATTCCAGCTGGGTGTATGGCTTGTATCGGGCATGCCTAGATTATAAAGCGCGGGCATGCAGGGGTCAGTGTAAATTCCCTCTTTGGGCCCCTAGCGCAGTTGTTCCGCCCCGGCGAATTCTCGGTAGGGCGAAAGTACGTCGAATACCTCCCGGTCTTCGTCGTCGAGATCATGCGTAACCAGCCTGGCGAGATAGAGTCCGAGGCCGGGGCCCAGCATAAAGCCTTGTCCGCACATGCCCACGGCCTGGATAAAACCTTCGACTTCACGGGCCCAGCCCACGATGGGCGCTCCATCAGGGGTCATCGGGTACAGGCCACGCCAGGTACGGCGCACCTTGAGGTTCATCAGGCGCGGCATGATTTCGATCATGCGACGGGAAACCATGGGCAGGAATTCTGACGTTTCACGCCGGTCCGTACCGACAATCGGCGGGGAGGGCGTGATGCAGAAGACGACCTGTCCGGTATGGTGCTGGTAAAAATAGAAATTGGACGAGCCTTTGCGGGGCCGGATATCCACCACCATGGGTTCCAGGAAGCGGGCCACGGGTTCGCTGACCCCGCCCTCGTGAGAATCGGGTGAAACGGCTGCATCCAGGCCGGCCAGCCGGGATACCGCCTGGGCATGGGCACCGGCGGCATTGATCACGACCGGCGCCGTGTAACGGCCCTTGTCTGTATGCACGCCACTCACCCTGCCCCCGGTCTGGGTAACGGCGGTCACGGATTCAGCAAAGTGGAACATGGCACCGTGGGCCAGGGCCTGCCGGTATAAGGCGTGCAGGGTCAACAGGGGGGAAGCATTGCCATCCTCCGGTGACAGGGTTCCCCCGATCAGGCCGTCGGCTTTCAGCGCCGGTACGGCCGTCATCAGTTCGTCTGCGCCCAGCCAGTCGATGTTGAGGCCATGGGAGTGCTGGACTTTCAGCAGGCCCTTGAGGATCTCTTCTTCGCGCGGCTCGTAGGCCACGAACGTATAGCCACCGGTATGCCATTCGATGTTGTCGCCGAAGGTTTCCTGCCAGTTGGACAGGATTTCGATGCTTTTCAGGCCGATACGAATCTTGGCGGTGTCGGAATGGGTGGCGCGGACGCCGCCAATGGCGGCTTTGTTGGCACCCTGGCCGACGCTGGCATATTGGTCGATAACAAGTACCTTGAGGCCCGTCTTCGCAATGAAATACGCAGCCGGTACACCCACGCTGCCCGCGCCGATGATGATGACGTCAAATATTCCGCCTGCTGATGACATCACTCAAACTCCTGCTCGGCGCCACAAAAAACACCCAGGGGCACTTCCACGAAAAGCGGGCGGTCCACGTTGGCCGTGGTCTGTTCCAGCGGAATACCTTCCTGTCGGAACAGGAAGCGGATCAGGCTGCCACAGGTCTTGGCGCCGCAGGCGCCCATGCCGGTGCGCGTCACGGTCTTGATCTCGTTGACATCGCGCATGCCCTGGTGGATCAGTGCCCTGATTTCACCCGCTGTCACGCGCTCGCAGCGACAGACGATGGTATCGTCACTCATACGTGTCACGTACTGGTCCATAGGCTGCGAAACCTCCGGTTTCTGCACCTGGATACCGGCAATTCGTGTTGCAAATTCCTTTGGTGCCTTGATCCGGACCAGCAGGGTGCGATCCATTTTTTTGCCGGCTGCGACTTTGAATACTTCGGCCTGCCCGAGCGGAACGCCCTCGGTGTCGAGAACGGTCACGACATCACCCGCCTGGATGTCCTCTTTGAGAAATTCGTGCGCCAGGGAGATGGTCGGGTAGTCATCGTCTTTACGGTAGTCGACCAGCGTAATGGCCAGGCCAGGACAGATGGTCACGCACTTGGTGCAGCCGTTGCACACTTCACCAATTTCGTCGCCGATGAATTTTGGCCTGCCGCGGATGTCATCGCCGGTGGAAATGGCCTGTTTCGGGCACACCGAGGTGCACGGGTTACAGGGTATTTCCTGTTCACAGTGGAAAACGACCGAGACGCCATCCCGTTTTTCAGGCAGGAATTCAGGTTCCGTTCGACCGGGTTTGGATTTGAGGATTTCCTCGATCCGGGACCATTCCTCCGGTATCTCGGCTACATCCATGCCCAGGGCCTCGGCAATTCGTATGCCCTGGATCTTGCCAGAAAAAATGGCGGCCGAAGCCTCTGCGATTTCAGAAGCATCGCCCGCCGAAAAGGCCTTCATGCCAAAAGCCCGTGCCTTGTGGTAAAACTCGTCGCAGGGGTCCAGGCCCACCGCGATCAGCAAGGTATCGCAGGCGAAGGACTTTTCGCTTCCCGGTATGACTTCCCAGTTCGAATCGATTTCTGCAATGGTGACAGACTCCACGTGGTCTTCACCGTTGGCGCTGACCACCGTGTGCCTTGTGTAAATGGGTACACCCATACGCACCAGCTTGTCCCGGTGCACCTTGTAGCCGCCGCATTCGGGCAGTGCTTCGACCAGTCCGACTACCTGGATACCGGCCTGCAGGCCGTGATAAGCAGCGATCAGGCCGACGTTGCCGCCGCCGACGATGAACAGTTTTTCCGATGGCCGGACCAGGTCGCGGTTGACCAGGGTCTGGAAGGCGCCCGCGCCATAAACACCGGGCAGTGTATTGCCCTTGAAGGTCAGGGATTTTTCCCGGGCACCGGTTGCGACCAGCATGGTTTTAGAACTAACCAGTACATATTCCCGACCATCCCGGACGAGACCGACTTTTCTGTCACTGAATACTGCAACTGCATTGGTATTGGGCCAGCATTGAACCGAGCGGTACTGGCGGACTTCTTCCTGCAACAACGTCGCGATATCGATGCCTCGCGTTCCCGCGTGTACTTCATCGATGGAACCGAAGAATTTATGGGTCTGCAATACCAGTTTTCCGCCCAGGCGGTTTTTGTCATCAACCAGCAGGACGTCGACACCGGATTTACCCAGTTCGATCGCGGCCGCCAGGCCTGATGGCCCGCCACCGATGATCAGGCAGTCAACCGCAAGCTCCCGGGTTTCCCCGAAGGCGCTGGTCTTATTGACGATTGGAAGTTCTGGTGCGCCGTCCAGTGGTTCGACCTGCATGCCGGCTCGGACTGTTTCCATGCAGGATTTTACGGCCAGGCCGTCTGCCACGACCATGCACTGCGAACACTGCCCATTGGCGCAAAAAATGCCTTGCGGGCTGTTGTCTTTCAGGTGGTGGCCAAATACGTGGATGCCATTGGCAAAAAGCGCGGTGGAGATACACTCCCCCTGTAAAGCGGTCAATGTCCTGCCCTGCCAGGAAAACTCGATGGTTTCCCCGCAGGGCTCGGATAGGATCGGATGCGTGGTGATCCTTCTCGAATTCTGTTCCATGAAGCCCATTCCTGAAACAAGAGGTGGTATCCGAAAATGATACCTGAGACGGGGATAATGACCGTGCTTTACATCAACAAACCGGGAAGCAGATGCGTCAGACGTCCCGGTCGTTCTGGTACAAAATATTCCGGAGGAAAAAGTCGAGGGCTTTTTCCAGGTTGCCTGCGGCGTCGTCTGACAAGGCGTTACGCAGACCCCACTCCCGGCCCTGGATCATCAGGATATCGGCGCGGGGTGTATTCCCGAACAGTGTCTTGCAGTAGTGCATGACGCCCCGTGGCGGCAACACGTGGGTCGTGAACTCGAAATTTTCTGATGCGGTGCAGGTTTTCCAGCGGAAGCCACCGGGTAAATCACCCTTGTAGGAATCGATAAAAATGACCCGCTGCATACGGGCGATCTGGGCAGCGTCTTCGACCTGCAGCTGGTAGCGGTACTCGACAGGGCTGTTGAACCCCGTCTCGTTCTGAATGCGGTCCAGGAAGGCCCAGCCGAGACCATCGTCGCTGCGGCCGCAGTTACCGATGCCAAAAAGCAGGGTATCCGGCCCGAGAACGGGCCGGACAACGTTTTTCATGACGGCGCTCAAGTGGCGTTTTTCACGTGTTCGGCGACGATGTTTCCATCGGCGTCGAGCACTTCCAGGATCAGTGGCATTTGTCCCATGGAGTGGGTGGCGCAACTCAGGCAGGGATCGTATGCACGGATCGCAATCTCGACCTGGTTCAGCATGCCCTCGGTGATTTCCTGCTGGCCATCGATCACGTTCTGGGCGACCCAGCGCACGGCCTCGTTCATCGGCTCGTTGTTGTGCGTTGTGGATACGATCAGGTTGCACTTGGTGATGCTGCCCTTTTCATCCACCTTATAGTGGTGGATCAGGGTGCCGCGTGGCGCTTCGATGATGCCGATGCCTTCGGGCCGGCGGTTGACCGGGGGCCGTTCTGCGACGTCCAGGATGGTCGGGTCTTCGAGCAGTTCCTTCATCGCCTCGGCGCAATAAAGCACTTCGATCAGGCGCGCCCAATGGGAGTGCATGGTGTGGTTATTGGGACGACCGTTGGTGTAGGCCTTGAATTCCCTGAGCTCGGCATCGGCCAGCGGTGTGGTGATGGACTCACACACATTAAGGCGCGCCAGCGGACCGACCCGGTTCCAGCCGTTCTGACGACCGAGGTGACGGAGGTAGGGGAACTTCATATACGACCACTTCTCAACCCCCTCACCGAAATACTTGAGGTAGTTGTCCGCGTGTATGTCGTTGAGCGTGGTTTTACCTTGGGCGTCTATGGCGCGCATGCGGCCGTCGTAGAGTTCCAGGGCGCCGTCGTCCGCGACCAGCCCGAGGTGTCCGGAAGGGTAGGTCGCAAAGGTATCCAGCCAGGCGAAGTGCTTGTCGTGGTAATCCTTGATGAATTCCACGCAGCCTTTCGACCATTCGATCATGGTGTCGATCGAGGGGGTTTCGTTATCGGTCAGGAAGTAGTCGCGCTCTTCGGGATCGAAAGTCCTGTGTACACCGCCCGGGATGGCGGTGATGCCGTGGATTTTCTTGCCGGCCAGGGCGCGGATGATTTCCTGCCCGAACTGGCGCATCTGGATGCCCATTTTCGCCAGTTCCGGGTATTCGCCCGCGACGGCGCCAACCGAGCGCTTTTCAACCGGCGCATCGATGCCGAACAGCAGGTCGGGTGATGCCAGGTAGAAAAAGTGCAGGGCGTGGGACTGGAAGACCTGGCCAAAATGCAGCAGGCGGCGGATCTTGGTGGCGGTCGGGTGCAGGTCCTCGGGGTCAACGCCGTAGACCTGGTCGATGGCCTTGGCGGCTGCCAGGTGATGGCTGACCGGGCAGATGCCACACAGCCGTTGCACGATCAGCGGAGCTTCCCAGTAGGGGTGGCCCTGGATGAAACGCTCAAAGCCGCGGAACTCAACAATGTGGAAGCGCGCGCGCTCCACCTTGCCGACATCGTCCAGCTGGACGGTGACGCGGCCGTGCCCTTCAACCCGGGTTACGGGATCAATGGTGATTTTTCTGTTGGGAGTGTTCATGGCTCAGTCATATTTGAATTCAGAATACGGGACGGAGAGCATCTGGCCGGAAACCAGGCTCAGCACGGATTTCCAGATGTGGTTGGCATCTGGCGGACAACCCGGAATGAAGTAATCGATATCCACGATGTCACTGCAGGCGTACACCTTGTCGAGAATCTTCGGCAGGTCTTCGTGGTACGGTACTTCGCACTCGTCGGGCATCGAGGTCGTGCTGTTGAGGTAGGCCTCTTCCAGGCACTCGCTGAGCGGTATGGTGTTGCGCATTGAGGGTACACCGCCCCAGATCGCACACTCACCAAACCCCACCAGAACGTCGCATTTGCGGCGGAACTCCCGCAAAACCTCGACATTCTCGGAGTTACAGCAACCGCCCTCGATCAGGCCGATATCGCACTGCTTGGTGAACTCCTTGATGTCGTTGATGGGTGACTTGTTGAACTCGACCACTTCGACCAGGTCGAGCAACTTGAGGTCGATGTCGAGTAACGACATGTGGCAACCGAAGCAGCCGGCCAGGGAGATCGTGGCAACTGTCTTCTTTTCCGTCGGCATGGTGATCTGCGGGTCTTCAACCGGTTCGAGCATGCGTGTTGATTCCATATCGAAACGGCGGTAGCCGAAGGGCCGCGCCGAATTCTGGCCGCGAACAATGATGGAACCGGTCGGGCAGATATGCATGGCCCGGATGGCCTGTTCTTCGGTCAGACGTTCTTCTTCTTCGTAGTCGATACCCACGCGCATTTCATTGCCGCGGTAGCGGAAAGAGAACACGGCTTTGCCGTCGTCGGTAAAGACTTCCTTCACGCAACGGCCGCACTTGATGCAGCGGTTATGCTCCATGATCATGCGGGACGGGTTGAAATCGATCAGCCGGTCCTTGAACACGTGCGGGAAGCGCGAGTGCCGCAGGTCGAGCTCATAGGCCATGTGCTGCAAGTCGCAGTCACCGCTCTTCTGGCAGCCCGGGCAGAAATGGTTACCTTCCGAGAACATCATTTCGACGATGGCCTTGCGGGCGTCGTCCAGGGCGTCGGTGTGGACTTCCACCACCATGCCGTCCTCCACCGTGTGGGTGCAGGCGGGCTGTGGTGAGCCGTTGATGTTGCAGGTACAGACGCGGCAGGTGCCCAGTGGCGGCTCAATATCCGGGTAGTAGCACAGGCTGGGAATGAAGATCCCGTTCTCGTTGGCTACATCAACCAGGTTTTTTCCGGCCTTGGTCTTGATCTCCTTGCCGTCGATGGTGATGGTGATCAAACTGTCTTTCTTGGTAGCCACATTTTTGGCTTTACCGTTGGATTTCTTTTTTGGCTTGTTCATGGGTGATGTACTCAACTGCTGAATCGGTCATATTCCCGGACGGCGTCTTTCAGGCTGAAGCCCCTGCTCAAACGTTCCGGGTTCTGGTTCACGATATTCTTGAAGTACTCAGGAAACTTCTCCTGAGCCATAAGTAGCGAACCTGCGGCCGTCTTGCCGAGGCCGCAGCGGCAGGTCAGTGTCATGACCTGGCCCCAGGACTCGACTTCGTCGACATCTTGCTGCTGGGCAAGCTTGGACGCGAACAGGTCCAGTTTCTTCTCGATAATGAAGTTGCCTGCCCGGCACGGTGTGCACAGGCCGCAGGACTCGCTCTTGAAGAAACGGTTGTAGTTTCTGAGTATCGTGAGGATGTCGCGGGAGCGGCTGAAGACCATGAAAGAACCACCGCGGTTCAGGTCGTCCATGGAAAATACACGGTTCGCTTCAGCCATCGACAGGCACTCACCGGAAGGTCCGCTGACCTGGATGAAGTTCGGTCGGTCCGCTTCGCACATATCCAGGACTTCACGCACCGTCGTGCCCATCGGGATCTCGTAAATGCCCGGCAGGCGGCAGTCACCCGAAACACTGAGCATCTTGGTGCCGGGGGAGGTTGCTGTGCCGGCCTTCAGGTAGTGATCGGCACCCAGTTGCACGACTCGGGCTGCGCAACAGAAGGTTTCCACGTTGTTGATGACCGTGGGTTTCTGCAGGTAGCCGCGCTCGGTTGGGAAAAAGCGCTTGTTGCGCGGTTCGCCGCGCTTGCCTTCGATCGAATTCAGCATTGCTGTTTCTTCGCCGCAGACGTAGGCGCCGGCGCCGAGCTGGATGCGGATGTTGAAGTTGAAGCCTTCGATGCCGCCGATGTTCTCGCCCAGCAGGTTCATCTTCTTGAAGTGGTCGATCACATGCTGGATCTTCTCCTGCATCCACTTGTATTCGGCGCGCAGGTAGATAACGCCTTCCTCGGAACCAACAGCAAAGCCGGCAATGGCCATGCCTTCCAGCACCAGGCCCGGCATCGAGTTCAGAAGAACCCGGTCTTTGAAGGTGCCTGGCTCGCCCTCGTCCGCGTTGCAGAAGATGTATTTGGGTGACTCCGGGTCCTTGCGGCAGGATTCCCACTTGATACCGGTCGGGAAAAAGGCGCCGCCCATGCCGCGCAGACCGGATTTCTTTATTTCTCCAAGAACAGACTCGGGGGTCTGCTGCTTCAGCTTGCCCAGTGCGATTCCCGGCATATAGTCCCGTAACAGAACGGTACGGTCGCCCGGGGCATAGCGGATGTGATCGGGAACTTCGTCACAAATGTCAGCCGGATCCGCGCCCTTTTTCAACTGGGCGATGATATCGCGAACCTTGAGGCTGTTGAGGTTGGTGAAGGGATAGAAATTGATCAGCGCCGAGGGTTCCATGTCGCTGAGCCCGATACAGGCCGTTTCGAACAGACCGAACTGGCCGCTCGGGTCGACCCCGTTGATATGGGTGCCTGTGCCCATCTCGAAGGCATTTTTCATCCGCTCGAAGCCCTTGCTCTCTGCAACCGGGCTGTTGTTCAGGTAGATGGTGAACTTGCCACGGGGTTGCAGGGTAAGAAAGTGATAGAAGGTGACAACACCCTGGACATCAATGGTCGAAATACCCAGTGCATCGCTGTAGGCCTGGATATCCTCGGGACGGACATAACCGTGTTCGTTTTGCGACTTCCAGAGGTAGTCAAGCAATTCGACACGGTTGGCGGGTAAACCTGACTTCTTTGAGACAGATTTTGCTTCTTTTCTCTTGTTCAAAGCTCTTTCCTTTCGCTAGGACTGCCGGGATTCCCGAAGCCTTTCAACTCACGGAAAGCCCCATGGTGAAATTCGGCTAAAATCCTGCGCCCAATGACCCCCGCCGTATATGATGCAGGTCAAATTAGTCCTATGATTAAAACTAATTTCCGAGCCCCTTGATCATTGTCAGATAATTCATCCGTTTGACGTGTTTTCCTTCTGCAACCCTTAGAAAAAAATGTTTTATTGGCAGCGCCTCAACCGATACCATACGCCCCTTGTCTCCTATCCCTGAGGATGGACCCGGCCTTTTCCCGGGACCCCTTTATTGATCGATCTCCTGGTAAGAAAAATGAACAAAGTCTCCTTTCTCGCGTTGTATGGTCTGTCTTTCCTGTTATTTTTTTTCTTACCCCTGACGCTTAACGCCGACCAGGTCGTGATGAAAAACGGTGACATCATCAGCGGAAAGATCACGCGGGTGGACGACAAGGAAGTGACCATCAACCCGGACTACACCAAGAAATTTGCGGTTAAACGCTCAGCAGTGGCTTCAATAGAGACGGATACGGTACTGGAAGTGGAGTTGATGGATGGCGAGGTGGTCAAGGCCCGCTTCGCAGGCCTGGAGGAGGGCATGCAACTGCTGGAAGTTGAACAACGGCCCACCCCCATTGATATCAATAGCATGAACAAGGCGGCGCTGCCGCAGCGCTGGTATGCGCGCGAGTCCCGTGCCGAGGCCCTGCTTACCATCAACGAGGGCAATACCAGCAGCCGCAGCTCGGTATTCAATATCGATACGCGCGTTCGCCTCGGGGACCACCGCCAGTACGGAAAATTCGCCATACGCCGTGATGAAAACAACGGCGAAACCACCAAGAAGCAGAGCCTGGCTTATTACGAGTATGACTGGCTTTTCCGACGCGGCTGGTACCTGGCCGCCACCGCAAATTATGAGCGCGACCCGATCCGCGACCTGAACCACCGCTTCACCTTTGGTGCGCACCTGGGGCACGATTTCCTCGATTCCTCTCACAGTTTCCTGACCATCAAGGCCGGGGCCGGTTACACCGATGAAAACCTGGGTGACGTGCCGACCAGCGGTCCAACGGGCCTGTGGGAGTTTGAATTCCGTCACCAGTTCAAGCGCAGCAAGCTGGAATTCGTGCACGATCACAACCTCGCTTACCAGAATTACGGCAATAACAATACGATTGTCCGCAGCAACACCGGCCTCAGGATGGATATCCTGTGGGACATTTATGCAACGGCAACCTATCGTTTCAACTACGAATCAGAGCCAGCGCCCGGAAAGTTCGGAAAGGACTCGACGCTGGCGTTTGGACTGGGCGCAAAATTCTGAACCTGGGGGCACCAAAGCAGGCCATTGAAGGATGGCCTAAACTTTCACCCATACAGAAGAACTGAATGTAATGAATGACAAAAACAACTCCGTAAGTGACAAGGTCTCTTACCGCGACAGCCGCCGCGCCGCCTTCAGGGTCCTGCAGCCTGGCCGGACCCATGCCCTGAGGCGTTTCCTGTCTCTGCTGTTGGTAGGCGCCGCCGTCTGGTACGTCTGGAACCTGTTGTCGGGTATTTTTCCGCCCGAGCAGGAAGCCGTACTGTTCCTGTTCCTGCTGGCCGTTGGCCTGTGGATAACCGAAGCGGTGCCGGCCTTTGCGGTCGGCCTGCTGATCATGGGCTACCTGGTCTTTGTGCTGGGTACCACGCTGATCCACCCGGAGCCGTGGGACGTCACGCCCTACCTGAACACCTGGTCGAGCCCGGTTATCTGGCTGATGCTGGGCGGCTTTTTCATGGCGGAAGGTCTGTCGCGAACCGGACTGGACCGATACCTTTTTGCCGCGGCGATCAAACCCGCCGGTACCCGGCCTGGTGCCGTCTTGCTGGCCGTGATGATGACCAGCGGTATTGCCTCGATGTTTATTTCCAATACTTCCACCACGGTATTGATGATCGGTGCGGTGCTGCCACTGGTGCGCCAGCTTGGACGTGATGAACCTTTTGCCAAGGCCCTGATGATTGCGATACCCCTGGCTGCTTCGGTTGGCGGCATGGGTACGATTATCGGCAGTCCACCCAATGCCATTGCGGCCGGCGTGGCGGCGGAATACGGCAAGGGAATCGACTTTATCGACTGGATGATCCTCGGTGCGCCAACCGCCATTGTCCTGATCCTGGTTGCCTGGGTCTTCCTGTTGAAGCTTTATCCGGCGGCGGCCAAAGAAGTAAAACTGGAACTGGAAAGCATGGAAGAGCCGGAAATGCCCGGCTTTCGTGATCGGTTTCTGGTGGCCTCCATATCCCTTCTGACCGTGGTCATGTGGTTGACGACGCCCTGGCACGGGATCCACGTGGCCGCCATTTCACTCATTCCGATCGTCGGATTGACGATGACCCAGGTGATGGGCGCTGCCCATGTGCGTGGCTTGCCCTGGGATACCCTGATGCTGGTAGCGGGCGGGCTGTCACTGGGTGCAGCGGTAACGGACACTGGACTGGCCATAAGGCTGGCCACCTGGCTGGAATTTTTGACATTGCTGAACATGGACGTGCTGGTTTATGCGGCCCTGGCCCTGGTTACGGTTGTGCTGTCCAACTTCATGAGTAACACGGCGACGGTATCTTTGGTTTTGCCGGTATCGGTAGCCCTGATGCCCGGCCGTGAACTGGAAATGTGCCTGATCCTTGGCCTCAGCGCGTCCTGTGCGCTGTTGCTACCGGTTTCCACACCGCCCAATGCGGTGGCCTTCGCCACGGGCGAAATCCGTACCCGTGACCTGAGGCCCGGTGGTATCCTGATGGGACTGCTGGGGCCAGCGGTTATTATTGCCTGGGTTATGTTGCTCAGCAGGTTTGTGCTCTGAAAAGAAGAGATTGCTGATCACGGGAGAGAGAAGTGAGAAACTCCACCATGGCCTCGCGGACTCCAGGATTATGGCTGCTGCCCGTGTTTTTCCTGACGGCATGTGCCGGACCTTCACTGAAAGAAGATATTGCCAGGGACGAACCCAGTTTTTCAAAACCGCGGGCGACGGTGGGTGTTCTGCGCGAGATGGCTGATACCGTTACGAGCAGCCATGGAGCCGAATTTTCTGGTTTCCGGCTGCTGGATGCGAGTTACGACAGCCTGGCTGCACGGTTGGCGCTGATTGACAGCGCGGTTTCCTCTATCGATATCCAGACCTATCTCTGGTACCCGGACAACAGCGGTCGACTGGTACTCGAGCGTGCCATTACTGCTTCAGACCGTGGCGTGCACGTCAGGCTGCTGCTTGACGATCTGCTTACCATTGGGCAGGACCAACTCTTCTACGAATTGAACCAGAGGCCAAACATCGAGTTGCGGGTGTTTAATCCCTGGAAAAACCGCAGCACGCTGGCCCGCGGAGGGGAGATGGTTGCAGAGATGGAGCGTCTCAACCAACGCATGCATGACAAGCTCGTGATTGCGGATGGAAACGCTGCCATCGTGGGTGGCCGCAATATCGGGGATCATTATTTTGGCCTGAGCGATGCCTACAATTTCCATGACCTGGACCTGGTCGGCTTTGGCCATATCGCGGCCCAGGCGGAAGGTATGTTTGATCACTTCTGGAATAGCGAGTGGGTGGTTTCCGCCGACAATATCGACGTGGAACCAGACCCGGAATTTGCTCGGCAGGGCTGGGAAGCCATCAAGGAAAAAAATCGCAACGCGGAAGAACTCGCCGCATTTGGCGTCGAGCCAGGTGATTGGAGCGAAGTTTTTGCGAGCCTGGCAAGCGAACTGCATATCGGCACCAGTGAACTGGTTTACGACAGTACCCGGGACGACTCGATTGAGCAGAACATGGCGGCCGCAGTATTTCCCTGGATGGGCCAGGCACAGCAAGAACTGTTGATCACCAACGCCTATATCATCCCTTCCCAGTGGGCTATCGATTTTATCCGTGATCTTACCGGCCGGGGTGTAAACGTTCGCATCCTTACCAATTCACTGGCCTCCCACGACGTACCGGCGGTCAACAGTCATTACAGGGACTGGCGTGATGATTTGATTCTGGCCGGTGCGGAGCTTTACGAGGCACGGCCCGATGCCGCCATCGAATCCATCGTCAACGTGCCACCCGTCGAGGGTGAATTTGTAGGCCTGCATACCAAGGCCTTTGTGGTGGACCGGGAAAAGGTGTTTATCGGCTCGGTGAATTTCGACCCACGCTCGTTCAACATCAATACCGAAGCGGGGGCGTTTGTGCACAGCCCCGGCCTGGGCGAAGAACTGGCACGTGTCATGGAGCGCGACATGCTGCCTGAAAACGCGTGGCAGGTGTTTCTTGACGAGAAAGGAAAACCCTACTGGGTGGACAGCAACGGACGTCTCGACAAGCAACCGGCACGCAATACCAACCAGCGCGTGATGGACAAGATCTTCAAGGTTATTCCGAAAGAGCAGTATTGAACACTTCGAGGTGCCAATCGCCTGGGTGAAAACCGGGGTCAGAGTAAGAGACTTACTCTGACCCCTTTCTTTTGTAGGTGGGTCTTAGCCGTAACGGCCCTCGATGTAGTCGGAGGTTTCCTGGTGCTGGGGGGTGACGAACATCTGGCCGGTGTCGGTATGTTCCACCACCTTGCCCATCAGCATGAAGATGCACTCTTCGCTGGCGCGGCGTGCCTGGGCCATGTTGTGGGTCACGATCAGGATGGTGTACTTGCCACGCAGTTCCCAAATCAGTTCTTCCACCGCCTCGGTGCCTTTCGGGTCGAGGGCAGAGCAGGGCTCGTCCATCAGCAGGATGCCGGGTTTGACCGGTAACAGGCGGGCGATGCAGAGCTTTTGCTGTTCTTCCAGGGACAGGGTGCTGGTGGCTTTCTGATCCAGGCGGTCTTTGACCTTGTCCCACAGCAGGACCGTTTGCAGCGCGTTCTCGACGATGTCGTCGTCTTCGCTTTTTGAGGTCTTTTGCGCCGCGTTATGGATGCGGTGACCAAACAGGACATTTTCGCGGATGGAGATCGGCAGGGGGTTGGGGCGTTGGAAGACCATGCCAATCTGCTTGCGTACCTGCACCAGTTCCACGCCGGGGTCGTAAATGTTTTCACCCATGACGTCGACGGAACCGGTAATACGTACGTAACCCAGGCGCTCGTTGATACGGTTGACGCTGCGCAGAAAGGTGCTCTTGCCGCAACCCGAGGGCCCGATCATCGAGGTGATGATGCCCTGCTTGATGTCCAGGTCAATGTCGAACAGGGCTTGGAAGGTGCCGTACCAGAGGTTCAGTTTCTCGGTTTGAATGGCCAGGGTCGCTTCCTGGCTGACCGCCGTTTCGTTCATCAGCCGAACCTCCCTTCCACGTAATCGCGCGTGCGCTGGTCCTTCACCTCCCCGGTGAACAGGTCTTCGGTTACACCAACCTCCACGCAGCTTCCTCCGAGGAAAAAGGCGGTGCGGTCGGCCAGGCGGCGAGCCTGCTGGACCAGGTTGGTGACCAGGATGATGGTGACTTCGCTTTTGAGTTCTTTCAATACGTCTTCGATGCGCATGGTGGTGACCGGGTCGACCGCGATTGAAAACTCGTCCAGCATCAGCATTTCCGGATCCTGGGACAGGGCGCGGGCGATGGTCAGACGTTGTTGCTGGCCGCCGGAGAGCATGCTGCCCAGCGAATCGAGGCGGTCCTTGACCTCGCCCCACAGCGCCGCGCGCGTGAGGCAACGCTCAACAATGACGTCCAGTTCTGCCCTGTTTTTCTCGCCCCGCAGACGGGGTGAGAGCGCCACGTTGTCATAGATCGACAGGGGCAGGCCGACAGGAAGTGGAAATACGACGCCAATGCGGCTGCGCAGGCCGTAGACGTTGCGAATCTTCTGCACGTCGACGTTGTTGAAGGTGATATTGCCCTCGACCTTCATGTCGGTGTTGAACATATCCATGCGGTTGACAGCCTTGAGAAACGAGGTCTTGCCGGCGTTGGCTGGCCCGATAATGCCGAATATCTCGTTTTCGTGCACCTCGAAATTGACCCCTTCCAGTGCAGTTTCCTGGCCGTATCGGATCGTGAGGTCTTTGACGTCCAGCTTTACCATTTCTTTTTACCCCGCAAATACATGCGCAAGGCAATGGACGCGCTGTTCATCAGCAGCACCATTGAGATCAATACCAGGGCGACACCAAACGGCAGACTCTCAGGCATGCCGGGCACCTGGGTGGAAACCACGAACAGGTGTAGTGACAGGGCCATGGTCTGGTCGAACACACCCTGTGGCAACAGCGGCAGGAAAAACGCGGCGCCGGTAAACATGATCGGTGCGGTCTCGCCTGCGGTCCGGGAAACTTCCAGAATCACGCCGGTCAGGATGCCGGTCACGGCGTTGGGTAACACCACTCTGCGGATGGTCTGCCAGCGCGTGGCGCCCATGTTCCAGCAGGCTTCGCGGAAGGCCATCGGAACAGCCTGCAGCGATTCACGCGTGGCGACGATCACTACCGGGAGCGTCATGATGGCCAGGGTCAGGCTGGCGGCCAGGATACTGGTGCCGAATTTGAAGAAGATGACGAAGGCGCCAACCCCGAACAGCGCGTGCACGATGGACGGTACGCCCGCGAGGTTGATGATGGCCAGGTTGATGGCGCGGGTGAACCAGTTATCGGGTGCGTATTCGCTGAGGTAAATCGCAGCGGCCACCCCCAGCGGCACCGAGGCCAGCAGGGCGACGACAACCAGCAGCACGGTACCCAGCAGGGCCGGGAAAATACCGCCGGCCGTCATGCCGTTGGTTGGGCCGGTAAACAGGAATTCGAAGGAAATGACCGGGGCGCCCTTGTAAATCAGGGTGGTCAAGATCAGCACCACGGGCAGGATCAGCAGGCCGGTCATGGAACCCAGGCCGATGCGGAACCATTTCTGACGGGACTGGTTTTTACGGTTCAGTTGAGTGGCTTCAAACACGATCGCTTACCCCTTGCGTACGCCGCGGACAATCAGGTCGGCCGCCAGGTTGATGATGAAGGTGATCACGAACAGGAAAATGCCGATCGTGAACAGCGCCTGGTAATGTGAAGAACCAGCCGCGGTCTCACCCAGTTCAGCGGCGATGGTCGCCGTCAGCGCACGTACCGAATCGAACACGCTGGTCGGGATATTGATGGAATGTCCCGTGGCCATCAGTACGGCCATGGTTTCGCCAAAACCCCGTCCCACACCCAGCAGAACTGCACCGAGCAGGCCGTTCTTGGCGGCCGGAAGGACGACCTTGTAGATCACCTGCCAACGGGTGGCTCCCATGGCTTCGGCCGCTTCGCGGTAGGGGTCCGGAACAGCCTTGAGCGCGTCCTCGGCGATGGAGGTCATGATCGGGGCCGCCATCAGGCCCAGGATCACACCGGCGTTGAGCACATTGAGCCCGACCGGCACGTTGAACGTCTCGATGATGATCGGGTTCATGATGGCGAGACCGATAAAGCCCCAGACCACGGACGGAATGGCAGCCAGCAGTTCTACCGTGATTTTCAGGAATTCACGGGTTTTCCCGGTGGCGAATTCGGCAATAAAAATCGCCGCACCCAGTGAGAACGGAATGGCAATCAGCATGGCCAGGCCCGTCACGCTGGCGGTGCCGGCGACCAGGGCGAGAATACCGAAGGTTTCCTTGTTTTCCGAGGTCGGCCGCCAGTTGGGAGAGAAGAAAAACTCCTTGAAATTGAAATCACCGATCAGGAAGCCGAAACCTTCCTTGCTGATGAAAACAAAAATCCCGATGATGAAAACGATGGCGGATATGCCGCCCAGGAAAACGAGAACCTGGACTGCCTTGTCGATATACCAGTCGCTGTTCAACTGGTCGAAACTCTCGTCCACGCTGCTCACCGCGCGGGCTGTCTGCTCTTCCATCAAGTCAATCCTGTATGGCTTCCTGTCCGGCCAGTAGCTGGACCAGATCGGTAATGCGGTTGCGCAAATCGCGGTAACGGGCGGTCATGTCATCGCCTTGCGCAAGTTCCCAGTTCAGGGCCGAGGTATGGAAAGGCACGCGTTCGACATAATCGCTATACGGACCATTCAGGCTGATGATCACGGTGTAGTCCGAGAAGTCATGTTCAAGCCCCTCAAGCCATTCGGTCTCAAGGCCTTCATCTGCCAGGCCGGCTTCGCTGAGAAACGTACCGAGTTCTTCGGAAACGCCCTCGGAACCTCCCGGTGTCCCCACCGTGAACTCGACCGTGTCTTCAAAATTGTGCCGGCCGATGGCCGCGGCGAGTTGGCCCATGCCTGAACCTTTCTGGTCGAGGAACAGGATGCGGTAAACCTTGGGCAGCTTGGCGATACCGCGCACGGCGAATACCGTTTGATCACAGATATTCTTGGATTGGTCACCGATGCGTTTCAGTACGGTCAGGACCGCAAAAATCACCATGCGGCTGCCCCGGTTCAGCTCTTCATCCTTCTCAAACAGGTCGTCGTACACGGCGTCCATGCGCGCATCCAGCCGCTTGGCGGCCGTCATCAGGGCAATGGCGTGTTCCGCGTTGCCGTCACGGAAAGCCTGGCGGGATTCAGACAGGATTTCGATGGCGTTGTCGGCAGCCTCGTCTATGCGTACGGCGAATTTTTCCGGCAGCGGCTTTTTCAACTGCAGCGCTTCACGCGAGATGGTGACGGCGTAGTCGCCAATCCGCTCCAGGATCACGTTGATACGGATCGTAGAGGCCATCTCGCGCAGGGCGCCCGCGCCGGGAAGGTAGCGGGCGATAAAGCGGTGACACAGTCGGTCGCAGCGCCGCGAAGCCCGGTTGATCGGGTGGTCGCCGAGGATGATGTCATACGCCATTTCCGGATCCCTTAGGATCAGGGTCTTCTTGGCGTCACGTAGTGCGTTTTCGACATCCTCACCAATGTTCCACACCCAGTCACGGATGTAGTTCAGGTCGGTTTCCATGCGTTCTTCGAGATGACTCATTTTCGATCCCCGAGTTGTTCTGGTAGGTGGTATTTAGCCCCCGCGCAGCGGTTCCCGGATCAGCCGCAGCTGACCTCGGTGGCGGGTGCGTATCCTTTATCAAGAATAATACACTGGCCTTCGTCGCTCTTGATCCAGTTCAGATAATCACCAACAAATCCGGTTGGTTCGCCGTTGGTATACATAAAGAGGGGACGTGCGATCGGGTAGCTGCCGTCGAGTGCTGTTTCAACCGAGGGGTTGGTGCAGGCGCCACCGGTTTCCTGGGCCACGCAGCCCAGCTTGACGTGGTCGGTGGCATAGGCGAGGCCGCTGTAGCCGATGGCGCAGGGTGTCTTTTCGACCAGGTCAACCACGTCCTTGGAGCCGTGCATATCGCGGGTTCCGAGTTTGAAGTCTGCCTTGCCGAGTACGGCTTCACGGAAATAGGCGTAGGTCCCGGAATTGTTCTGGCGGCTGACGACCACGATTTCCTGACCCTGGCAGCCCGGAACTTCGACGCCTAGATCGGTCCACAGGAGAGAGGTTCCCCCGTCGCCGTAGATATCGGCCAACTGTTCGATGCTGATTTCATCCAGCGGGTTGTCCGCGTGCAGGAATACGGCAAGCGCATCAAACCCAACAACGTGTTGCTTGGGGTCCTGGCCATTGTCCTGGGCCAGCTTGAGTTCCTTGTCCTTGATCGCGCGACTGGCGTTGGCGATATCCACCGTGCCATTGATCAGGGAGGCAATGCCGGTACCGGAACCGCCGCCACTGACGGCGACCACCACGGTCGGGTTAACGGTTTGATAGGCTTCGGCCCAGGCCTGGGCCACGTTCACCAGGGTGTCAGAGCCCTTGTTCTGGATGACCTGGCGCTGTTCGCCGCCGCCGCAGGCTGAAGCCAGCGCGGTGGAAGCAATGAGAAGGGCAATAAGACTGCTGCGAGATGACATGTCACACTCCTGTAAAATTTAGGCACAATCAAACCAAATTACAGCCTCATT
>Ga0316197_10001207_pt1 | contig 18561 bp, 16 predicted proteins | sample OudBiesiAoxic_MG_FD_204939 | JGI IMG/M metagenome (GOLD analysis project Ga0316197, IMG submission 204939) | Coastal sediment microbial communities from Oude Bieten Haven, Netherlands - site A oxic | ecosystem: Environmental > Aquatic > Marine > Coastal > Sediment | place: Netherlands... | reverse complement strand
TTATTGAAAAATATCAAGGAGGAGGAAGAAGCGCATATAACCCTAAGATGTTATTGAAGGTATTGGTTTATGCATATACTCAAAAAGTATATTCAGGTAGAAATATCGCTAAACAACTTAAAGAAAACATCTATTACATGTGGATTGCAGGACATGAAAAACCTTATTTTAGGACGATTAACAGATTTAGAAGCGAGATTCCTGTTAAGGGGGATGAAAAAGGTAAATATTGAATGGGGATTAATCTCCATCGCACATAACCTGAAGAGGTTATCAGAAATGATCTCTTCTTTGGTAAATTTAAAAAAAATTTTATTAAATTTATTAAAATCATATACCAATAAAAAGAAGGTGACTAAAGTAGAAAATCTACTTATGAGTCGCCCTCTTTTTTTTTGGTATGGGATTATAAAAATAATCTATATCTATGATTATATATTCACTCTTACTTTTTATTCGGTAGGGGATCATCCAAGTACCTAAACCAGAAGAAACTATAGTATGAGTTTTATTAATTTTTTTATAACCATATCCATTTAAGTTGAGATAATTAACAAGGTGGTTTATAGGAAAGAGCTGTCCATTATGAGTATGACCACCAAGATGTAAGTCTATATTATTTTTTAAACTTTCTTTGATACTCTTTGGGTTATGGTCTAAAACAATAATATGTGGATCTTCTATTTTATTAAGAAGAGATTTTAAATTTTTTCTGTTGATATTAGTTTTATCGTCCCTTCCAATTATATTAATATTGTTGATAGTTAAAATGTCATCTCTCAATAATTTTATACCTGAATCTTTAATAAAATCAATATTTCTATCTATACCACCATAATATTCATGATTTCCAAGGATAGAATAGATCCCCTTTGGAAAATTATATTTTGATATGATTTTTTTTATATTATCATTTATTCTATATGGATCGTTATCTACAAAATCTCCTCCAATCAAAACTAGATCTACTTTATCATCTGTCATCTTTTCTAAAACCCGATCAAGGCTATCTCCATTAAAAACACTATTTAAATGGAGATCACTTATAAATCCTAGTTTTAGAGTAGAATTAGGAATTTCTTCATCAAAAGAAATATTAAAATATTCTTTTTTTATATTTGTAAAATTAGATCTACCTATAATAGCTAAAATAATAAAAAATAAAATTGTAAAAAGAGTAAATGTTTTTTTTTTATTAGAGAGAAAATAAAATAAATCTTTATTTAAAGTTTGTCCTAAAAGATAAACAATTAATAAAAATATTGATATTAAGATCATATTATTATAATAAAATAAAAAATGTCCTGTAAATATTTCTAAATTACTACTCTTATAAAGCCGTCCAAAGATTATCCCAATCAATGGGAAGTATCCAATAGTTGGAACTATAAAAAATAAAAGTTTGTTAGGATAGATTTTATATCCTATAAACATAAAAATTCCTGTGATTATTGTTAAAATAAAAAATATTACTGATAAAAAATAAAATAATCTCATCTGGCCTCCTTTAGGATTAAAAACTTTGTTATATAATATCAAATTAAGTATAGATAAAAAATGCTCCCTAGTTAGGAAGCATTAAAATTTTTATAAATGGCGATGAGAGAGGGATTCGAACCCTCGGTAGAATAAACTACACATACGTTCCAGGCATGCGCCTTCGACCACTCGACCATCTCACCACTGCTCAATAATAATACTATACTTTATGAGATAAAGCAAGAGAAAATCCTCTGTAATTACACTAAAGATCTTTTAATATAATAAATCAGTTGGAAAAATATAACCATCTCAATTAATATTTATATATTAAGAGGATATTATTTGTGAAAATCTATGTAATTCATTGGAAAAAAAGTTTTATTTTTAAAGAACTCTAAAAATATCATCGGTAGTATAGACCATCTCAAATTTATCTAAATTATCTATAATGTGTTCTTTTTTCTTGGAAGATAGTTTTTTAGTATAATAAGTTTTGGTTTTATCATAATTTTTAACTATCTCAAACTCCTCCAAAATCTTTATATTTTTAGGTAAGATTAAATCATCTTTTATTTTTATGGTTTTGTCTAGATGGATATCTTCCTTTGTGATAACCATAAAATCTTTATCAATTTTTTGGTTAGGAAGGTTATTATAGAATATATAGTAGTCATAACCTTCACTATATCTATCTGAAATATCTAAAAATTCTGAAAAATAATAGGGAAAAGAATTTTTAGTAATAATTAAAGTTTTTTTACTGTGTAATTTATTCCAAAGCCCCATTGTATAGATTATAGTTTTCATCCCACGGTTCCCTGGATAGACAATTAAGGGATTTTCTTTTTTTCGAAAAATAGTTGATAAAACTTTCTTCTGAAGGGAGTTATAGTCTAAATCTCCTAAGATAAAAGTTTTTATCTCCTTTAATATTCCCCCAGCTTTCAAACTGGTAGTCTTAAAATTATGATCGTAATCTATTGTGATATGGATATTATAATTTTCAGATCTTTTTATAATCTCTGTAATTTTTACTTTAAATTTAAAGTTGTAATCATATGTTAAATTTTTTAATATACTTTCAGTCTGTTGGGGAAGGTAGCCTACTATAGACCTTCCTGAATTTACAGTGATTCCATTGGAATATTCAAGATATGTAGGGGAGTTAATATCTATATCTCTCTTTGTATAGATCACTTCCTTCATGGGGAATATAGTATCATATAGATCGATACTTTCTTTCAAAAGGTTTGTCTCTGAGTTCCCTTCTCTAATATCTTCTACAAACATCTTTACATTGAACCTATCCATATAAGTATCTACTTTTAATTTAAAGGCAACATCTACAATTTTTATTTCTACGAGTCTCTCAAAATGATGGGAACTACCAAACCAAACACAATTTTTTAAGGTTATACCATCTGAAGATACAGCATCAAACATTATATGGTTTTTATTCTTTCCTATCAATCTAACTCTATCTAATATTATATTTTTAACTTCAAAGAGAGGTGTTGCATTTCCAAAACCATAGGGTTCAGCTTTTTCTAATTCATTGTTAAAGTTATATGTAAGTTTTGTAAAACTGATCTCTTTATCGATCTTTACAGGTTTCTTATAATCTTCATTAGATAGTTTAGAACCTGCATCTTTATTTATTCTGTCTCTAAATTCATCTACTCTATTTGAATCTATAGAAAATCCTGCAGCTCCTGGATGACCTCCATATTTTATAAATATCTCCTTCATGGAATTTAATCCATCTATAATTGAATATCCCTCGATACTCCTACATGAGGCTTTTGAGATACCATCTTTTTCCTCCATAATTATAGTAGGTTTATAATATTTATCCACAATCTTAGAGGCTACGATACCAACTACTCCATGGTGAAATCCAACTCCAGAGATCACTATAACGTTATCCTCATAGTATTTATTTTTTTCAATCTCAGCTTCTACTTTTTCTAAAATCTCAGCTTGTACTTCCTTTCTTTCAAAGTTTTGTTCAATTAATTTTTTTGAAATCTCACGAGCTTCTATCATAGAATCACTGATAAGAAGTTTAACTGCCATCTTTGCATCCTCTAATCTACCAGCAGCATTAAAGATCGGACCTATTATAAATCCTACATCGTAGGTATTAAATTTTTTATCCTCTAAATCATCAAATACAGTCTGAAGTAAGGTTTGTAAACCAGAGTGGTTTGTATTTTTTAATTGCTCTAATCCTAATTTAGTAAAAATTCTATTTTCGGCTTTTAAAGGGACAATATCGGCAATGGTACCGATGGCAACTATATCTAAATATTTATATATTTCTTTTTTTCTACCTAAAGTTTCATAGAGTCCCATCATCAACATAAAAGCAGTTCCTACTCCTGCAAGATATTTAAACTTATAGGAGTTATCCTCCCTTTTGGGATTAATTACAGCATATGCAGGAGGTAATATATTATTTATATCATGGTGATCGGTGATGATGATCTCTAATCCTATGGAATTTGCATATTCTACCTCTTCAACAGATGAGACACCACAGTCTACAGTGATTACTAGATCTCCTTTTTGTTCTTTTATATTGTATAGAGATTCCTTGTTTAATCCATATCCTTCATCTCTTAGGGGGATATAGTAATCTACTTTATAACCTAATTCTTTTAAAGCAAGATAACAAAGGGAAGTAGAGGTTATTCCATCTACATCATAGTCACCATAGATAAATATTGTTTTTTTAGCTTTTCCTATTTCTATAATCTTATCTACAGATCTTTTTATATCGGCAAATTCAAAGGGTGAAACTATATTTTCAATCTTTGGATCGATAAATTTTTCTATCTCTTCATAGGTATCTATCCCACGGTTGATAATTATATTAAGAAAATCTTTACTGAGTCCTAAAGACTCAAATTGTTTTGTATTATGTATATCTTTATGTACCCATCTTGTTTCCATAGATATTGCCTCCACTATTATTTATATAAATTTAAAATATTTAATATAAAATTTTTATAACTATATATTACCATAATTAATTTATTTTGTTTTTAGAATAAAAAGTTGTAAACTTATAATATTATATAATTTAAAGGAGAAAAGGAGGCCAAGGATGAATGAAACTTTAAAAATTATAAATAAAAGAGTATCTCTTAGACGTTATGATAAGAAAAAAATATCAACCGAACATATGAATAAAATAATAGAATCGGCAATCCTGGCTCCTACAGCGGGGAATATGGTTATGTATTCAATTATTCATATTAAAAATAAGAGAACTATGCAAAAACTAGCAATATCTTGTGATTCCCAACCCTTTATAGGTACAGCTTCCGATATACTTGTATTTGTTGCTGATTTTAATAAATGGAATAATTATTATAAAAATGAAGGGATGTATTGTGATAAAGGAAGAAAACCTAGAAATGCAGAGATGCTTTTATCTTTTGAAGATACTATGGTAGCATCTGGAAATGCTGTAATTGCAGGGGAAAGTTTAGGGATTGGAAGTTGTTATATAGGAGATATCCTAGAAAATTATAAATATCATAAAGAATTATTGAATCTTCCAGATTATACAATACCTTTAGGGATGTTAACATTTGGATATTATCCCAAAGATTATAAGAGGATAAAAAGAGAAAGATTTGATAAAAAGTTTATTGTCTTTGAGGAAAAATATAAAAACCTAGATAAAAAAGAATTAAAAACTATGTTTGAATCAAAGGAAAAAGAATTTGAAATGAAAAAATCTAACAAAGATAAATCGTTTGTAAAAGAATTTTATAATAGAAAAACTAATTCAGATTTTATGAAAAATTTTGAAAATGCAGTGGAACAGTGGTTTAAAAATTGGAAATAATAAATAAAAATTATAAAAAAATGAGCTATTTTAAGGCTCATTTTTCAACGTATATAAAGCTTATAAATCTATCTAAATATATCTTTTCTTAGTCTACTAAATTTATCAAAGGCTATTTGATTTATAACAAAAGTTGTAAATATTAGAGAGAGACATCTAATAGAAAAGATTACAAGGGTGATACTTATCTGGTATTTAATAGATATAAAAGGAGATGCCCCAGCTAAAATTTGTCCTGTCATCATTCCTGGTAAAGCAACTAGTCCAATTGTGGCCATATTGGCAAGATCAGGTTGAAGAGATGAGATGATAGATCTCCTATAAAATTCTCTAAGAGCCTCAAATTTTGTAGCACCCATAGAAATAATGTAAAAATATGATTCTTCCCCATCTTTTATTTGTGTAAAAAAATTATTTAAAAATATAATCTGTCCCTTAAGTACATTTCCGAGGAGCATACCACTGATAGGAATAATATATCTCACTTCAAAAAAATTAATGTTATGCAAAATTATACTTTGGTATAAGGCATAGATTATAATCCATGATAAGAATATAGAGCAAAACAATGGCAATATAATTTTTTTATAGTTTAACTTTACCATATCTATAGTAGATATAGATGCTATAGTTATCATTAAAAAAAGGTAGATAAGGTTTACAATCCAATTATTAAGTTTAAAAATATATTCTAAATAGATTCCTACTAAAAATAATTGAAGGATCATCCTTCCAATTGAGATAATTGATCTCTTTATAAGATTTACTTTAAAAATTTTTAATCCTAAAATTAATAAAAAAAGTGGTATAAGAAGAAAAAAGATATTAAAAAAAGATATATTCATAAGATTACCACCCTACTACTTCAAATTCATCATAATCTAACCATTGGTTGTCATGGGAGGAAATTATAATTGTTTTATTTAAATTTTTTATAATCTCAATAACTTTTATTTTTAAATCATGATCTAAACCAGAAGTAACTTCATCTAAAAGGAGGATCTTCCTATCTAAAAGTAAAACTAATATAAGAGCAATCCTTTGTTTCTCCCCTCCAGATAAAAGTAAAGGGGATTTTTTTAATATATTTTTGTCTAGGTCAAACTTTTCTAAAAGTGTATATAGATTAGAATTTGATAATTTAATATCTTTATTTCTCTTAAATGAAAATATGAGTTCTATATATTTTTCTACACTTTCTTCAGTAAAAAAAATATTTTGACTGATATAGGCAAATTTTTGACGAAGAGAATCTATATTATTCTTATCTAAAATTTCTTTATCGATAATAATATTACCATTGTCTATAGGGATATATCCCATGATTACCTTTAAGAGTGTACTTTTTCCAGCACCAGAAGGCATTTTAAGGAGGATTTTTTTATCTTTTATTATATGTAAATTCAAATTTTTAAATATCGGTTGTTGTCTTAAGGTTAAATTTATTTTTTCTAATTTTATCATTGAAGGGCCTCACTATATATTTTTATTTTTTAATCTTTATATAGATTTTTATATTTATAATAGTTTGTAATAACTTTTTTTATAAAATTCTGTGAATCGGAATATGGTATTTGTTCTACATCTAGATCTTTATTTTTATCTAATTTCCAGTTGGAGACTAACTCTTTCCCATCATAAAAACTAGCGATAGTTAAACTAATGTTATCGTTAAAACTTAGGAGGAGAGATTTTAGGTGTTTAACCCCAATATCAAGGTTGGTTTCAGGATCTAAAAGTTTTTTAGGAGTTATATCTAAATTATATAATTTAGCTGTCTTAAGATCTAGTTGCATAAGTCCAAAATAAGTACTCTTGGAAATTAAATTTGGATCAAATTTACTTCCTTGCTTAATAAGACTAAAGATAAGGGATTCCTCTACATCATATTTTTTACTATATTTTTCTACTAATTCATCATAATACCTAGGGTATAAAAAGGGATAGAGGTTTGAATATTTAGAAAATTCTTCCTCAGCAGAGAGGGAGGATCTCATAGCTAGTTCATATAGTTTGATTTTTTCTAAATAAGATGTTTTAATAAAAATTTCAAAGACTTTATCTTCAGGAAAATTAAGAGCATCAGATTCAATGGTAAATAGTTGAGGATCACCTAGTTCAGAAAGTTGGTCTAAAGTAGCTAAAGAATCTTTGTAGATACGTCTCTTATAATTTATAGGATATTCCTCTAAAATTTTTGTAGTTTTAGTTATATTAAAAGCTACTTGATAGTAGTAAGAGTTGAGATTATGTTTGATTATCCAGTTTAAATAATTTGGATTTTTACTCTCATTGTAGAGCATATTTCTATAATAACCAGCCAAGTTAGAATTTGGATAAGTCTGTATATATTTAATTGCAGATTCTTTAAATAGATCTATTTGAGATGAATTAAAATAAGATCTAGTCAAAAGTTCATGCCCCTTATCATTATTTAATTTTTTACTCCAAAGGATGGCTTTATCATAATCTCCTAAGATAAAATATATCCTTCCAATATAATAGGTTGACACCTCTAAATATGGAGATTTATCTACTAATTTATATTTTTCTATAGCTTCTAAAGGTTTGTTTGATTTTTTTAAAGCATTTCCCCAAAAATAATAGTAATCAGAGTCTAGATTACCTAAATGGAATTGATCTTCTAAAAGTTCTATCATCAAGGAATATTGGTTTGCTTCCTCTAAAATATTAAGGGTATCAATGATAATCTCCTTATTATTTGAGGAATAATTAATTGATTTTTTATAGGCTTTATAAAAATCTAAGAATTGACCCTTTGAGTAGAGAAAATTTCCTACCATCTTTAGGTCATCAATTTTTAATTTGTCGATATTTTTATAGTCATCTTTATATTTTATATCCAAGACATAGTTATAGTAAGGATCTTTAGAAGCTAGTATATTAAGAGCTTTTTTTTCAAAAGGTTCTAGATCAGATAAATAATAGTCTTTTATGAGGGATAAATATTGGTAGTGTGCATTGGTAAAATAACCTAGTCGAGAATATATCTCTCCTAAATAGAAACTTCTTCTAAATTCAAAAAAATTAGATTTTTTAGATCCTGAATCTTTTAGATATTTAGGGGTATAAATAGATGAATCTAGATATTTAAGGGCATTTTTTAATTCCCCAATCTCATAGTAGTTCATAGCGATATAATAATTAGGGTAATTAGAATTAAATAGTGTAGAGTTTTTATAGACCTTTATAAAATTTTCGAATTCTATTTTTGATTGATCAAAATTTTTGTTGAGATAGTGGTTTTTTGCCTGGGTAAAAGCTTTATAACTTTCTATATCCTCAGAGGGAAATATAGTTATAAAAGTAAAGATATATAATAAAATAATTTTTTTCATAGGGGCCTCCTTTTTAATTAACTTTTAATTAAATGTTCTATATTAATTAGAGTATACCATAAAAGTAGTCGATTAAGATTAGCTGTTAAAAAGTGTTATACTTTTTTAGTTTTTAGTTTTAAAAATAGGGTATAATTAATTAAATAAAAAATCAAATTATTAAAATAAAAAAGAAATAGTCATAATTTTATAATTTTGATATAATATTAGGGTTATTTTTTAAAAGGGGTAGATTCTATGAACAAGATAAAAATACTAGATGAAAGTGTATCTAATATAATTGCAGCAGGAGAAGTAGTTGAGAATCCAGCCAGTATGATAAAGGAGTTAATAGAGAATTCCTTAGATGCAGGGGGAAGATCTATTAGAATAGAGGTGAAAAATAATGGTCGTGATGTAAAACTTGTTGACACAGGGACAGGAATGGAAAAGGAAGATCTATTTTTGTGTGTAGAGAGACATGCCACTAGTAAGATTAAAGATAAAGGAGATATATTTAATCTTACTAGTTATGGATTTAGAGGGGAAGCACTAGCTTCCATTGGATCCATATCTAAGATGATCATTTCTAGTAAAACTAAAGATTCTAAGGGTGGGCATAAGATAAACTTAAATGCCGGTAAGGTCACTAAATATGAAGAGGTGGCCAGAGCAGATGGAACAGAGATAGAAATTAAAGATCTTTTTTTTAATACTCCAGCAAGACTTAAGTTTTTGAGGAAAAAATCTACTGAATATGCACGGATAAGGGAGATTGTTTTAAAGGAAGCTCTCTATAATATTGAGGTTTCATTTTCTTTGTTTTTAGATGGAAGAGAAACTATAAAAACTAGTGGTAGTGGGATAGAGAATACAATTTTAGAATTATTTGGTAGAAATACATTAAAAAATTCAACGAAATTTTCTTTGGGATATTGGGGAAATATGAATCTCTTAAAGTCTAATAAAGATTCTATATATACCTATGTAAATGGTAGATATGTTAAATCTAAAACTATTGAAAAAGCAGTTTTAGATGCTTATTATACAAAATTAATAAAGGGAAAGTATCCCTTTGCAGTAATATTTTTTAATATTTCACCTGAACTAGTTGATGTCAATGTTCATCCATCAAAAAAAATAGTTAAATTTGTAGATGAAGAGAGTGTTCACAAGGAAATATTAGATCAGTTGACGGAAGCTATCTATAGAGATGATAGGAAAAACTCCATTGATCTAAAAATTGAAAAAGATAAAAATATAGAAAAAAATAATTTTTTAGACTTTGAGGAATTAGAAAATTTAATAACTCCTACAGAAAATATAGTAATAAAAACAAAACAACCCCTCCTAATAAAAGAAGAAAAGTTAGAAAATAAGGTTGCTGAAAGAATAGCTAAAGCTAGTAGATATAGTCAAGAATATGAAGCGATACTTCCACCTGAAATTTTACCTTTAGAAATAAAGGAAAAAGAAATAGAAAAAGAAAGTAAGATAGAGGATGAAAAACATTTAGAAAAAGAAAAAAACTCTGTTGAAATTGAAAAGATCCTTTTAGCCGAGACGAAGGAAAGTAAAGCTCATAAAGATCTCAAGGAAAAAGAAGAACTCAAAAGTAATTATAGGGTATTAGGTCAACTTCACAATATGTATATCTTAGTCGAAACAGATGAAGAATTAGAGATCTATGATCAGCATATTGTCCATGAGAGGATCTTATATGAAAAATTAAAAGAGACACATTATAACAAAAAAATATCTATTCAAAATTTATTAGTTCCTATAAAGTTAGAGTTAAATGGTTATGAGATTGAGGTTGTAAGAGGTAATTTAGAGTTGTTTAGTGAGTTTGGATTTGAAGTAGAAGAATTTTGTGACAATGAAATTTTGATTAGGGGAGTTCCTATATTTAATTTTAGAGTGAGTATAGAAGATACATTTAAATATCTTTTAGAAAATTTAGGTGGTAATGATCCTAGGGAAAAAGTCATTATATCAATGTCTTGTAGAAATGCTATAAAAGCAGGGGAAAAACTTAGTATAGAAGAGATGGAAACTTTAATATTAGATCTTCATGAAATAGGTAAATATACTTGTCCCCATGGAAGACCTATAATACTTAAGATGACTTTTGATGAGATGAATAAAAAATTTAATCGAAAATAATATCTTGGAAAAAAAAGAGTTATTTGTCGTCTAAAAAATAAGAATAAAAAAATAAAAAGATAGGAAATTATTTATTTTTGTGTAAAACTAACTAAGGTAGAAATTTTTGAGTAAGGAGTTAAAGATGGTAAATGTAAATATTATTTGTGTGGGAAAGGTAAAGGAAAGATATATTAATATGGGAATAGATGAATTTACAAAGAGGTTATCTGCTTATACAAGTTTAAAAGTCATTGAATTAAAGGAAGATGGAAATGATAAAAATAGAAATCAATCTATGGAGAAGGAAGCTAAGCAAATAATAGAGACAATCTCTAAAAATAAAGGGTATTCAATCCTTATGGATATTGGTGGAAGGAAGTTTTCATCGGAAGAAATGGCTGAAAAGATAGAACAAATAACAGTCAACGGTAGCAGTACAATCAACTTTATTATTGGAGGGTCTTATGGGGTTACCAAGGAAGTTAGAAATTTTGTTGATCTGAGAATGAGTTTTTCAGATCTAACATTTCCTCATCAACTGATGAGATTGATATTATTTGAGCAAGTTTATCGTTGGTTTAGTATATTAGGAAATAGTAAATATCATAAGTGAGGTGAAAAAAATGTATGCTGTCGGAGAAAATTTTGAATATATGATAGAGGATGAAGAATATGATATATCTGTAATCGGAGATATAATGATGTTTGGAGATGAATATTTAATTGGTGAAGATATAGAAGGGAAAAGGTATGTTTTTATATATATAGAGAATGAAGAAACAGTGGAATTAGTAGATGATCTCGATGAATCTTCAGATATATTAGATAATTGGGAGGAGGAATATTTAGCCGGTGGAATCGATATCGGTGATTGGGATGATGATTCATATTATGAAAGGGAAGATAAGATAACTACTGGTTCTGGAAGTACAGAAACATATTTTGAAGATGATGATTTTTCTGATATTGAAACTGAAGAAGATATAGATTCATTTATATCTGGCCTCATGGAGGAATAGAATATGAAATTAAGGATAAGAACAACAGATAGTTTTGGAGAAAATTATGATGCTACCTTTGATGCAATAAAGGAAGAAAATAAAACAGGAATTAAATACACATATTCTGATGAGTATGCAAAGGTAAAGATATTTATCTTGAAAGATAAGATCCAGATAATAAGAGATGGAGATATAAATAGTAATAAACTTTTAAAGTTAAACCAAAAAACAATTTTTTCTTATAGAGCATCATATATGAATAGAAATTTTGAAGTTTTTACTAAATCTCTTATTATAGAAGAAAAAATGTTTAGAGCAATATATTCTATAATCGAGGAAAATTCAATTGTAAATGAATTAACCATAAAGATAGATGAACTATAATATATGGTAAAAAAATAAAAAATTTGATATAATAGAGCAAGATATTGCTCTATTTTTATTTAAAATTAACCTTTGGAGGATGAGATGAAAAAAATAATATTATTTGCAACCATCTTGTTGGGGGTTAGTATGGGATCTTATGGTGCTATAGATAGTTCTAGGGCAGAGAGTCAAGCTAAAAAGAAAATAATAAAAGAATTATCCTTGTTTTATGGGGGAACTAAAAAAATATATTCAAAGGGTATCAATAAACAAAATATTAATTTTATTTTAGCTGAGATCGAGCCTAATAAAGTTAAAAAGACCGAATATGATTTTAAAGTTATTCCAAATAGGAAGATAATAAATTTAAATTTAGATGAAAAAATTGAAATTAAAAATATATTGAAGATAGAAAAATTAAAAGTAATGGGAAAAACATATAAAAATTCCTCTGTAGATTTCAAAAAAAATGGTGAAAATCTAGAAATTAATTTTTCTAGTATAGGGGAATATAAGATATCTTTTACAGAAGAAAGTCAAATAGTTAAAGAGATAATTTTTATAAAAAATACAAAATATATCCCATTAGCTAAAGATATTGAAAAGAATATAGAAGAAGCATATAAGGATAAAGATTTTAAATTTTTAAATGATAATTTAATTCTTTTAGAAACTTTTTTTCCTGATTCAGAAAATATAGAAAAAGGTCTTTTTTATGCTTTAGAATTAAATGAAAAAAATAAAAACTATAATATGGTAAGAAAGATCTCAAAATCATTGGTAAGTAAGTATAGACTATCTGAGGAAAAAGAAGAAAAAATAATAAATCTCTATCTTAATGCTCTAAAAGAATTAGGTGAAATAGATGAATATCTTGAATTTTTAGAAAAGTTATCTAACTATAATAAAAAATATGAGACAGAATATTTAGATGCTTCTATAGATTATAAAAGTTATAGTTTAAAAGCTATTAAACTAGCAGAAACAAAAGAATTAATCCAACCTACTTTAAAAGTATTAGAATATTTAGGGGGGTATTACTATCAATTAAAAGATTATAATAAGGCAATAGAATATTATGAAACAAGTGAAAACTTGGAAAAAATAGCTCTAATATATTTAGAAACAGAGGATAATAAAAGCTATGAAACTTTAAAATTAAGTACAACACCTAAACAATTAGAAGAAATAAAACAAATAGAGATAAAATATTTAGAACAAAAAAAATTAGAAAGATATATTGAGACTGCTGAAGAATTTGCTCAAGAGGGAAGATTACAAGAGGCTGAACTTTATTATAGACGTTCCCTAGAAAAAGATTTGTCCCTTGATTTAAAAAGTAATATCTATTATAAATTAGCAGATTTGTATTATAAACTAGATGAGTTTCACTTAGCAGAAGAAAACTTAAAATTTATAGATATAAAAGTTTTGAATAGAAAATATTTTGGAGATTATTATTATTTAGGTGGGATGATCAATTATAATTTAGAAAAGTACAATGAAAGTTCTAAATATTTTAAAGAGTTAATTAAAAATTTTCCAAATACAACTCTCAGTAATAGAGGAAAGATATATATATTAAAAATAGAAAAAATTAATAAAAATAAATTTAAAAAAGAGGTAGATAATGAATCAAATAGTTGAAAGTAACGATCATATTGTCCAAGACAAGTGGAACAAGGTAGAAGAGATTAAAGCAATGGGGATCGAACCATTTGGTAGAAAGTATAATAAGCTAAACATGGTAGAGGATATTATAAATTCAGAGACTGAATTCGATAAAGATCCTGAAAATTATAATGAGGTATTTCAGACTGCAGGAAGGATTATGGCATTTAGACCAGCAGGAAAAAAAGCAGTATTTGGTCATATTGAAGACCAAACTGGAAGGATTCAATTTTATATTAGAAAAGATGTAGTTGGAGATGAAGCTTTTGAAATAATGAGTAAGATCGGAACTGGAGATTTCATAGGAATCAAAGGTGGCGTATTTAAAACTGGTAAGGGAGAATTTACATTAAGAGCAATTGAATTTGAATTTTTATCTAAAAATATCAAACCATTACCAGATAAATTCCATGGATTAACAGATATAGAAACTAGATATAGACAAAGATATGTAGACCTTATCATGAATAAAGATGTAAAACAAACTTTCATAACAAGAACAAAAATAGTTAGTTTCATAAGAACATTTTTAACAAAAAAAGATTTCTTAGAAGTGGAAACTCCTATTATGCATCCAATTGTTGGTGGAGCTTCAGCAAAACCATTTGTAACACATCACAATGCTTTAGATATGGAATTATATTTAAGAATAGCTCCAGAATTATATTTAAAAAGATTAATTGTTGGTGGATTTGACAAAGTATTTGAGATCAATAGAAGTTTTAGAAATGAAGGGATATCTACTAGACATAATCCTGAATTTACAATGATGGAACTATACCAAGCATATGCTGATTTTGAAGATATGATGGATATCACAGAAGAGATCATTACAAATGCTGCAAAAGAAGTACTTGGAACAACTGATATTGTATACAATGGTAAAGAAATAAAATTAGAAGGGTTTGCAAGGATACATATGGTTGACATGATAAAAGATGTTACAGGTGTAGATTTCTGGCCTGAGATGAGTGTAGAAAAAGCTAAAGAATTAGCAGAGACAAACAATGTACATTTAGCTCCTCATATGGATACAGTAGGACATATCATCAATGAATTCTTTGAGCAGAAATGTGAGGATACAATAGTACAACCTACATTTGTAATGGGTCATCCAGTAGAGATCTCTCCACTAGCTAAGAGAACAAAAAATGATGGTAGATTTACAGATAGATTTGAGTTATTTATCGATGCAAGGGAATACGGAAATGCATTCTCTGAGTTAAATGATCCAGCTGACCAAAAGTCAAGATTTATGGATCAAGTAGCAGAAGCTACAAAGGGTAATGATGAAGCTAATGCAGTATTTGATGAAGATTATATCAACGCATTGGAATATGGTCTTCCACCAACAGGAGGATTAGGAATAGGTATCGATAGATTGGTAATGTTACTAACAGGAGCAGAATCTATTAGAGACGTATTGTTGTTTCCACATATGAAAAAGAAATAGAATTTTTAAGGGTATGGATTTTATCTATACTCTTTTTTTTTAGAAAAAATAAAAGATTACTTAAATAGTAATGAATAGTTGTTGACAACTATAGTAAACTATGGTATTATCTCCTAAAGAAAAAAATACTTAAATCCTATGTATTAAGTGTGTTTTAGGAGGGGAAGATATGACAACAACTAAAAAAAGTAAATATGGATTAAGAGCTTTGGTTTATATGGCATGCAATCCAGAAAAAAAATTTAGTGTTAAGGAAATTTCTGAAAAAGAAGATATTTCAAAGAGATATTTAGAACAAATATTTTTAATTTTAAAAAAATCAGGATTAATAATAAGTAGTAAAGGAGCTTATGGGGGATATATATTATCTAAATCTCCAAAGGAAATAAGTGTTGCTGATATTTTAGGTGTGTTAGAAGATACTCAAGGATTTCTCTGTTGTAACAACTATAATCTAGAAACATTAGAGTCTGTCTTAGAAAAAGAAGTTTGGGAAAAGATGGATGAAAAAATAAAAGAATTAACTAGAAATATAAGTTTACAAGATTTAAAAGACAAATACAATGATGGTCGTACAGATATTTATTATATATAGTTTAATTGGGAGGATATTATGAAAATATTTAAAATGTTATTATTTGGAATATTATTAGGAACTTTATTTATAGCATGTGGAAAGGAAGAGGCAAAACAAGAGGTTATTAAAGTAGGAACTTCTGGTGGATATTTTCCATTTACTTATACAGAAAATGATGAATTAAAGGGATTTGATATTGATGTTTGGAATGAAATAGGAAAAAGATTAGAAAAAAAAATAGAGTTTAAACAAGCTAAATTTAGTGGTTTATTTGGGATGTTAGATATAGGAAAGATCGATACAATTTCAAATCAAATTACTATTACAGATAAAAGATTGGAGAAATATGATTTTTCAGTTCCATATGTTTATTCTGGAGCTCAGTTTTTTATAGCCAAAGGAAATCCTAAAAAAATAACTGGGATTGAAGACTTAGTAGGAAAAAGAGTCGCTACAGAAGTTGGAACAAACTATGAAGAGATAGTTAGAGAATTATCTACAAAAATAGATTTTGAAACAGTTGTATATAATTCTGGAAGTTTAGTTAAAGATGTAGAGTTAGGAAGAGTTGATACATTTATGATGGACAAAGTTTCTATTGTAGAGTTGATAAAGAAAAATAATCTTCAAATTGAATTATTAGACAAACCAGTTAAATATATATCCAATGCTTTTCCTTTCGTAAAAAATGAAAAGAATAAAGATATTATGAAAGATATCAATGATACTTTAAATAAGATGAGAGCTGACGGAACTCTGTTAGAGATCTCTAATAAATATTTTGGAATGGATATAACTTCAAATTAATTAAAAAAAGTATAGTAAATAATTAATAGACATTTTAATTCTAAAGAGAGAAAATTTTCTAAAAGTTAAACTGCCTATTTTTTATTAAAAAATAAAGTGAAAGAGAGGTGAAAAATGGATTTTAAAATAGAAGCAATGATTGGATTATTTCCAATTTTGTTCAAAGCTTTGGGAATAACATTAAAAATAACATTTATATCAACAGTTTTATCTGTTTTACTGGGAATATTAATAGCGGTAATTAGATTTTTTAAAGTAAAAGTTTTATATCAAGTAACTGGATTATTTGTATCTTTTTTTAGAGGGACTCCCTTATTAGTACAATTATTTTTAATTTACTATGGACTACCCCAGATATTTCCTATTTTTATAAATATGAGTGCTTTTGTAGCTACAGTCCTAGGACTTAGTTTACATTTTTCTGCTTATATGGCTGAGACTATAAGGGGAGCACTATCATCTGTTGACAAGGGACAAATAGAAGCTGGTTATTCAGTTGGAATGAATACTATTCAAGTAATGGTAAGGATAGTTATACCTCAAGGGATAAGAGTTGCGATACCTTCAATTGTAAATATTTCTATAGATCTACTAAAATCTTCATCTTTAGCATTTACACTTGGTCTTGCTGATATAATGGCAAAGACACAGTTAGAGGCAGCTAGTTCATATAGATTTTTAGAAAGTTATCTAGCTGTAGCTTTGGTTTATTGGATATTAGTAATCTTACTTGAAAGAGTACAAAAAATATTAGAAATAAAATTAAATAGAGGTTATTAGGGGGAAGATCATGAATAAAACTGATATATTAGAAGTAAAAGAGTTACATAAAAGTTTTGGAGATGTAGAAGTTTTAAAAGGGATAGATTTTTCCCTAAAAAAAGGAGAAATTGTTTCTATAATTGGGCCTTCAGGAAGTGGAAAGTCAACTTTTTTAAGATGTCTAAATTATTTAGAAAAACCTACAAAGGGTTCTATCGTAATAGATAATTTAAAGCAAGATGCTAAAAATCATAAAAAAAGAGATGTTATAAACTTTAGACAAAAAACTTCTATGGTATTTCAAAACTATAATTTATTTAAAAATAAAACGGCTTTGGAAAATATAACTGAAGCTCTTATAATAGTAAAAAAAATTGATAAAAGATCAGCAGATAAAAAAGGTAAAGGGATCATGAAAAAAATAGGATTAGAGGGAAAAGAAAACTTTTATCCTAGTGAACTCAGTGGAGGACAACAACAAAGAATTGGAATAGGTCGAGCAATGGCTCTAGAAAATAAAGTTATACTATTAGATGAACCTACATCAGCTTTAGATCCTGAATTAGTTGGAGAAGTTTTAGATATAATAAGATTATTAGTTTCTGAGCATATAAGTATGATAATAGTAACCCATGAAATGAAATTTGCAAGGGAGGTATCAGATAGAATTATTTTTATGGAAGATGGAATAATTGTAGATGAGGGAACTCCAAATGAAATTTTAGTATCACCTAAAAATAAAAGAATAAAATCTTTTTTAGGAAAGAGATCCTAAGAGAAAATCAATCATAGTATTTTAATTAAAAAAAATTAAAGAAAATTTTATTAAGATATAGTTAATAATCCCTAAGAATATACTATTTATAGGGTTAAATAGTATAAGAAAAAGCAATTAATAGGTTTTACCTATAAATACCAAACGAAAAACATATACGTAATATATTGACAAAGATTTAACTATATAATATACTGATGAGATAAATATTTAACTAGGGAGGAAAAAAGTATGGTAGATTTTTTAAATAATATTTTATGGTCATATGTATTGATAGTAGGATTAATAGGTGTAGGGTTATATTTTTCTATAAAGATGAAAT
>Ga0316197_10001206_pt1 | contig 18569 bp, 17 predicted proteins | sample OudBiesiAoxic_MG_FD_204939 | JGI IMG/M metagenome (GOLD analysis project Ga0316197, IMG submission 204939) | Coastal sediment microbial communities from Oude Bieten Haven, Netherlands - site A oxic | ecosystem: Environmental > Aquatic > Marine > Coastal > Sediment | place: Netherlands... | reverse complement strand
CGGTTGTCAGACCACCGCGGGAGCAGCTCGACGACACGCATCTCGAGCGTGCACCGGTGATCCGATCATTGACGTTCGCGTTCGTCGGGCTGGTCGCCGCGATCTGGGCGATCGCGTCGCTCGTCTCTGGTTGACCGGTCTCGTCGCAGCTCAGTTGACGGCGATGAGGACGTCGGTCGAGCCGTCAAACCCCTGTGTCGTCACGTTCACCGTGGTGTCGCCCTTCGCGAACGTTGCGCTGTAGTACTCGTCGCCCTGGTTGAACGCGCTCTCTTCGTTGAAACCCGCGTCGACGAGACGGTCGACGTAGTCGTCGAATGCCTCCTTGGCGCTGGCTTCGGTCGTACCGGCCACCATCACGTTCTCGTCGCTGCCGTCGGCAATGTACGTCCCGAAGACCTCATCGAGCCCCTCAGGCTCAGGGACGCCGCTCGGCCACTGGTCGGGGATGCCCTCACCGGAGGTGAACACGGAGTCGCCGTCCTCTCCCTCGACGGTGAAGTCGATGCTGTCGCCGTCGCCCGAGACCTCACCGGTCGTCACGTCGCCGTCGGCGTCGGTCGCGGTGAAGGTGCCGTCGGAGTCGAGATCGAGCGTGCCGTCCTCACTCTCGGCATTGATGCCGTCCTCGTCGGCATCGAGCGAGAAGTCGTTGCCGTCGGCGTCAGTGCCGTCGATCTCGACTCCGTTCTCGTCGACGCTCAGGCTGAAGTCGCCCTCGTCGGACTCGACCGAGATGCCGTCTTCGTTGAACTCGACGTCGACGTCACCTCCGGTGTCGCCTTCGACTGCCTCTTCGACTGCACGCTCGACGGCTTCCTCGGTCGCGCGCTCGACGAGATTGCCGCAACCGGTGGCGACAAGGGCGAGTGCGGCAGCAGCGAGAGTGGTGCGGCTGATGGTGTGCTTCATGGTGACCGTCCTGTTCGTTCGGGGTACATGTAGGAACGTCTCCGACGCCAGCCACAGTAGGTCGGCGTCGGACGTCGGTGTCGGCGATTCTCGGTTCGCGAGCCCGTGACGACCGTGATGGTGGCGGTCGTGTGCGTCATGTGAGTTTGTGTCCACCTGTGTGGCGCCCGGCCGGCGTCGTCATGTGCAAGCGCGCGATCTCGGGCGCAGCGTGCACTTTTCGCGCGAGAACACTGGAAGATGTGGAGATGAGCAGTCCGCTGCAACTGACGTTCGTCGAATCCGCGTCGCGGGCACGCACGCTTCCGGAGTCACCGGTCGAGGTCGCGTTCGTCGGGCGGTCGAACGTGGGCAAGTCGGCGCTGATCAACGCGCTTGCCAACCGCAAGCAACTCGCGCGCGTCTCGAACACGCCCGGGCGAACTCAGCTGATCAACCTGTTCCGGCTCGACGAGGGCCAGTCGGGCGACCGCGGACAGCGTCTCGCCGAGCAGCCGATCGGCACGGTCGTCGACCTGCCCGGCTATGGCTTCGCGAAGGCCGCGAAGTCGGTGAAGGGCGACTGGCCGGCGATGATCGAGGGCTACCTGCTCGAACGCGATGAGCTGGTCATGGTCTTCGTGCTCGTCGACGGTGCCATCGGCCCGACCAAGCTCGACGTCCAGATGCTCGACTGGTTGCGGTTCAACGGCGTGCCCCACACGGTGGTCGCAACGAAACTCGACAAGGTGAAGTCGTCGAAGCGGGCCACGCGGAAGAAGGAACTGGCGGCGGGTTGCATGCTCGACCAGGGCGATGTGGTGTGGGCGAGCGCGACGAAGGGCGACGGCATCGACCGCATCCGCTCCCTCGTCCGCATGCATCTCTCCGACTGACCTGGCGTAGCGTCGGCGCCATGTCCCCAGCGTCGTCCGTCGGTGTCTCGATCACCGGTACCGGACTCTTCACCCCACCCGAGTCGATCACGAATGCCGAGCTCGCTGCATCGCTGACCGCGTCGGTCGAGAAGTGGAACGTCGACCATGCGGATGAGATCGCCGCCGGGACCGTCGCCGCTCGTGACCTCCCCGATGAGGCGTTCATCGAGAAGGCATCGGGCATCGGGTCGCGGTATGTCATGGAGAAGTCGGGCGTTCTCGACCCGGATCGCATGCGACCGATCCTGCCGATGCGGACCGAGGACGAACTGGGCCTGCAGGCCGAGATGTCGATGCCGGCGATTCTCGATGCTCTCGCGCAGGCCGGTCGACAGCCATCCGACGTCGACGCGGTCATCGTCGGGTGCTCGAACCTGCAGCGCGCCTATCCGGCAGTCGCGATCGAGATCCAGAACGCGCTCGGTGCCGGCGGTTGGGCCTTCGACATGAACGTGGCCTGTTCGTCGGCCACGTTCTCGATCCAGAACGGCGTCGACGCGCTCCGCAACGGCACCGCGAATTGCGTCGTCGTGGCCAACCCCGAGATCACCTCGGGTCACAACAACTTCGAGTTGCGCGATCACCACTTCATCTTCGGCGACGCGTGCACGGCGCTCGTCCTCGAGCGAACGGACGACGCGGTGTCGGACGGAAGCGGTGACCACGGTCGCTGGGACGTGCTCGGCACGAAGCTCGCAACGCAGTTCTCGAACAACATCCGCAACGACTTCGGGTTCCTCAACGAGTCCGAGGACGGCGAGCGCGAGCCGCACGAGGTCGTCTTCCGCCAGAACGGCCAATCGGTGTTCAAGGAGGTGTGTCCACTCGTGGTGAAGCACATCACCGGCCACCTCGGTGAGGTGGGGGTCGAGGCGACCGACGTTCGGCGATTCTGGTTGCATCAGGCGAATCTGAAGATGAACCAGCTGATCGCCAAGGGTGTGCTCGGCCGGATCCCCGACGAGGACGAGGCTCCCGTGATCCTCGATGAATACGCCAACACGTCGTCGGCCGGTTCGGTCATCGCGTTCCACAAACACCGGTCCGACCTGCAGGGCGGTGACCTGGGCGTGATTTGTTCGTTCGGTGCGGGCTACTCCGTTGGCAGCATCGTCGTGCAGCGCGCCGCCGGGTGACGCTGCAGGTCACGCTCGCGGTGGTCTGTTGGGGCTCCCGATCGTGTGGCTCACCGCCGCGGTGATCGGCTACACGCTGATGTTCACGTCGTTCGAGCATTCCTCCGTTCGTCACGCGTCCCGCGGATCGCCGACGTGACCGGCGAGACCGAGGATGATGAGTGCTGGTGGTTCGCGATCCGTTTCGAGAACGGTCGCCGACCGGTTCGCTGATCCGTCTAGCGTCCCGGCATGAACTGGATCAGGAACAACCCGGCCGTCGCCATCATCGGTGGTCTCGTCGGCGTCGGCATCCTCGCATTCCTCGCATTCGGGGTGTTCGGGATCCAGACCAAGTTCTTCGATGACGAGGTGGCCGAGGACGGTCCGGTGTTCGACTCGGGAGCGGCATCCGACAATCCGTCGGACGTGGTGGACGAGGCGCTCACCGATGAGATGAACGACTTCATGGAAGCCGAGGGCACGCCGCTCGAGGCCGAGGCGAGTGAGGCGATGCCGGCCGAGGTCGACGAGGCACAGTCGGCGGGCGTCGTGATCACCCAGTTCGAGGGAACGTTCGGACCGCGCAGCCACCCGGGGGAGGGTGTCGCCAAGGTCCTCAACGACGGCACCGAGCAGCGGTTCCTCCGCTTCGAGGAGTTCGCGACCGACAATGGACCCGACCTCAACGTCTATCTCACCACCGCCGACGCAGATGCCGATGCGGGTGACTTCGGCGCCAGCGGGCAATTCGTCGATCTCGGAGATCTCAAGGGCAACGTCGGCGAACAGAATTACGAGATCCCACCCGACGTCGATCTCGAGCAGTTCGACACGGTCGTGATCTGGTGCGTGCGCTTCGGCGTGGCCTTCGCCGCCGCCGATCTCGCAACCGTCGTCTGACCGCTCGAGCCCAGTCCCGAACACCAACGGCGGGGCATCTCGATACGTTGGTCGTTGCTCACCAACACGCGGGAGGCAGCGTGCCGTTCGTCCTGGATCCGAACCGACCCGTCGACGTCGAGATCCAGCGCGTCACGAGAGAGCGATTGAGCGAGGCCGTGCAGCTTCTGGACGGCCTGAACGACGCTGATGCGCTCGAGATCGAACTGGCGGTCCACGATGTCCGCAAGCGCTGCAAAGAGGTGCGAGCCGCGGCACGTCTCGTTCGCTCGGCGTTGGACGAGGACTTCGATCGCTTCAATGCGATGGTTCGATTGGCTGCCGATGAACTCGCTCCGATCCGCGATGCGCACGCCGTGCTCTCCACGTTCGACGACTTGCGAGCCACCACGGGCCGGTCGGGCGACGACATGTTGGATGCCGTCCGTGATGCGCAGCGGGCTGTCGTGGCGAAGGCAACCGGGAGCGTCCGCGCCACCGACCCGCGCATCGAGCACGCCCGGAAGCTGCTCGCGGTCAGCCGGAAGCAGGTGAAGCGCTGGGATGTTCCTGACGGGTACCTGACGATCATCGACGGCCTGGACACCAGCTATCGACGCGGTCAGCGGGCCCTCCGTCGAGTCGCCGCCAAACCGACCGACGAAAGTGTCCACGAGTGGCGGAAGGCGGTCAAGCAGTTGTGGTATCAGATTCGACTGGTCGAGGCGTCGGCGCCGAGCGTCCTGGAACCCTTCGGACGCACCCTCGACAGCTTGGCTGAAGCGCTCGGTGACGACCACGACCTCGCGGTCCTGGTCGAGCGGCTTCAGAAGGACCCTGACCGATACGGCGGAAAGAGGACCGTCAAGCAGGCGCGGCGCATGGCCCGCGTGCAACAAGACGATCTTCGGCGACGCGCGTTCCGCCTCGCTGCCACGGTCTACGCCGAACGGCCCCGTGCCTTTTCGCGTCGTATGCAGACCTACTGGGAACTCACCGGCACCGACGGCCCCGAACTGGCCACCGGTGGCATCGCCCAACTCGCGAGCGAGGAACACCACACGCCGAGCGCCGGATTCTCCGCCAACACGGTCGAGCGCGAACGCAAATTCTTGGTTGCGGAGGCGCCGTCGCTCTCCGATCCCGGTGTCCCGTTGCGTCAGGGCTACCTCGCCATCGACGGATCCGTGTCCGTGCGTGTTCGCGAGGCCGGGGAGCAGGAGTGCACGCTGACGGTCAAGGCCGGCCGGGGAGCGGTACGCACCGAACTCGAGTGGCCGCTGACCGCCGAGCAGTTCGACGCCGCCTGGGATCAGACCCGCGGCCGACGGATCCACAAGACACGACACCGCCTCCCGCTCGATGAGCACACGGTCGAGCTCGACGTCTTCCACGACGACCTCGACGGGTTGCTGCTCGCGGAAGTCGAGTTCGCGTCCGACGACGCAATGGCAGCGTTCGAGCCGCCCACCTGGTTCGGCATCGAGGTCACCGACGACGACGCCTACACGAATGCCTCACTGGCGGTGAATGCAGGCCGGGGCCGCCCGAGCCCTCCGAGTTGATCTTGATCCCCAACGGCGTGGCGCCCACCTAACCGGTCGGGACGTTCGGTTCGACGCCGAAGCCCATCGCGCCGGTGGCGCCGCGCAGCGCATCGAGCGGATCGCGCACGTCGTCGACGTAGCCGAGCGCGTATGCGCCGATCTGGTAGCCCATCAGCTTCAACAGATCATCGTCGAGGGTTGAGGTGATCTCGGGCGGGCACGACAGGTACTGGTTCTCCTCTTGGCGGAGCCAGGCGACGCAGTACGTCAGGTTCAGCCCGGTGCGCACGGTGTCCGATCGGTTCGCTCCGCCACCGTGGTACACCTTGCCCGAGTAGAGCAGACACGAGCCCTTGGTCATCTCGACGGGCACGGTCTCGCTCACGTCGTGGTCGAGCTTCACGGGCCAGTCCTGGCTACCGGGGATCACCCGCGTCGCACCGTTCTCCTCGGTGAAATCGGTCATTGCCCAGATCGTGTTGCACTGCGGATGCAGATCGGAGGGGAACGGGAAGAAGTCGAATGCCCACTCGTCGCGATGGATCGATTGACCCGGCGACTCGGGCCCGATCGAGATGATCTGGGTGAGGTGCACTTGATACTTCGTCGCCTGGTGCAGCAGCCGCCCGGCGACGTCGAGAATCAGCGGATGCATGACGAGCTCCCGGGCTGCCTCCGACCGTGCGATCAGGGCGCCGGTCCGCTTCGTGCTGCGGCCCGAGAAGTCGTCGGAGCCGTACGGCGTCGCGTCCACGTGATCGGCCATCTCGGACGCGATGCGGTCGATCAATTCCACCGAGGCAAGGTCGTCGATCACCAGGGCTCCCTCGGCAGCGAGGACCGCGTGGATCTCCTTGGCGGTGGCAGCGGCTGGCAGGTGGGTGACTCCCATGACTCGACCGTAGTGCGACGCATGGTCCACCTCGGGATGGAGGAGAATGAGCCGGATGGTCGATCCACCGAGCGAGGTTCCGTGGGACGCTGTCGGCATGTCGTCGATCATCGAGACCAACGGACTGGTGATGGAGTTCACCTCCACCCGCGCGCTCGATGGTCTCGACCTGCGCGTCCCGTCCGGTGTCACCGGCCTCGTCGGCGCGAACGGGGCCGGGAAGACAACGCTGATCTCGCTTGTGCTCGGCCTGCTCAAGCCGACGTCCGGCACGATCGGTGTGCTCGGTCTCGACCCATCCGTGGACGGGCCTCGCCTGCGAGCGATGATCGGCTACGGACCCGAACGCAACGTGCTGCCCGACGACATGCAGGCCTACGACTTCGTCCGTCACTTCGCCCAGATCCGCGGGCTCCCACACGACGAGGCCCGGTCACGGGCGAGCGATTCGCTGTATCTCGTCGGCCTCGGTGAGGAGCGCTTTCGCGCGCTCGGGACGATGTCGACCGGTCAGCGCCAGCGGGTCAAGCTCGCCCAGGCGATCGCGGCCGACCCCAGCCTGATCGTGCTCGACGAACCAACCGACGGACTCGACCCCGTCCAGCGCGACGAGATGCTGAGCATCATCGTTGACGTCAACCGCAAGTTCGGGATCGACGTGATGTTGTCGTCGCACGTGCTCGAGGAGGTCGAGCGGATTTGCGACCACGTCGTGGCGCTCGACGCCGGTCGGCTCGTCGCACAGGGCTCCATGACCGAACTTGCCGGGGCGCTCGGTGGCGTCGAGGTCGAGCTGATCGACCTCGACGACCGGCCGCGTTCGATCGACGCGGTCGAACGGCAACTCGTCGAGCGCGGCCTGACTGTCCGGCGCCTCGACTTCGCCCTCTCGGTGTCAGGCGCGACCGACGATGAACTCTTCGACGCCGTGGTCGCCGCAGTTGCCGCCGCCGAAGCACGTGTCAAGACGCTCGGCCGCCGGCGGCGGACCCTTGACGATGTGTTCACGAGCGACATCGTCGCCGCCGGTCGACCGGGAGCGGGATCATGAACCAACCGCCTCCACCACCACCGCCACCACGGCCACCGACCACCGTCGCTCCAGGACCCCCCGGTGCCCAGATCGTCGACCGCGGCTTCCAACGCTATGAGGGGCCGCGGGCCGGCGTCGGCCAGGCGATTCGCAGCGTCGCCTGGCAGAGCATCCGCTCGACGCTCGGCCTCGGTCGACCAGCCAGGCACAAGATCTTCCCCGTGCTCGCGATCGCGATCGCGTACATCCCGGCGATTGCGTTCGTCGGGCTGTCCGTGATCGTCGGCGACATCCTCGACCCGAACGAGATCGCCGACTACGCGAGCTACTACGGGTTCATCACCGCGGCGATCCTGCTCTTCGCTGGCCTGGTCGCACCCGAGGTACTCGTCGGTGACCGGCGCAACGGCATGCTCGCGATGTACCTCTCCACGCCGCTCCACCGCGGCACGTATCTGGTAGCGAAAGCCGTGGCGGTCCTGCTCACGCTCGCACTCGTCACGCTCGGGCCTCCGCTGCTGTTGCTGATCGGCTACACGTTCGAGAACGCGGGGCCCGACGGCCTCGGCGACTGGCTCACGGTGCTGCTCCGGATTGTCGTGTCGGCGTTCGCCATATCTGGCGCGCTGAGCGCGGTCTCGATGGCGGCGGCGAGTCTCACCGACCGACGTGCCTTCGCATCGATCGGCGTCGTGCTCCTCGCGCTCGCCTCACCGGCGGTCGCATCGGCGCTCGTCGACGGTGCGGAACTCTCGCCGAACTGGCGCCTGATCGACGTGTTCTCGATGCCGTTCGAGCTGGTCTTCCGGATCTTCGGGGAGCCGGGCAACTTCCCCGAACTGTCGACCGTCAGCGTCGTCGCTGTCAATCTCGCCTGGACGATCGGCGGGATCACCGTCGTCATCTGGCGGTACTCGCGACTGGTCGTGGCCAGATGAACGACGACACCCCCGCCGTGACCGCTCGACCGGCAGCCGTGCCGCCGCCGCCCCCTGGCGCACTGCCTTCGCCGCCGGTTTTCGCGAGCAGTGGACCGTTTGTGCCACCACCGACGCTGACCGGGATGATCGCGGTCAACAACGTGTCGAAGTTCTACGGATCGGTCGTGGCCGTGAGTGATGTGAGTTTCGCGATCGACGAAGGCGTCACAGCGCTGCTCGGCCCGAACGGTGCGGGAAAGTCGACGCTGTTCCGGATGTTGTGCGGCTTGACGCCGGCGTCACGCGGCACACTGCGTGTGCTCGGCGAGGATCCCAGACGCAACCGCGACGTCCGCGGTTCGATCGGCCTCGTCCCGCAGCAGGATGCACTCTTCGACCACCTCACCGCCATCGACTTCGTGACGGTCGCGGCGCGAACGCAGGGCATCGACGCTGCGGACATCGACCGTGTCGCCCACTGGGCGCTCGAACAGGTCGACCTCCACGACGTTGGTACGAAGCCCGTCGGTCAATTCTCCAAAGGAATGCGGCAACGGGTCAAGGTCGCCGCTGCGCTCGTCAACGATCCACGGGTGCTCGTTCTCGACGAACCGCTCACGGGGCTCGATCCGGTGCAGCGCCGCCGGATGATCGAGCTGTTCCATCGCCTCGGTGATGAGGGACGCTGCGTCCTCGTGTCCAGCCACGTACTCGACGAAGTCGCCCGGCTCGGGTCGAATGTGCTGGTGGTCGCCCAGGGTCGGCTCGTCGCCAGCGGCGACTATCGCGACCTGCGCGGGCTGATGGACGATCGCCCGCACCGCATCCGCCTCGGGTCCTCTGACCCGCGGCGCCTCGCAACAGCACTGGTCGGGCGAGGCCTGGTGAGCGCACTCACCCTGCACGACGGTCATGTCGTCGTCGAGTCGCTCGACGTCGATGCGCTCGGGCGTCAGCTGGCGCCGATCGCGGTCGATCTCGGTGTGCGTCTCGACGAGGTCCATCCACTCGACGACGATCTCGAATCCGTTTTCCGCTACCTCGTGGAGGGACGATGACCGACCACGCAACCACTCCGCCACTGTCCGCCTATCCGGACGGAGTCGGCCGTTCGTCGGTCCGCCCGCTCGATGCGCTCGCGGTGTCGTACCGTCTCGTGCTGGGTCAGATGCGGAGCACCGGGCGGATCATCGCACTGCTGCTGCTGTCGTTGACCGCCACGGTCGCCGGTTTCGCCGTCGGTACGTCTGACTCCGCGACCGTCGACCAGGCGGCAGCCGTGATTGCGAACCTCGGGTTCGCCGTGGTGCTCCCCGTCGTCTGCCTCGTGTTCGCAGGGGGTGCGATCGGCGACCTCCGGGAGGACAAGACCCTCGTCTACCTCTGGCTTCGTCCGATGAACCGATGGCCGATCGTCGTGGGAGCGGCGCTCGCTTCGCTGACGATGGCGACGCCGATCATCCTGCCCGCCATCGTCGCGGCTGCGGCGCTGACCGGTGTCGGCAACGGCCTCACGGTGGCGACGATGATCGCCACCATCGTGGGTCTCGTCACCTACACCTCGATCTTCACGATGCTGGGTGTTTGGCTGAAGCGCCACATCGTGTGGGGCTTGGCGTACATCCTGATCTGGGAGGGGTTCATCGCGCTGGGTGGCCGCGGCGTCGCCCAGTTCGCGATCCGCACCTATACCCGTTCGATCCTCGTCGACCGCACCGGCGCCGACCTCGCGGGCGCCGACTTCTCGACGCCCACCGCCGTCGTTGTCCCGCTCGTGGTCAGCGCGGTCGCGCTCGGCTTGGCCAGCTGGCGGCTCTCCCACCAAGACGTCGACTGACCGCCCCGGCCGACTCCACCGCACGTGCGAATTCCGCTGAGATGGAGATGAGCGTGACCCCCACGCTCATCTCTCATCGGATGGGTTGTCAGGCTGCAGACGGGTGCATGACGCGGCCGAGGAAGAGGGTGGCACCGGAGTCCAGGTCGAGGATCCGGTAGAAGAACGGGCGATCGAGGATCACCGGCACCGGCTGTTCGACCGGCGCGGACGTCGTCCCCGCGAGGATGATCGTCGCGGCTGCTGCCTCGACGCCCGTCTCGTCGTATGCCACGAATGTCGAGTGGGCGACCTCGCTCACGACAAGCCTGGGGTCGTCGGCGATGCCGAGCAGGTTGCCTTCCTCGAACGGCGCCGTGAGTCCGAGTGCCTTCAGTGGGTCGGCGAGGGGTGCGTCGACTCTTGTCTCGAAGCGTGGCATCCGGAACTCGCCGCCGGGACCGGCCTGGACGGTCAGCTCGTCGAACGCATCGGCGAGTCGGCTGGCAACGTCGTCGAAACGATCCAGGTCGGGCAGCACGAACTGTGACGAGATCCCGCCCACGTGACGCTTCGTCGCACCGACCCAACCGTCGCCGCCTCGGGAGGCGTCGCCGCCGCCGCTCATCATGTCGACATCGACGGTCGAGCCGTCGAGTTTCGTGAACGGCGCCGGCGTGGTCCGGGATTGTTCGAACGGGCTGAACCATGATGCGGTCAGGAACAGTGTGTTGACGAGCGCCAGGACGGTCTCGGCGGGGATGCTTCCCGAGGCCAATGGATCGGTGATCCGACCCTCGGTGGCCTCGGCGACGAACGCGTTGATCACCTCGACGGCCGCATCGGGATCAGCGGCGAAGTCGAGTTCGTTCACGACGGGGCCGTAGTACCGGCCGACGGCGTCGAGGTAGTCGACCTCGAATGGATAGCCCGGCTGGAGGTACGCAGCGTTCGCGATGCGCATCGTGATCTCGCCGGGCTCGCCGTCGCCGACACGCTCGGGCACTCGCGATTCCAACGCCTGTTCCAGTCCGTTCATCGAGCTGTGGTACGCCGGGGGGTCGGCGATCGACAACAACGTCCGGAGTTGGCTCTGGGCGTCGGTGACCGTGCCGGGTTCGAGCATGGCGAGTGCGATTGCAACGCTGGCGGGTGAAATGGTCACGTCGGCGTCTGGATCGTTGCCCGCTGCGACCCCCGCAAACAGCTCGAAGCCGAATGTGGTGATCGAATCGCCGGCGACCGCAGTGTCGCCTCCCGGTTCGCGGTCGCTCACGGGCACCGGGCTGAAACCCTGCGCATCCGGCTCGCCCGGTGTCGACCCATCGCCCGGCGTGGTGTCCGTCGATGCGTCGTCGGACCCGCCGCACGCCGCGAGCACCCCGGCCACGGTGAGCAGAGCGAACGTGCGACGAGTCATGTCAGGTTGCATGTGGATCAGACGTCACCGGGGTCGTTGCGGTTCCCACCTCGCTGCGATGAGAGATGAGCGACACCCCCATTCTCATCCCATCGGACGAGGAATGGACGGTTGGGGCGTGGTCAGGCAGCGGCGCGGGTCTTGCGCAGGATCGGGTCGGCGATGCCGAGGCCTTTGTCGGCGAGCCACATCACCTTGCCGGCCGCGCCGGGAGTCTCGTTGTCGACGAGGTTGCCCATCACGGCGAGCGTGATGTTCGCGATCGACTCGGTGCTGACCGAGAACTTCAGCCCGGTCTTGAGGATCCACGGGTGCCCGATCAGGAACGAGAACCGCCGTCCGGTGCGCAGGAACGCATCGAAGCGCTCGCCGACTTCGATGTCGTAACGCTCGGACACCGTCGCTGGATCGTCGACGAACAGCTCTGCGGCGAGCATGCCCGACTCGAGGCCGTAGTCGATGCCTTCGCCGTTCATCGGATTGACGAGACCGGCCGCATCACCGATCGCCACCCACCCCGGACCGACCCGCCGCTGTGTCGACATCGGGAGCCGCCAGGCCCGCGGGCGTTCCAGGTTCGGGCCCAGGTCCCAGTCGGGTTCGACGACTCGGCGGTACGAGTCGATCATCGTGTTGAGGTTCAGCTTCTTGAACCCCTTCATCGTCGACAGCGCGCCGACGCCGATGTTGACGGTTCCGTCGCCGGCCGGGAACATCCAGCCGTAGCCGGGTACCGCCGTACCCTTCTCGTCCTTCAGTGACAGCATTGCTTCGAGATGCTCGTCGCCGTGGCGTGGCGTCTCCGCGTACGTGCGGATCGCAAGCCCGAAGGTCTCGCCTTCGACGCGTGTGGCGCCGAGCATCCTCGCGACCTGGCCGGGAGGACCCGCTGCGACGATGGTCAGGTCAGCGGCGATCTTCTCGCCCGGCCCCGTGACGACCCGGTCGTCGCTGGTCGGGCGGGCCTCGACGCCCACGACGCGGTCACCTTCCAGGATCGGCAGCGCTTCGGTCTCGAAGCGGATGTCGGCACCGGCTGCCGCTGCGGCATCGATCAGCGCAGCGTCGAGTCGACGCCGGGGCCAGACGGCGCCGTGATTTGGGAACCGGTCGGTGGTGGGCCAGTCGAGTTCACGTGTCGTCGACCCAGCGATCATCCGCAGTCCGCGGATCCGATGGGCGTCAGCCATGTCGATGTCGAGCTCACGCAGCGCCCCGACGGCGCGCGGTGTGAGCCCATCGCCGCACACCTTGTCCCGACCGTGGGGCCCCTTCTCGAACACGACGACCTTCGCCCCGAAGCGGGCGGCACGGATCGCTGCGGCTGCGCCGGCCGGTCCGCCTCCGATGATTGCGATGTCCACCTGGTCCACACCCCCACGGTGCCCCGAAAAGTGCCGAAATGCACGGTCGTGCAGGTGAAATCGTGAGCGGCACCCGTCACGTGGATCCTTACCGAACCTTTCGACTTCCCATCCCCCCCGCTGACCATCGGGGCGTTTCATGGAACCCATCACCCCCCGATCATTCGGCCCAACAAGGAGCAATCACCATGAAGAATCTTTCGAACACTCGGATCCGGACCGGCCTGCTGACCGCAGCGCTCGCCGGCGGCACCATCCTCGGTGCGACCCAGATCGGAAGCATCGCCAACGCACAGACCGACGACCCGACCGTCGAAGATCCGGGTGGCGAGGATCCCACTCGCGAGGCCCGGCGCGAGGCTCGTCGCGAAGCCCGACAGGAGTCGATGCAGGAGATCGCCGACCTCATCGGCGTCGAGGTCGACGCTCTCGGTGACTGGCTACAGAACGGTGGCACCCTGGCTGAGGTCGCGACAGACAACAGCGTCGAGCCGAGTGCGGTCATCGCCCTGATGGTGACGAACGCGAACGAGCGGATCGATCAGGCGGTCGAGAACGGCCGAATCGAGGCCGAGGAGGCGGACGAGAAGCGTGCCGAGGTCGAAGAGCGGATCACGACCCAGGTGAACGAGGGTCGGCCCGAGCGTCCCGGTCGTGAGGAACGTCGTGAAGACCGCCAGGAGGCAGCCCAGGAACTGGCCGATGTCATCGGTGTCGAGGTCGAGGCCTTGACCGACTGGCTCCACAATGGGGGCACGCTCGCAGAGATCGCCGGGCAGAACAACGTCGATCCCGATGTCGTCGTCGATGTGATCGTCGGGAACATGACCGAGCGGATCGATGAGGCGGTCGAGAACGGCCGGATCGAGGCCGAGGAGGCGGACGAGAAGCGTGCCGAGCTCGAAGAACGTGTCACGACCCGGGTCAACGAGGGTCGTCCCGAGCGCGGCGAAGGCGATGGCTTCGGCCCCCGTGGCGACCGTGGCCCACGCGGCGGTGCCCCCGCCGACGCCCCGGCCGTCGACGAGGCCGAGGGCTGACCGGCCCGCCCATTCCCCTGCGTTTCCACCGTGCCGCAGGGCCCGGCCGGGCAACCCTCCGCCCCGGCCGGGCCCTCGCCGGCGCGCCATGACCTCTGACCTAGATTGATCCCCACATGTCGACCGTCCTCATCGCCGAAGATGACAAGCAGATCCGAGAAGCACTCGATCGCATCCTGCGATTCGAGGGATACGTCACGGTCCCCGTGAACGACGGCGCTGCCGCACTCGAAGCGTTCCTCGAGCATGAGCCCGATGCAGCGATTCTCGATGTCAACATGCCGTTCGTCGATGGGCTCAGCGTGACCCGGAAGCTTCGCGATCGCGGTGATCGCACCCCGATCCTGATCCTCACGGCTCGTCAGACCACTGCCGACCGAGTCGAAGGGCTCGACGCCGGCGCCGACGACTACCTGCCGAAGCCCTTCGAGCTCGACGAGCTGCTCGCCCGGATTCGGGCGCTGCTCAGGCGCAGCGGAAACGGCACCGTCACGACGGCCCTGACCGTCGACGACCTCACCGTCGACACCTCGAAGCGGCTCGTCAGACGCGGTGTTCGCACCATCGACCTGACCAAGACCGAGTTCGACATCCTCGAGCTGCTCGTTCGCAACGCCGACATCGTCTTGTCGCGCAGCCAGATCTACGAGGAGATCTGGGGCTACGACTTCGAGTCGTCCTCCAAGTCGCTCGACGTCCATGTCGGCTACCTCCGCCGCAAGCTCGAGGACGGCGGCGACCCACGGCTGCTGCACACGGTCCGCGGCATCGGGTACGTCGTGAGGCTGCCGGTCCACGAATGAGTCTCCGGTCGCGGCTCGCTCTGCTCTTCGCCCTCGTTGCACTGGTGGCGAGCGTGCTGGTCGGCACCTTCTCCTTTCGGAGCACTGCGGGCGAGCTGCAGGACGCCACGGATCGATTTCTCGAGGCGCGGGCGTCGGAGACTGCTCAGGCGATTCGCGACCTGATCACCGACGGTCGAGGGGGAGACGGGCCGAGTGATCGCAACCGACCTGGTCAGAACGTTCGTGTCGAGGACGGCCTCCCCGTCGCGGACGACGACGCGATCATCCAGATCACCGGTCCGAACGGCGCTCAGCTGACCAGCAGCATCGTGCTGCCCGCCACGACGGCGTCCGAGGCACTGCGTACCCTCCGGCCCGGGCGGAACGCAGACGGGGAGGTCTCCTTCGACGACATCACGATCGACGGCGAGCCGTATCGGATGGTGTCACGCGCGTTACCGCAGGGCGGCGTCATCCAAGTCGCCCGCTCGACCGAGGAGGCCGAAGAACTGCAGTCGGCGTTGCTCGGTCGGTTCGCGGTCATCGCCGCAGCCGTGGCGCTCGCTGCAGCCGGGTTGGGTTGGCTCATCGCCGCCCGCGCGACAGCACCGCTGCGCCGCCTCTCGACCGTGGCGTCGGAGGTCGCAGAAACGCGCGATTTCACGACCGACGTCGGTGAAGGCGGCCGGAACGACGAGATCGGCCGGCTCGCGAGCAGCTTCGCCACGATGCTCGATGCGTTGGAAGCGAGTCGCGTGCAGCAGCACCGCTTGATCCACGACGCCGGCCACGAAATGCGAACGCCGTTGACGAGTCTTCGCGCCAACGTCGCGATGCTCGAACGAGCGGGTGAGCTCCCACCCGAGGATCGAGATGAGATCCTCCGTGCGATCCGTTCGGAGCTGATTGAGCTCGGCGATCTCTTCGATGAGATGATCGACCTCGCCACGGACCAGCGCGACGCCGACATGGTGTTCGAGCAGGTCGACCTCGCATGGCTGGTCGGCGATGTCGCTGCTCGGTGGGAGCGACGCAGCGGCCGGACGATCGACATCGAGGTGTCGCCGAGTGTCGTGTTGGGGGAGCCGGCAATGCTCGAGCGAGCGGTCAGCAACCTCGTGAGCAACGCGGACAAGTTCAGCCCGCCGGGTGCACCGATCACGGTTGTGTCCACCGACGGCATGGTGAGCGTTCGAGACAGCGGGCCGGGCATTCCTGCCGCGGACCGGGATCGGGTCTTCGACCGCTTCTACCGGAGCGAGGTGACCCGCTCGATGCCCGGGTCGGGCCTGGGGTTGTCGATCGTTGCCCAGATCGTGCAGCGGCACGGCGGCCGGGTGTGGGCGCGTGACGCCGCTGGCGGCGGTGCCGACGTTGGCTTCCAACTTCAGGCGCTGGCAGCCGCCGATTCGGATTCGGATGCCGTCTCGGACTCGACATCCGGCTCGGGTGCTGTCTCGGATTCGACCGATGAATCGGCTGGCTGACGTCGGCCACGAGCGCGCATCGACTGCTCGATCGCGTCCGCGTCGAGGAAGGTCATCAAGCCGGCGATCATCGTGAGGCCGAAGAACCCGACGAGCATCAGGCCGTCGATACTGAGATGGAGCAGCACGCCGAGCACGATCAGCAGCGGCCGGAGCGGCTTGTACCAGAGCAACGTCCCGAGCATCAGCTCCACGAGCAGGGTGCCCCACGTGAGGGCCGCCACGATCCAGATGTTGTCGACGAGCACGTCGAGCTGCCCGATTCGCTGGAGGTCCTGCAGACGCAGCGCTGTCGACACGGCGACGCCCTCGCGCCACTCGTCGCCGCCCTTCGACCAGAACGCAAAGAGGTAGACGACCATCACCTGCAACTGGACGAGCCGCATGCCCCAGGGGGCGACCATCCCCGCGCGGTACAGCCCGTCGCGGCCGAGGCGCCGGTAGCGGTCGAGTGAGAACGCCGCGCCGGTGGGCGTGAACGCGAGCAGCAGCGTCAGGTCGCGCAGGATGATGTCACCAGAGTTGAGGATGAGGTGATTTCGGCGTTGGACCGCGACCAGCAGAACGAAGGCGACCAACAGCCAGATCGTCGGCCTCCATCCCGCGACGATCGCGAGCGACGCAACGATCAGCGCCGCCAGGGCAGCGCGAATCTCGGACGATGTGTCGAGCGTGATCCACCGGAACCGGTCGCTCGCGAGTTCGGGGGGAAGGAGCGCGTCCTCGCCGAGCAGTGCCGAGACGTCGAGCAGCATCGTGACGCTCCAGAAGAAGATCGTCACGCCGATGAGGATGCGGGCGATCGCGAGCGGCCATGCGGGACGCCGCTCGGTGAACAGTCGGCGCGCTGCCGTGTCGATCTTGGCGCGAGCGTTCATTGCTCGGCCTCCCACGTGTGGAACTCGAACTCGTTCCAGCCGCTGTCGCTGATGCGTCCGTCGGCGGTGAGCGGGTCGTGCTCGATCCATCGCCGGATCAGGGTCACGCTCTCCGGCTCGATGCCGTCACGAACGTGTTGCGCGGCGACCCACGCCGCGAAGGATGGCCAGTAGAACTCCCGGTCGTTCAGCCGGACCCGCTCCTGAAACTTGTGCCATCGGTACTGGCGGTAGGCGCCGAACCCTGGGTCGTACTCGGGGACGTCCCAGAATTCGGTGGTGCCGTCGACGTACTCGATCCGGGCGCGGACGTCGATCGAGTTGCTGCGCGGATTGGGGCTGAAAACGGCCCAGTCCTGGACGAGGCCGATGTCCTCCGCAGGTCCCCACCAGCCCTCCATCTCGCTGCGCACCGCGGATGCGGGAAGATTCGGGGCGAGGATCCAGAACGAACCGACTGCGATGACCACCGCGACGATGCCGCGCCCGATGCTGGTCTCCAGCAGTCGGGTGTGGATGTCGATGTCGTCGTTCGAATCGGCCACATCCACGCCATCATCGTGTCAGACGACGTGCGGGCGGCTGCGGCATCGGGCTACGTCTGGAGCTGCTCCGAGAGCGACTCGACGGTGTCGATGAACTCCTCGATCATCTCCATCACGACTGCGGCCGCGCTCTTGGGCTGGTTCATCGTGCCGACCACCTGACCGACGAAGTAGTTCGACAACTCCTCGGCACCCGACCCCGGCGTGTGGGCAGCGCGGGCGATGCGCTTCTGGGCTTCGCTGGTCAGGATTGGCTGGAGTGGCATCCCGAGTGGATCGGGCGTGTCGGCGCGCTCCCACTCCTCGGTCCACTTCGACTTCAACATGCGCGCGTGCTTGCCGGTCAGCGAGCGTGACCGGATCGTGTCGGCCGACGTGGCAGCGAGGAACTTCTGCTTCACGACGGGGTGGGTTTCGGCTTCGTCCGTCGTCAGCCAAACGGAGCCGCACCAGACGCCTTGTGCGCCGAGGGCCATCGCGGCGGCCATCTGCCGTCCTCGTCCGATGCCTCCGGCGCCCAACACGGGAATGTCGACGGCATCGACGATCTCGGGGATCAAGACCATCGAGCCGATCTCGCCGGTGTGGCCGCCCGCTTCAGAGCCCTGGGCAATGATGATGTCGACGCCGGCAGCTTGGTGACGTTCCGCGTGCTGGGGACGGCCCGCAAGTGCGCCGATCAGCTTGCCCTCCTCCTTGCACCGGTCGATCAGGAACTGCGGCGGCGGACCAAGTGCATTCGCCACGAACGCAGTGTCGTGGGCCAGTGCGATGTCGAGCAGCGGCATCGCCTGCTTGGCGCTGAACGGGGCGCTGCCTCCTGCGCCGGTTGCAGGCACGTTCGCTCGGGTGGAGTCGTCGGCAGGTAGCTCGGGGACGTCGTATCGGGTGAGGATGTCGTCGACGAACTCGCGATGCGTGTCGGGGATCAGCTGCGCAATGTCGTCGAGCGTGTAACCGCCGTCGCCGTCGCCGGCGTACTTCGCTGGCACGATGAGGTCGACGCCGTACGGCCG
>Ga0316197_10001204_pt1 | contig 18626 bp, 15 predicted proteins | sample OudBiesiAoxic_MG_FD_204939 | JGI IMG/M metagenome (GOLD analysis project Ga0316197, IMG submission 204939) | Coastal sediment microbial communities from Oude Bieten Haven, Netherlands - site A oxic | ecosystem: Environmental > Aquatic > Marine > Coastal > Sediment | place: Netherlands... | reverse complement strand
GAGAGGCACAGCCGAACGTCTCCAAACACCTGAAGCTGCTGCGTGAAGCGGGGCTGGTTGCCGTTCGCCGCCAAGGCACACGGGCTTTCGCGCGTCTCTCTCCGGACTTGAACGGCGATCCCCTCTTAGCCGACGCCATCCGATCGGGCCGGGCACTTTGCAGCGAGGATGGCAGCCTCGAGCGCGTCGCCACCGTAATCAGAGCACGTGACGATGAAGCGCGTGTCTTCTTCGACCAACCGGCAGACGATGCGTCGCCGAGGTCGGTGTCCGAGTGGGCCGCGTACCTCACCGCGATTCGCTCCTTGTTGCCGAGGCGCTCCCTCGCAGTCGACCTCGGCACGGGCGATGGCGCGCTGGTCGAGCTCCTCGCGCCTCTGTTCGATCGTGTCATCGCTGTCGACCGTTCCGAAAAGCAGCTCGCGGCCGCCGAGCGCCGACTTTCGAGCCACGGCTACAATCACGTCGAGCTCATTCAAGCCGAGTACGACGACCCGGCCGTGTCCGACCGGGTTCTTGAGCTAGGCGGAGCGGACGCGGTATTTGCCGTGCGTCTACTCCACCACGCGCCCAAGCCGCAGCAAGTGGTGTCGCTTCTGGGCTCCCTCGTTCGCCCGGGCGGCCAAGTGGTGGTCATCGACTACTGCTCCCATGATGACGAGCTCATGCGCGAGCGCCAGGCCGACCTTTGGCTTGGTTTCGAGCGGGATGAGCTTTCCAGTTTTGCGAAGTCAGCCGGGTTGATCAATCCCGACGTATTTGAAATTCCCGCGGCGCGCTACGGGCCTGGGCCTGACGCCCATTTGAAGTGGCAGGTGCTCGCAGCGCGCCGTGGAACGAAAGAGGAGACAATAGAATCATGAGCCCAAATCCAGATCTGAAGCACAAAGTTGCCGACCTTTCGTTGGCCGACTGGGGACGAAAGGAAATCGCAATCGCCGAGCACGAAATGCCCGGCTTGATGGCGCTTCGACGAGAGTTCGGCGCTCAGAAGCCGCTTGCTGGCGCACGTGTCGCTGGCTGCCTGCACATGACCATTCAAACCGCGGTCCTCATCGAAACGCTCCGCGACTTGGGCGCAGAGGTCACCTGGACCAGCTGCAACATCTACTCGACCCAGGACCACGCGGCCGCCGCGATCGCTGCGACCGGCGTTCCTGTCTTCGCTTGGAAGGGCGAGACCGAGGAGGAGTACGACTGGTGCATCCACCAGCAGATTCGCGCATTCGACGGCGGCAAGGCGCCGAATATGCTGCTCGACGACGGCGGTGACCTCACCGCGATCGTGCATCAACAGTACCCCGAGCTCTTCGAAGGTCCCGATCGCATCATCGGCCTGTCCGAGGAGACGACGACCGGCGTTCACCGTCTTTACGACATGGAGCGCGACGGCACCCTCAAATGCCCAGCCATCAACGTGAACGATTCGGTGACCAAGGCGAAGTTCGACAATCTTTACGGTTGCCGTGAGTCGCTGGTGGACGGCATCAAGCGCGCCACCGACGTGATGATCGCAGGCAAGGTCGTCGTCGTGGCTGGCTACGGAGACGTGGGCAAGGGCTGCGTGCAGGCCGTGGCCCGTGCCGGTGCTCGGGTTCTCGTGACCGAGATCGACCCGATCTGTGCGCTTCAGGCCACGATGGAAGGCTTGCAGGTCGTCACTATGGAAGAAGCGGCTCCGATTGCCGACATCTTCGTCACCGCAACCGGCTGCTGTGACGTCGTTACCGGCGAGCATATGAAGCAGATGAAGAACGAAGCCATCCTGTGCAACATCGGTCACTTCGATTCCGAGATTCAGATGGCCTGGCTTACCGAGCAGTCCAACGGAATCGTCGAAGAAGAGATCAAGCCTCAAGTCGATCACTTCATCTTCCCCGACGGCAAGCGCATCATCGTGCTGGCCCGCGGTCGCCTCGTGAATCTCGGTTGCGCCACCGGTCACCCGAGCTTCGTGATGAGCAACTCGTTCAGCAACCAGGTGCTCGCCCAGATGTCCCTCTGGACCGAGCGCGATCGCTACGAGACCGGCAAGGTCTACGTGCTGTCGAAGGAGCTCGACGAGAAGGTCGCCGCGCTTCATCTCGGCCAGCTCGGAGCGAAGCTCACCAAGCTCACCTCGGCGCAGGCCGAGTATCTCGGGCTCCCAGCTGAGGGGCCGTTCAAGCCGAGCTACTACCGATACTAAACCAGGATGGTCTCGCTCCTGATCGAGACTTGGCGTTACTTCACGTCGCATGATGGGCCATTGCTCTCCGGGGCAATCGCCTTCTATGCGTCGTTGGCGATCGCTCCGCTCGGCGTCGTCGCCTTGCTGATCGCATCGCTGGTCATGTCGGAATCGGCCGCCCGCGAGGAGCTCGTCGCGCAGGTCGGGGCCTTTGTTGGTCCCGACCTAGCTGCGTACCTCATCAACACGATCGTCACGCTGGGCGACGAGGCGACGAGCTTCACGGCACCAGTCCTCAGCGGGCTCTTCATGCTGTATATTTCGACGCGCCTGTTCTCCATGCTGCGGCGCGCGCTCAATCACATGTGGGGGATCCGGCCCAAGCTCTTGGTTCACGCCACTCGCTCCGAAACCTTCCATCTGCTGCGGCGTCGGCTGCTCGCCTTTGCAATGGTCTTGGTCTTCGGGAGCTCGCTGATCGCCTTGGTCATGCTCCACTCGGGCGCGGCCGCGGCTGCCCATCTTTTCGGGGACAGCCGCTACATGCTGACTGTAGCGGAGTTTGGCAGCGCATTCGGGGTCCTCGTGCCCCTGATTGCCCTGGTCTACCGCTGGCTGCCCGACGCCGTGATCGCCTGGCGCGACGTTTGGGTCGGCGCCGCGGTCACCTGCGTTTTCGTTCTGGGCGGCTCCTTTCTGATTGGCATTTACCTGGGCTATGCAAGCCCGGCCTCGATCTATGGAGCGGCGGGCTCGCTGATCGTTCTGCTTCTGTGGATCTACTACACCACGCAGATCTTCCTGATGGGCGCGGTGTTCACGCGCGCGTGGGCGCGTCGGAAGGGAAGGGCAATCGAGCCGCTGCCGTTCGCCGAGCTGGTCGGGACCCTCGACTATTCGGCAAATGTTTCGGCCAGCGAAACGTAGTGCGGAGCGGCGGCCGGCGCGTCAGCGGCGGCGCCATGCATGTGCTTCTCGAGGAAATCAAAGAGCGCGCCCCATTGCTCTCGCGCCGCTGCTCGCCAGAGCAACACGTTGAACGCGTGAATCTCTCCCCGGAAGACGTGCATCTCGCACTCGGTGCCGCGCTTCGCGAGCGCGTCGTTCAAGCGTATGGTGTCGCCTAGCAGCGGGTCTGCGGTTCCGACCGTCGTGAAGAACGGTGGAAGCGGTCGACTCCCTGAAACGGCGTCCCTTTCGAAAAGTCGCAATGGGCTTGCCAGCGGAAACTGAAGAGCTCGCTTCACGCGCCGTCCCAGATACGAATAGGCGGTGCCGCGAATCTCGCCCTTGATCCAGCCTGCCATCCGCCGGCTCTTGTCCGGGTCGCGCCAGAAGCGCCGGACATCGTGGACATCGAGTAGCCCGTACAGCGGGGCGACGCAGGCGACCTTGGCGTCTCGCTCGAAGACGCTCTTCGTGAATGGCTCGGGGCGGGGGTGAGTTGCGCAATACGCCAAGGCCGCGGTGAGGTTCGCCCCGGCGGACTCTCCAATGATCGCCAGGCGCTCGGTATCGGTCCCGTACTTCGCTCCGTTGTCGAGCACCCACTCGAAAGCCGCGATCGCATCCTTGAGGGGCTTGGGATAGGTGTGCACAGGGCCGAGCCGGTAGTTGATGTTGAACACCTGATAGCCCTGCGCCGCTAGGACGTATGCCATGATCCGGTGGGTGTCCTTCGACATCATCGAAAAGGCGCCGCCATGGATGTAGACGATGGTCGGTAGGGAGCCGACGGCGTCACGCAGCCGGTAGATGTCCAGTAGGTGCGAACGCCTTCCGGTGTTTCGGTAAGGAATATTGTGCTCGACTTGAACACGGCGCCAACTCTGGACGACCCAGGGAAGCACGCCGTACCCCAGCTGCGAAAGGCGGTTCGCAGCCTTATCCACCCCGTTGCGAACCAACGGCATGATCGAGTCACGGGGGCGGGCCATGAGCCAATTATAGAGGATCGACCCGGTTACGAAAAGAAGCCGAGCTTTTTGAGCGCGCTCCCGTAGATGAAGCGAATCATTCCGTCGATTTCCTCCACGGTTTTGACCGTATGAGGGTACCAGACCCGCTCCTTCTTCACGGCCCAGCGATCGATGAAAATGGGCTGCTGGTGGGTATACCCGCGGAGCCCTCCGAGGCCGTTGACCTGCCCCACACCGCTGTCCTTCATGCCGCCGAAGGGCGCCTCGGGTGCGCCGTAGGCCATCGACGCGTCATTGATCACGACCGAACCGGTGTCGAGGCGTTTCGCAATTTCGATGCCCTTGTCGATGTTCCGTGTCCAGACGCTGCCGCTCAGTCCGTACTGCGAGTCGTTAGCGAGACGAATCGCTTCTTCTTCATCGGCCACACGCATCACCGAGACGATCGGACCGAAGGTCTCTTCCCGCATCAGCTCCATGCTGTGATCGAGCTTACGCACGAAGGTCGGCTTGTAGAAGAGGCCATCGCGGGTATCGGCCTCTCCCCCCACGACGATTTCCGCGCCTTTGGCTTTCGCATCCTCGATGTGGCGCTCGATGATCGGGAGTTGTCGATCCCAAAATACCGAGCCGACGTCCACCTCGTCGCCCGTTCCGTACCGCAGCTCGCTGACGATGTTCTTCACGCGTTCCTCGAACTCGTCGGCCACGCTTTGCACCACGTAGACCCGCTCCACGCCCATGCATACGTGGCCGGAATTCAGCATGGAGTTGAAGACCGCGCCGCCCGCTGCGCGTTCCAAATCGGCGTCTTCGCAGACGATCATCGCGTCTTTGCCGCCCAACTCTAGCGTGCACGGAATCAGTTGTTCGGCGCATGCCATGGCGATCTTCCTGCCCGTGCGAACGCTGCCGGTGAACGAGATCTTCTGCACGCCGCCCGTCACCAGCGCAGCGCCTGTTTCGCCGTCACCGTGAAGGGTCTGCACGACGCCTTCGGGCACGCCGGCTTCCCTGAGTAGTTGAACCGCCCAGTCGCCGGAGTACGGCGCTACTTCCGAGGGCTTCAAGATGACCGCGTTGCCTGCGAGGACCGCCTGCACGGTGGGGTTCATCGCCAAGGAGAAGGGTCCGTTCCAGGGTGTGATGATGCCCACGACTCCCAGCGGTCGGTAGTGCATCACGAGCTTCTTGTAGGGGCGCAGATATCCGTGAAGCTTTCGCTTCTCGTCCGAAAGCTCTTTGACTGCGCGGCCGCACCAGAAATTGATGTAGTCGCAGGCCGGAAGAATCTCCATGATCAGCGACTCGAGCTTGGTCTTGCCTGTCTCGTCGATGATGGTCTTCGCCACCTCTTCGCGCTTCTCAACCAGAACATCGATTGCGCCCCGAACGATGCGCGCGCGTTCTGCGACCGGCACGCGAGCCCATTGCTCTTGCGCGTCCCGCGCCCTGGAGATCGCAGCTTCCACATCGGCTCGGGCGTTGACGACGATTTCACCGACCGGCTCGCGGGTCGCCGGGCTGCGAATGCCGAGCCGGCGACGCCCCTCGGGGGTGGGGGAAAGTGGTTCGACGATGGCCATCGATTTGCTCCTGTTTCTTCACAGCCCGAGGGGCGGTGACTGAAACATGTTCTACTGACCAGGCGCCCAAACGCAAGCGGGCCTGAGGAGTTGGCGAAACTGTAATATTACACTTATATTTCAAACTATGCGCGCATCGGCTTGGATGGTCCTGTTCTGCATGGCCCTGGCGGGTTGTGGCGAAGCTTCCACGAGCTCTCGTCCGTTCAGTGGAACCGGATCGACCGGGGGAAGCGGCGGGAGCGCGGGCGCGGGGGGCGGCATCCTCCTCCCGTGCAACTGCTCGTTTGGCGAGGCGTGCTCTGACGACGGCCTCTGCGTTTCGATCTGCGGCGAGCAAGCCGCCTGTGTATTTGGGGGAACGGCCCAGTGTTGCGGAGCCGGGACCGTTTGCGACAGCGGCAGCTGCGTCATCGATTGCGGAAGCAACATCGAGTGCAACGGTGCCTGTTGCGAGAGCAGCGAGATGTGTCTGCAGGGTGCGTGTGTCGCGCAATGCGACGACCCTGCCCGGCTCTGCGGGGACGAAGAGGAGCTCTGCTGCGAGAACGGAGAAGGCTGTATTGGCGGCGCTTGTGTTCCGCTTCTCGATGACTGCACGCTCGGTGAGGACTGCGAGATCGATGAGATCTGCGAGCCAAGTCTGGGAGTCTGCATTCCGCGAGACTCCGTCGAGGTCTGCGAGTTCCGACCTCCGGTGGGTGACTTCGCGCCGACCATCGGCTGCCGCTGGACGCCTCCGGTGGCAGCGTCGGGCGCAAGTAACGAAGAGATTGAGATCGCGGACATGGGCGATGTCGTGATGACGCCGTCGGTCGCCAATCTCACCGACGACAACGGCGATGGAGTTACCGATGTGTTCGACACTCCTGACATCGTGTTCGTCAGCTTCAACCGTGTCGCCAATGGCTGCTGCACCTCACGAGGCGTCCTGCGGATCGTGTCGGGCGCCTGCAACGCCGATGGGACGATGAACACCCACGCGACGCTGAAAGGCCTCGATTCGGGCGACTGGATCGGGAACTCCACGGGCGTTGCGCTTGGCAACCTGCATCCGGACGACATGGGCGCCGAACGCGTTCCGGAGATCGTCGCCACCTTCAAAAATGGGGGAACCATTGCCTGGCGCCGAAGCGCCGATGACGGCTCGGCCTGGGAAGTCATGTGGCAAAATGACGATCTTCCGAGCAATCGGCATACCCGCGGCGGAGCGCAGCCTTCGATCGCCGACTTGAACGCCGATGGAAGGCCGGAGGTCATCGTTGGCAACGTCGTGCTCGACGGTCTGACGGGGAAGGGGGCTAATGACCCCGATTTGCCTGCGGAGGCACTTGCTTGGGACGGGCGCGACCTCGAAGTGACGACGCCTGGATCGAATCTAGGAATCGGGAACAACGCGTTCCTAGGACCCGTGTCGACCGTCGCCGATCTCGATCGGGATGGGGTGCAGGAAGTGATCGCTGGGAACACTGTGTACAACTACGACGGCACCGAACGTTGGACCTACGAGTACACGACGACCAACTCCAGCTGTGGGGGGTCGCTCGATTGCGATGGCTACAACGCCGTGGGCAACTTCGATGACGACGATGAGGGCGAAGTGGTGATCATTCGGCTTGGGGAGCTCTTCATTCTCGATCACGATGGCTCGCCGGTTTCCGGCATCCCGCTTCCGATTCGCATTCCCGGCGCGGCTGCTGACGTCGTCGCCCCTAGCTACTCGCCGGCCGCGTACATGCCCTCCGCTCCGCTCTATGACGAGGACGGGGACTTGCTTCCGCCGGAGCGAATTCTATGCGGCGGTGCGCTACATCTGCCGGCGTTCGATTCTGGTGGAAACCCGATCATGAGCGGGGATTCGCAAGTCGTGGTCGACACGGCAGGCGCCAACGAGAGTGGTCCGCCCACCGTAGCCGACTTCGACGGAGACGGCTTCGCCGAGATCGGTACGGCGAGCTCGACCGCCTACGTGGTTTTCGATTTCCAGTGTACCGGAGACCCTTTGCCCCCCGACTGCGAGCGAGAGTGGGTGCGATGGATGGTTGAAAACGACGACTGCTCCAGCCGTGCGACAGGGTCGAGCGTTTTCGACTTCGAAGGCGATGGCTCGGCCGAGGTGGTCTATGCAGACGAGACGACTTTTAGAATCTTCAGGGGCTCGGACGGCGTCATTCTCTACGAGGACCCGACCCACAGCAGCAACACGCGCTTGGAAATGCCCATCGTGGTCGACGTCGACAACGACGGGAAATCCGAGGTCGTGATCCCGGAGCCCAATACCAATGCAGGGCTGGGCGGAATCGAGATTTGGGAAGACGCCGACAACAACTGGGTTCGCACACGGCGAATCTGGAATCAGCACGGCTACAGCGTGACCAACGTGACCGAGGACGGTCAGATTCCACGCGTCCCAGATCCGAATTGGACACACTCGAGGCTCAATAACTTTAGGCAGAACGTCCAACCCGGTGGGCTCTTCGACGCACCCGACTTCGTGGTGCGCGAGATCTCGAGGCTCGACTGCGACGAAAGCCAGTTCATATTCGCAGTCGTGGTGGGCAACGATGGCTCGCTCAGCGTCCCGCCGGGCATCCTCACGCACCTAGTCCTGACGAGCTCCGACGAGCGAGTCTTCGACCTCGGTACCGTCGCCAGTTCTGACTGGTTGCTCCCCGGGCAGTCCGAGCGACTCCAGGTGCTGTTCGAGATTCCCGACGGCCCATCGGTAGGCGCGGTCGTAGTCACTGCCAGCGTCGACGAAGACGGCATGGGCGGCCAGCAGTACAACGAATGTGACGACGAGAACAACACGGCGAGCTCGAACCCAATGACTTGCCCTTCCGTCGAATAGGCCAGAACGCCCACGAATCGCTGGGTCCCGATCATGGGGACTGTCCAACCGGGTCGTGAGGGCGTATATCCAAGAGTCCGGTGTTTCATACGTCCACGGTCCCGCCGGCCAGCCGGCTGCTGATCCGCCAGGGAGGGGTTTCTGACCTGGGCGGCATCGTCAGGATCTGTGAAACGCATGCGGAATACTGGGACGGCCGGCTCCCGAGCGAGATCCGGCTGATCGAATTCTTCGAGCGTGCTCTGAACTCTCAGGATGATGTCTTTCAGTTCTGGATCGCCGAAAACGGGCACGGCGCGATGGTGGGCTGGGAGATGCTCTCCGCCTCCAGCGCCGATCCTGCGAGTCGGCGTCTGAGCGCCGAGGCGACGACTTGCCTGGGTCAGCAAAGCTCAGGGCTCGGCCGCATGTTGGCGACGCATGCGATTCGTCACGCAGTACGGACTCCGCTCCAATACGTCTTCGCACGGGTTCCAACTCGGGACACACTCATGATTAGTGTGCTCGAAGCGGTGGGCTACCAAGAAGTGGGTTTGATTCCTGAAGCGATCAAAGCGCCCGCGCGTCCCGAGCAACTCGAGTTCGTCTACGTCGTCGAGCGCTAGGCCCGCGCTACGAGCTTGCCCTCTGCACTGTTTCGGATAAGGTGTTCCATCTGGGAGGCGCGATGGCGAGCAAACGAACGCCTGCGAAGAAGGCAACGAAGAAGCGAGCAAGCAAGGCCCCAGCCAAGAGCGCAGCCAAGAAGCGAGCAAGCAAGGCCCCAGCCAAGAAGCGGGCGAGCAAGGCACCGGCCAAGAAGCGGGCGAGCGGCGCGGCTGCGAAGCAGCGGGCGAGCCGGGTCACGGTGCCCGCAAAGCCAAGGGCGAAGAAGAGCGCAGCGGCGATGTCCGCGGCAGTAGCAGTGTCAGCGCCAGCGTCAGCGCCAGCGTCAGCGCCAGCGTCAGCGCCAGCGTCAGCGCCAGCGTCAGCGCCAGCGCCAGCGCCAGCGTCAGCGCCAGCGTCAGCGTCAGCGCCGGAGTCGCGGCCGCCCTCGTCCCGGCCGCCTTCGTATTTGGAGGGGGTGCCTCAGGATCCCGCCGAGCTCGTATCGGGGCTTTTCCAGGTCGTTCGGGGGGCGGCCAAGGACCTCAAGACGCTCGTCACTCAGGCGATCGCCATCAGCAATCACAAAGACGACCGCTTCGATCGATGAACGGGATGGGGCGGATCGCCGTCGTTGGGGCGTCCCTTGCGGGGCTGCGCGCGGTGGAGTTCCTACGGCGTGCGAAGTTCGAGGGGCAGCTCGTCTTGATCGGCGCCGAGAAGCATACGCCCTACGACAGGCCTCCTCTCTCCAAAGAGGTGCTCCGGGGCGAGGCGGATCAACAAGGGCTGGCACTGCGCCGAAAGAGCTACGACGACTTGGACGTCGACCTCAGACTTGGAAAACGCGCAGTGTTCCTCGACACCGACAAGCACGAGGTTCGACTCGAGAGCGGGGATGCGGTGGGCTACGACGGACTGATCATTGCGACCGGCGGTGAGGTGCGTGCACTTCCGAACCAGCCGACGATGGCGGGCATCCACATGTTGCGAACGCTCGATGACGCCTTGGCCATTCGCGCGGCGCTCCAGGCCAAGCCCCGAGTGGCCGTGATCGGTGCGGGCTTCATCGGCGCCGAGGTCGCGGCGTCGGCCCGGCAGCTAGGGCTCGACGTCACCATGATCGAGGCCCTGGAGACCCCGTTGGCGCAAAGCCTGGGGCCCCGAATCGGACGGTTGCTGCAAAACGCGCACGAGCGCCGCGGCGTCCGGGTGCGCTGCGGGCGACGGGTCGAGGGCTTCGATGGAACCGATCGTGTCCAAAGCCTCCGGCTCGACGATGGCAGTCGAGTGGACTGCGATCTGGTCGTGGTCGGCATCGGCGTGAAGCCTGCGGTGTCCTGGCTCGAGGGCTCTGAAATCGAGATCGAAGACGGCGTGCGATGTGACGAGACCCTCGCGACCAGTGTTTCCGGGGTCGTGGCCGCGGGAGATGTGGCGAGCTGGTACAACCCGCTCTTCGAGGAGCGCATGCGCGTCGAGCATTGGACCAATGCCGTCGAGCAGGCCCGTCATGCGGTCTCGACACTGCTGGCTGCGCCGGGCGAAGCGAAGCCCTTCGCGTCGGTTCCGATGTTCTGGTCCGACCAGTTCGACATCAAAATTCAGGGAGCGGGGAGGCCCCGGCGGAGTGACGAGCTGGTCTTCGCCCGAGGTGCGCCTGAGCCGGAGAAGCTCGTCGCGCTCTACGCCCGGGCCGGGCGGCTCGTCGGAGCCCTGGCCTTCAATCAAGCGCCCAAGCTCGTTCAACTCCGAATGCTGATCGCAAAATGCGGCGGACTTGATGAGGCGCTGAAAATCGCCGAGTCTTAGATCTTGAGCACTTGCCAGGTCGACGTAGAGTTTCGGAGCGCCGAGGATGTCTGCAGCGCTTGGTTCTTCTTGCCCGATGGGGTCGATGAGCCCGGTCCTTGCTTCGTGATGGGGCACGGGCTTGGTCTGACGCGCCACTGCGGTCTGCGCGAGCTCGCCCTCGGATTTGCGGGTGCTGGGTACCGGGTTCTCCTATTCGACTATCGAGGCTTTGGCGACAGCGGCGGTGAGCCGCGTCAAGTGATCTCGTTCCGCAAGCAACTCGCGGACTGGGCGGCCGCCATCGACTACGCGCGGTCCCGGCCGGAAGTCGATTCGAGCCGCATCATCACCTGGGGGTTTTCGCTAGGTGCTGGCCATGCGCTCACCGCAGCCGTCAGGGACCCAAGGGTGGCGGCCGTCGTTACGGTCGTGCCGATGTTCGATGGTCTGAGCAGCACCTTGGCCGCGGTGAAGAGATGGAACCCATGGAACTTCCTTCGGACGGTCGCGCGAGGGACCAAGGATCTCATCGGTTCCTGGTTCGGGCGCTCAACGACTTCGGTTCCGCTGACCGCAGCTCCGGGCGAGCTCGGATTGCTCACCTCAGCGGACGCTCATCCAGGTTATAGGGCACTGGTCCCGTCGGATTTCAATTTCGACACCGCTGCCCGCATCGCGCTGCTCTTCTGGACGTACGCCCCAGGCTTGCACCTTCGTCGGTTTTCTCGCCCGATCCTCGTTTTCCCTTCGAGCGTCGATCAGATCAATCCGCCGGGGCCGACCCTTCGTCGCGTGCGCAGGTGCAAGTCGGCCACCATCGTCGAGCTCCACTGCGATCACATGCAAGCCGCCCTCGAGCCCAATCGGAGCCGCCTGGTCCATGCCACGCTCGACTTCCTGAACGAACGCGGGCCGTCAGCTCAACTCCAATAGCCAGAGCGGCGCAAGCTCGGTCCGATTCCGCTCCACCGCGATGCGCGCCAGGTTGAGCCAGTCGCCGCATCGATCGAGGACCCCGCTGTCGGCGGTCGCAACCACCGCGCTAGATGCTTGGAGCACTTGGTCGACACGATCTGCAGTCGTCGCTTCGATTCGCGATCCCTTGCCGACCGCGGCGGTTCGAACGATTTCGGCGAGGCGGCCGGAGTTCGAGACCGGGCGGTCGATGTAGAGGGTCACATCCGAGGGCCGCATCGATTCGACGACGTCGATCAGAATGCCGACCGCTCGCTCGGTCTCCTGCACCAGGCGATAGCTTCCGTGAAAGCTTGCCATGTCCCGCATGCAAGAGTCCCGGCCGAGCAAGAGAACTCCCTGCGCCAACGCCACTTCGAGGGTCGTGATCACGTTGAGTCCGTCGATTACTAGAGCTCTCGACTCCATTGTTTCGGGGTCGCGCCGCCTCGACGCTCGATTCTCCTGGGCGGAGTCGGAGCAGGAGGACCTTCCCACGGCGGTGCGTTGGCGACTCCGCAGCTGGTAGCGGTCCCCAACGAGCTTGATCGCCGATGCGTCGGAGTATCCTCGCGTGCGAAGCCAGCTCAGGTCCGCCACCGCCCCTCTCAGTACGGGGACGGCTTGTTCGGAGAAGAGCTCTTCATCCATGGGATGGGGGCCACGGTGACGCCGGGAATCAACCATGCGCGACTCTAGCCCTCGGATCATCTGGCGCAAAAACTGCGTATTTCCGATTTCGCCCGCAAGCATTTCCGAAGGTCGAGCTGCCGATGCGCGCGAATGTGGAGTTTCTCGTATTGGCACGCACCTTGCTGCTGCTTTGGACGGCTTCGATGATCACCATGGCGTCCACCATTCTAGCAGTCACCGATCTGACATCTGCCAGCTACAAGCTCGTAGGTTTTGCTGCGCTCATCGCAGGCCCCACAGACGGCGAAGTGGTGCTGGTCTCCACCTATGGAGGCGGCGGCGTTCGGCGCTCCGAGCCCCCACCGTCGATGCGCGACCAAGCCGACGGCTGGCGTGACCGGGTGGAGGCGAGGTTGCGCCAGGAGGGGCAGCTCCTCGAGCGCCAAAGGCAATGGTGCTCCGACCGAGGCGTTCGCTGCAGGGCGGAGCTCTACGAAGAGGGGTACTGGCCCGACTACGTATTGCAAAGCGCTCAGCGCTCCCACGTGGACCTGATCTTGGTCGGTATTCAACTGACGGCAGGCGCCGATCAGGTCAATCCCATGGATATACAGAGACTCGCCACGGACGCCCCCTGTCCGGTGAGCATGGTCCGGCTCCCTTCGCTTACTACCTTTTGAAGGGTCAAGACTCGCGAGCGCTTGACACGACAGGCGCAGTTCCCTAGCCAGGCCCAATGGCCGATGCCAGCCTGCTCCGGGCGCTCAGGGACTATGTGAGTTTCGACACCGAGTCCGCCGCTCGCCTGCAGGCGATGCGCACTCGGACCGAGCCCTATCACGCCCGCATCGTAGATCGGTTCTACGAGGCCATCCTCGATGATCCGGGCGCACGCGCGGTGATCAAGAGCGAAGCTCAGGTCGTGCGCCTCAAGCTTTCCCTGTCGCAGTGGCTCGACGGCTTGTTCGCCGGACCATACGACGATGCGTACTATGAGAAGCGCGCACGGATCGGCCGAGTCCATGTGAAAGTAGGACTCGAGCAACACTACATGCTCGCGGCGATGAATCTGATCCGAGTCGGCCTTCATCATGCCGTATCGGACTCCGCCGCCGACGGATTGGGGCGCTTCGACGACCACCGGGCGATCGACCAGATCTGCGACATCGAACTCGCGATCATGCTCGAAACCTATCGCGAAGACTATGTGCTCAAGAAGACTGCGGAAGCGGAGTCGTTCGCGGTGATGGGGCGTCTGACGGCTGGCCTGGCCCACGAGGTGCGAAATCCGCTCAACGCCGCCAAGCTTCAACTCGATGTCCTTCGACGAACGGCCTCCCGGGTCGAGGATGCATCAACGCGCAGAAAGATCGAGCGTCGGACCAATGTCGTGCAGGACGAGCTCCGACGCCTGTCGCTCTTGCTCGACGACTTTCTGAATTTGGCCCGGGCGCGGCGAATGGAGCCCGTCCCCTGCGACGCCAACATGCTGCTGAGCGAGGTCCTAGAGCTGCGGCGTCCCGAGATCGAATCGCAAGGGATCGAGTTCATCGAAGACATCGATTCGGAGTCCTGCGACCTCGTCGCGGAGCGCGACCGCCTCAAGCAGGTCGTCAACAACCTCATCACGAATGCGGTGGAAGCGGTCGCAAACTGCCCTCAACCGACAATCGAAATCGCTAGCCGGATGCTGAGCAACGACCGCTGGGAGGTCGCCATAGTTGACAATGGTCCCGGGGTCTCTGGCGACGTACTAGGCCGAGCGTTCGAATCCTTCGTCACCACGAAAGAGGCCGGCACCGGGCTCGGCCTTGCGATCGTCAAGCGCATCGTAGAGCTGCATGGAGGCGACGCGAGGCTCAGCCCCGTCCCCGAGGGTGGCACCCGCGCGTCGTTTTGGATACCTACCCATGCCTAGTCGAGCAACGGAGTCTGATAGCCCCACTCCTTGACCCGGTATTGAATCTTGCGCTGACTGATCCCTAGGATCTCGGCGGCGCGCGCTGTGGAACCGTCGACTGCGTCCAAGGTCCGGAGGATGGCTACCCGTTCGAGCTCGGACATCGTGATGCCTGGAATCAGCGCCATCACCGAGCCGTTTTGCAGATCTCCGTGCGCGGAGGTGGGGAGGTCTTCGCGTTCGATCAGCTCGCCCTCGCACATGACCACGGCTCGTTCAATGGCATTCTCGAGCTCACGGACGTTGCCCGGCCAGGGATAGATCATCAGATGCTGCAGCGCCTCTTCGGAGAGGCCCTGCACCGGCTGTTCGTTCTCGGCGGCGTACTTGCGCAGAAACGCGTGGGCAAGCAAGGGAATGTCGCTTCGGCGAACACGGAGCGGCGGCACGTCCAGTTGGACGACTTTGAGTCTGTAGTAGAGGTCTTCACGGAAGCGGCCCTCGTCCACCCGTTGCTTCAAGTGGCGGTTGGTCGCTGCCACGACCCGGACATCGACCTTCAGTGTTTCGTTGCCGCCGACCCTTTCGAACTCGCGCTCTTGAAGGAAGCGCAGAAGCTTGATCTGGACGCTCGCCGGGATCTCGCTCACTTCGTCGAGGAAGAGCGTGCCTCCATCCGCCTGCTTGAAGCGCCCTTCACGCCGCCCCGCCGCACCGGTGAAGGAGCCACGCTCGTGACCGAAGAGCTCGGACTCGAGCAGGGTTTCGCTCAGCGAGGCGCAGTTCAACTTGACGAAGGGCTTGTCTTTGCGTTTCGAGTTCTGGTGAATGGCCGCCGCGATCAGTTCCTTGCCGGTGCCGGTTTCGCCGTGGATTAGCACGGTTGCCCGGCTCCGAGCGACCTGCGCGATATTCTTCATCAGCCGCTGCATCGACGGGTGCTCACCCAGGATGTTGCCGAGCTGGAAGCGGTCGTCAAAACGTTGGCGAAGCTGCGCGGCCTCCCGTGAGAGGCGTGTTCGTTCGAGTGCGCGATCGACGATAGCCATGACCGCATCGAGCTCGAGCGGCTTGGTCAGATAGCTCTCTGCGCCGAGCTTGATAGCTTTGACCGCGGTGTCGATGGTAGCGAACGCCGTCATGACGATGAAGGTGGTGTGCGGAGACATTGGCCGGCCCTGCTCGATCAGCGACAGGCCATCCATGCCCGGCATCTTGAGGTCGGTCAGAACGACGTCCGGATCGACCTGCTCCATTTGAAGGAGGGCCGTGCGGCCGTCGGCAGCTGTGCTCACCGAATAGCCGACGTCGTCCAGGAGCTCCGCGAGCGCATTCCTAGCATTCGCTTCATCGTCGACGATCAGCACGCGGCCTTTGGACGTCGGCGCGTTCGATTGTTCGCCCCGGTCGGGTAGGTCGGATGCGGTATTTACACTAGTCATAGTCAGTTTGCCTTGCAGTTGTCATGCCAAGTCCTGGCAGTTCAGTCTTTAGGCTCGTGCCGGGGAATCCGTGCCTTCCATTTTTTCGGCTACTCGCGCAGCTGCGAGCTGCGTGTACTCCGCAAACGAAGCTTCGAGATCTTCGACGAACTCGTGAACGTCTGGGAACGACTCCCAGTCCGCGTTGAATCCAAAGTGCAGATTGCCGGCATAGCTGAATAGGGCGATGCCGAGGTTCTGGTTCTGCATCAACGGGACCATCGGATAGATGGCCTTCATCGGGGCGGTGAGCATGTAGAGCGGGATGGGCGGTCCGGGCACGTTCGTGACGATGAGGTTGTAGGTGCGCAGCTTCATCGCCGCTCGGTAGAGCTCGGAAACGAGGCGCTTGGTCGTGAGGTCGGCCACGTCTTCGATGAGCTCCGCGCCTCCGGTCTGGTTCGACTCGTTCTTCAACTCGGTGGTCACGCGAATCACTTTTCGCAGTCGTTCTAGGGGGTCTGCCTCGGAGACGGGCAAGTCTGCGAGCAGCATGGCCACGTGATTGCCGCTCGACGGTCCGCCGGCTTTCCTGGTGTTCACGGGCAGAAGCGTGCGGAATCCTTCCATCGTGTCGACGTCGGTGCCTCTGCGTAGAAGATAGCGTCGCACCGCGGCTGTCGTCGTCGCGACCACGACGTCGTTGATCGTTCCGCCCAGCGAGTTCTTGATCGCCTTCACGTCGTCGAGAGCGAATGTGGTCCAGTCAAAGCGGCGGTACGGGCTGATGTCGTGCTCTGTGAATGGAGTCCTCGGCGCGGGTTTCATTCCAGAACGCAGAACGTTCGTAAGCCCTTTGTAGTTTTTGCGAACCCGCGGCATGAAGTGGCTGAGCTTGCGAAGGCCGTCGATTCGGTGGTTGGTTTCATTGACGAGAAGCTGCGTGCGGCTCGGCGCTGGGCGTGGTTTCCACTGCTCTGGTTCGCGCTCCACGGCGTCCGGGCTGATCTGCAGCAATGCTTGGAGGAGCTCGACGCCCGCAATGCCATCGACCATGCAATGATGCACCTTGATGATCAGTGCGAACCGGTCGTCCTCGACCCCCTCGACCACCCAAAACTCCCAGAGCGGTCGGCTCCGATCCAGGTGCTGCGAGAAGAGTCTACCCACCAGCCGTTTGAGCGAGCGCTCGTCACCGGGAAGGGGCAGCCGCGTGTGCCGCAGATGGAAGTTCATGTTGAAGCGATCGTCATCGACCCAGACCGGGTGTCCGAAGCCAGGGATCCATTCCACCCGCTGTCGGTAACGGGGAATCGAATCTACCGCGGCCTTGGTGTACTTGGTGAGACGCTCGATATCGAGGCCTCCGTGCTCGAGCATGAGCGGCCTCGCATCGAAAACAAGCGCGGCGCCGACGTGCATGGGGGCGGACTTGGTCTCGACGGCGAGGAAAGTCGCGTCCAAGGCGCTCAAACGCTCGTAGAATGTTTCCGGCATAGCGAGGACAGTACTAGCAAGATGTGAGCCCAGCGGGGGAGTAGCCGATAGCTCGATACTTGGGAGTCACTGGACTTCAGAAAGCGCATATTATGCGTTTGCGATCCTAGCAAGCGCATAATATGCGCGTCTATGCCTCGGGACCGGTCGGGAAGCGGAAGATGCGGTAGAGAAAGAGCATGGCGCAGTTACTGGTTCGAGATCTCATGACGCAGCCGGCGAAAACCGTCGGTCCGACCAGCCCCCTGCGGGAGGTCATCCAGCTCATGGAGGCAAACCACATCCGGCACGTCGCAGTTGTCGACGACACCCAGCGTTTACTCGGACTCATCTCTCAGCGTGACGTGCTTCGCAGTCAGGAAGGAAGTCTTTCCGGCGCTCTGTCTACGGAGCAATCTCACATGAACCGTTGGATCGAAGCCCGATGGGTCATGACGAAAGATGTGCGCACGGTGCATCCCGAAACCCCCGCTTTGGAAGCGGCACTCATCCTCCGTTCACATGCGATTGGTTGTGTTCCAGTCATCGACGATGCGCGCCTCGTAGGCATGTTAACTGACTCGGATTTCGTCGAATACGCGATTCAATCGCTGTCCGATCCTGGTGCGTGAAAGCGGCGGCGCGAAGCTGCAAGTCCTCCGCTGCGAGATCTGGCATGGTGCTTGCTCCGGTTTGAGCCATGGCCATCAAGACCATCGTTGTGGGAACCGACCTAGGTGAGTCAGGCCGTCGTGCGATGCAGCTCGCGATCTCGACCGCCCAGGCTACGAGTGCGACCCTCTGGCTGGTGCATGCCAGTGAAGTTGGCCTGGAACATGCCTGGCCGGATTTGCCAATCGGCGCGAGATCTGCCGCGCAGGCGCTTCGCGAGCGCTTGAAGGGGCGCTTCGAGAACTCGCTCCAAGAGCTAGAGAACGAGCGCCAGGCTTGCGAAGATTTGGGTCTGAGTTGCCAGACGTCCTGCGAAGAAGGACGCCCTTGGGAAACGATCTTGCGCACCGCGGTTTCGGTCAATGCAGACCTGATCGCCGTGGGCGATCCGGTAGGAGCGATCGGCCTGCCGGAGCGCTTGCTTGGTTCGACTGCCGAACGCGTCGTGAGGCAGGCACCCTGCTCGGTCCTGGTTTCATGTGGGCGTCTCCGCAGCGACTACACGGGTGCGCACATCGCTGTTGGCGTCGATTTCTCCGCGCACGGCACCGAGGCGGTTCGCTGGGCGCGCGATGTCGCGACCGCGATCGACGGCCAGGTGTCCCTGATGCATGTGGTACCGCACCCCATTACCGAAAGCAGGATGCCGTCCGAGTGGCCGAGCG
>Ga0316197_10001203_pt1 | contig 18629 bp, 17 predicted proteins | sample OudBiesiAoxic_MG_FD_204939 | JGI IMG/M metagenome (GOLD analysis project Ga0316197, IMG submission 204939) | Coastal sediment microbial communities from Oude Bieten Haven, Netherlands - site A oxic | ecosystem: Environmental > Aquatic > Marine > Coastal > Sediment | place: Netherlands... | reverse complement strand
TTGCCGTTTTAGATATCGATAGCCCTATCACCCATCGTTTCAATGAAATTGATGAACAAGGCCTTTCCCACTTTGTTGAAAATATACAAGCTGAACTGCTTTTTTAATGTTTTAAGCAGGCATAAAAAAGCCCCGTAAAACGAGGCTTGATTTTGACTCTACTGAAAGCTGACCGCTAACTATTTAGCTTGTGGACGCATATGTGGGAACAGTAATACGTCACGAATTGTATGGCTATCAGTAAATAACATTACCAAACGGTCGATACCGATGCCTTCACCAGCTGTTGGTGGCAGTCCGTGCTCTAGCGCAGTGATGTAATCTGCATCGTAGAACATTGCTTCATCATCACCTGCATCTTTCTGAGCAACTTGATCCATGAAACGTTGCGCTTGGTCTTGTGAGTCATTTAACTCAGAGAAACCGTTCGCTAATTCACGACCACCAACAAAGAACTCAAAACGATCTGTGATGCTTGGATCTTCATCGTTACGACGTGCAAGTGGTGAAACTTCTGCTGGGTATGCAGTGATGAAAGTCGGTTGCATCAGTTTGTGTTCAGCAGTCTCTTCGAAGATCTCAGTTAGTACTTTACCTTCCCCCCAACTATCTTTCAGATTAACATTAAAGCGTGCTGCAACTGCTTTCAAACCTTCCATAGAATCAAGTTCACTTGCTTCTATGCCGTCGTTATACTCAAGTACAGACTCTTTCATTGTCATACGGATAAATGGCTTACCGAAGTCAAAGACTTCTTCGCCGTAATTAACAATACTTGAGCCTAATACATTTTCAGTGATACTACGTAACATATCTTCTGTTAAATTCATCAGGTCAATGTAATCAGCGTATGCTTGGTAGAATTCAATCATAGTGAACTCAGGGTTATGACGTGTTGACACACCTTCGTTACGGAAGCTACGGTTAATTTCGAATACACGCTCAAAACCACCAACAACTAAACGTTTAAGGTTAAGTTCAGGTGCAATACGTAAGAACATTGGTAGGTCTAATGCATTATGGAATGTTTCGAATGGACGCGCAGTTGCACCACCAGGGATAGCTTGTAGCATTGGCGTTTCTACTTCCATGAAATCACGTTCACTTAAATAGTTACGGATAGCTGATACGATTTTGTTACGTAAAATAAATGTCTTACGTGACTCTTCATTCGCAATTAAATCTAAGTAACGTTGGCGGTAGCAAGCTTCAGTATCTGATAAACCGTGGAATTTGTCAGGTAGTGGGCGAAGCGCTTTAGTTAGAATGCGGATTTCACTGACTTTTACGCTTAGCTCATCGGTTTTAGTTTTAAATAAAACACCTTGAACACCAACAATATCCCCTAAATCCCATTTTTTAAATTCTGTATTGTAAAAACCTTCAGCTAAGTTATCACGTGCTACGTAAACTTGAAGACGGCCACCCATGTCTTGAATCGTTGCAAAACTTGCTTTACCCATAATACGACGCGTCATCATACGACCGGCAATAGTCACTTCTATCGCAAGCTCTTCTAACTCTTCTTTTGAAGTTTCAGCATATTTCGCATTTAGTTCGTCAGAGATATTTTTACGACGGAAATCATTTGGGAATGCTTGTCCCTTTTCACGCATTGCATCTAGTTTAGCTAGGCGTGCGCTTAGGATTTCGTTTAGCTCTTCTTGTGGTGCTTCTGCTTGGTTTTGCTCTGACATGATTGTTCCTATTTCTCTATTAATTTTTTAAGTGGTACGACTATAGCGTACCTTCATCTTATAAGCCTGATTTTAAACTAGCTTCAATAAATTGATTCAATTCACCGTCCAGTACCCGTTGCGGATTACGGCTTTCAATACCGGTTCGTAAATCTTTAATACGCGCATCATCGAGTACATATGAACGTATCTGACTTCCCCAACCAATATCTGATTTATTATCTTCACTGATCTGCTTTTCTGCATTTTGAAGCTGTAACTCATGCTCATAGAGTTTTGCTTTTAACTGCTTCATAGCTTGATCTTTATTTTTATGTTGCGAACGATCATTTTGACACTGTACAACGATATTCGTCGGTACGTGTGTAATACGCACAGCGGATTCAGTGGTATTAACATGCTGACCACCCGCACCCGATGCTCGGTATACATCGATACGTAAGTCAGCAGGATTAATTTGAATATCGATATCATCTTCAATTTCTGGGTAGATAAACGCAGAAGCAAAAGAGGTATGACGCTTGCCTGATGAGTCAAAGGGAGATTTACGCACCAAACGATGTACACCTGTTTCCGTTCGTAACCAACCATAAGCATATTCACCACTAAAACGGATCGTTGCTCCTTTAATACCAGCAACATCTCCGGCAGAAACTTCCATCAATTCCGTTTTATAACCATTCGCCTCTCCCCAGCGGAGATACATGCGTAGTAACATGTTAGCCCAATCTTGTGCTTCTGTACCACCACTGCCAGATTGAATATCAAGGTAGCAAGAACAAGCATCGTTTTGTCCTGAAAACATACGACGAAACTCCAATACTTCGAGCTTTTTCTCTAATTCATCGGCTTCACTAACAGCTTCATCAAAACTATCTTGGTCTTGCTCTTCAACCGCCATATCCACCAGCATCTGAATCTCTTCACAGCCAGTATCTAATGCATCGATAGTCTCTACAACTAACTCTAAGGCACTTCGCTCTTTCCCTAACGCTTGAGCACGTTCAGGTTCGTTCCAAACCTCTGGGGATTCAAGCTCACGACTAACCTCTTCTAAACGTTCAGATTTGGCATCATAGTCAAAGGTACCCCCTAAGCAGCTCAGCGCGCTCAGTAAGGTCTTTTACTTTATTTAAAACGGGGTTGATTTCAAACATCAATTATCTCTACAGCGTCGATATGAAAGAGCCGAATTTTAACCAATCTGAGTACAAATATATAGTGTAGAGAGAAAATAAAAGGCTGTTTAGGCCAATTAAACAGATGAACGGTGATACGTTGCTTTTTTTCTTTTAACACGAAGATAACGTTCTAACCAAGCATGGAAATCTCGTTCGCTCAGTGCGCCCTGAATTCGGCGATACTCAACCTTTGATTTAAATAGAATAAACGTAGGGATGTCAACAAGTTTGTAGGAGTTTGCCAGTACTTGTTCCTGTTCACAGTTGACTCTTAAAAAAATAGCATCTGTTTGGAATGTATCTGCTAACGACGCCACAACTTCAGCTACCTCTTGACTTTTTCCAGACCAAGGCCCCCAAAAATTACCCACAACGGGCAACGTAGAATAAGCAATAAACCGTTTAAACACTCTCTCATTTACATCAACAGGCGCCTTAGGTAATAAAAGTCCATCGCAAACATTACAGGCAGGGTTATTAAAAAATTCATTTTTAGATACATCATGTATTTCACCACAGTATGGGCAGACAAGAACATTAACATTCATAGCAAGACTCCTTTGTTATAAAAAATAGCCCACTACACTGATATTTTCGAGCAAATACACATGCTTTTCATTTTTGGTTAACAAATAAGCGTTATTACGCAGTTTATAGGTGCAATTTTTTCTTATTAAAGTACAGTAAACATCCACTTGTTTTTTAATACTATTTATAGATTTGAATAACAAAAAAAGTTTGCCTCGACCCGATACAGGTAGAGAGCAACGCAATTGATCAATTGTAAAGAAAGGAAATATATATGGAAATGTTATCTGGCGCCGAAATGGTTGTCCGCTCTCTGCAAGATGAAGGTATTGAACATATTTTCGGCTACCCCGGTGGTTCTGTTTTAGACATTTATGATGCGATTTTTCAATCGGATAAAATTGAACACTACTTAGTACGTCACGAGCAAGCAGCTGTACACATGGCAGATGCTTATTCACGCGCAACAGGTAAAGTCGGTACAGTATTAGTCACTGCAGGCCCGGGGGCAACAAATTGCATCACAGGTATTGCGACTGCTTATATGGATTCAATCCCACTTGTTGTTTTATCGGGGCAAGTTCCAACTAACTGGATCGGCGATGATGCTTTCCAAGAGACTGATATGATTGGCGTTTCTCGCCCTGTTGTAAAACACAGTTTTTCATGTCGCACCGCTGAAGAGATTCCGATTGCAATAAAAAAAGCATTTTACATTGCATCAACAGGTCGCCCTGGCCCGGTCGTCATCGACCTGCCAAAAGACGTACAAAGCCCGCTCAACAAGTTCCCTTACGAATACCCTAAAAGTGTTAGCTTACGCTCATATCACCCAACACTGAGTGGACATAAAGGGCAAATAAAACGTGCAGTAGCTGCTTTATTAAGTGCTAAAAAACCTGTTTTATATGTTGGTGGAGGCTCAATTATTGCCAATGCTTCAAAACAAGTATTAGCACTAGCAGAGAAGTTGAATCTACCAGTAACCAATACCTTAATGGGTCTTGGTGCATTTCCAGGCCAACATAAACAATTTATTGGTATGTTAGGCATGCATGGGACTTATGAGGCTAACTTATCAATGCACAATGCAGATCTTATCTTTTCTGCTGGCGCTCGTTTTGACGACCGCGTAACCAACAATGTAGATAAGTTCTGCCCCAATGCAAAAATCATGCAGATAGATATTGACCCAACATCTATCTCTAAAAATATTCACGCAGATTTACCCATCGTAGGTTCAATTGAAATTGTACTGCAACAAATGTTAGACCTACTGGAAGAAACTAACGAAACTAACGACAGTGAAAGTATTAATGCTTGGTGGGATCAAATTAATGAATGGCGTGCTAGAGACTGCCTTGCGTACAAAACTTCAGATACACATATCAAACCACAACAAGTGATTGAATGTTTGTATAAAGTGACTAAAGGTGATGCGATCGTAACATCAGATGTTGGACAGCATCAAATGGTGGCTGCTCAATATTACCCATTTAAAGAGCCTCGCCAATGGATTAACTCTGGTGGTGCAGGCACGATGGGCTTTGGCTTACCAGCAGCAATGGGTTGTAAAATAGCATTCCCAGATCGTCCAGTAGTTTGTGTAACGGGTGATGGCTCTATTCAAATGAATATTCAAGAATTATCAACTTGCATGCAGTACAACATCCCGGTGGTTATCTTACTACTAAATAACCGTTCTTTAGGCATGGTAAAACAGTGGCAAAAAATGTTTTACGGTGGACGACAGTCTCACTCTTACATGGATAGTGTGCCTGACTTTGTTAAATTATCAGAGGCTTATAACCATATCGGTATTAAAGTTGATACTATTGATGAATTGGAACCAGCACTAGAGCGCGCATTTGAACTTAAAGATCGTGTAGTATTTATTGATGTTGCCATTGACCCTGAAGAGCACGTTTATCCAATGCAAGTTAAATTTGGCAGTATGCAGGACATGTACCTGAGTAAAACGGAGAGAACCGATGCGTAGTATTATTTCAGTATTATTAGAAAATGAATCTGGTGCCCTTGCGCGCGTTGTTGGTTTATTTGCACAGCGTGCTTATAACATTGAATCATTGACTGTTTCTCCAACTAACGATTTAACATTATCACGCATGACAATTACAACTGAAGTTGATTGCAAGGCAACACTTGAACAGATGATGAAGCAACTACATAAACTTGTTGATGTATTACGCGTGTCTGAGCTAACTGAAGGTTCACATGTAGAACGCGAATTGATGCTAGTTAAAGTACGCACACCAAATGCAGAACTACGTCAAGAAGTGAAACGCACTGCTGATATCTACCGAGGTCAAATCGTAGATATTACACCAAACCTCTACACAATTCAGCTGACAGGTGCTTGCTCTAAGTTAGATGCATTTTTAGCTACTATTGAAGATACTAGTGAAATAGTAGAGGTTGTTCGCTCTGGTGTTTGTGGTATTGCACGTGGTGAAAAAGCATTACGTAGCTAGAGCCTAAATTACCACCTAACAATAATGCAAAGCACCTGTATCGGTCTTTGCATTTTTACTTTTAAGGAGCGTTATGTTTGAATTAGCGGCACTTTTATTATCTGCATTTATCCTGTTTATGTTTGGTGTTTCTGTCATTAGTTTGAGTGTTATCGCTTTGATTTTGATCCTCAGTTTTATCCTACTGAGCACAATCTCATTTATTTTTAAATTTGGTTTATGGATATTACTTGCCATTGCCCTGTACTATTATTTTTTCAAGGAAGAGGGTGACAAATCATGAAATTAATCACTTCACTATTAATCACAACAACACTGCTATTTTCTAACATGATTAATGCAGAGATATTTAGTATTGAAAATGCCTATGTTCGTGCAACACCACCACACTCTAAAAATAGTGCTGCGTTTATGAAAATCCATAACAACAGCGGACTAACTCAGAAATTAATTGCAGCTAGCAGCGATGTAGCCGAACGCGTAGAGTTGCATAGCCATATTATGAGTGATGGTATGATGAAAATGCGTCAAGTGGATGCTATCGAGGTTATTGCAAATGATACTGCAATACTTCGTCCAGGTAGTTTTCACGTTATGTTTTTAGGCTTAAAATCTCCTCTAGTAGAGGGGGCAAGTGTGAAAATAAAACTCTATTTCGACAATGGCGATGAAATTATTATTGATGCGCCAATTAAAAAGATTACGACTCAAAAGAAAATGAAACACACCCAATAATAGATGGAATATATTATGAAAAAAAAGATTTTTGCAGCTGCCATCGCAACTGCTTTCAGCATGCCAACAATGGCAGATTTTTTAGGCGTTTATGCCGGTATTGATTACCGTACAACAGCAACTAGTTACACTGATAGCAGTGATAGTTTAAATGATACCAATAACCTTTCTGGTTATATTGCTGTTGAACATTTTATTCCTTTACTGCCAAATGCAAAATTAAAATATTCAGACCTAAGCTCTGAGTATGATAACAGTTCAAGCGACCTTTCAAGTTCAGCACTCAATGGTATCTTATACTATCAGCTTTTTGATAATGGCTTATTTGAATTTGATTTTGGTCTATCCTACTCAAAATTAGAGGATATTGTAGGACAGAGTGCAGATTTAGGGCAACTATATGCTGCTGCTAAAGTTCATATACCAGGTGTTGGTATGCATGCATTTGCAGAAGTAATTAGTGGCTCATTAACTGACGATAATGCAACAGATGCAGAAATTGGCCTAGCTTATACATTTAATCCAGACTCAGTATTATTAAATTTATCTGTCCGTGCGGGTTACCGCCTGCAAGAGATCGAAATTAATAACTTTACGCAGGAGAATAAAGGTTTATTTGCGGGTTTAGAAGTACACTTCTAAATTAAAAAGGTGTAAAGCCCCTGTGTGCATTAATACACAAGGGCTTTGTTATTATTCTATCTTCCCTATACGTCTTAATTAATACTTCTCTAAATCCCCCAATCACTAAAAAACATTGCACTTGTTTAGTGATACTTTGCCTGCACAATCGTTGTTTGATTGGTTAATTTTACTGGTATGAAGATTCAATAAACAAATTAATAAGAGAAAATAAACCTGATCTTTACTGTATTGCCGCATCTTTGTTGGTTTTGTATCATTGTGCTTTGTTTTATCCGCTTTTCTTCGCTAATATCGTTAACTCACATACGTTAACTAAAAGAGAATATTTTGAACGACATACCCACGAGTGCATTATTAATAACATTGATTATTTTAATTGTTATTTCTGCTTACTTTTCTAGCTCAGAAACAAGCATGATGTCACTAAACCGCTACCGATTACGCCACCTTGTAAATGACAAAAACAAAAATGCAATGCGTGTCGAAGCATTATTAAATAAACCCGACAAACTGATTGGTTTAATATTAATTGGCAACAATTTAGTTAACATTTTAGCCTCAGCACTGGCAACAATTCTAGGACAAAGGTTATTTGGAGATGCCGGCATTGCGATAGCAACCGGGGTATTAACTTTAGTTATCCTAATCTTTGCAGAAGTGACACCAAAAACATTAGCTGTGCTCTACCCTGAAAAGATAGCATTCCCAAGCTCTTATTTATTAAGACCGCTTCAAAAACTATTAAGCCCATTAGTATGGATGATTAATGGCATCTCTAACGGTTTATTACGTATATTTGGTATCAACGTCAATCATCAAAATGATAATGCGCTTTCTAGTGATGAATTACGCTCTGTCGTCAATGAAGCCGGCTCGATGATCCCTGATCATCACCAACAGATGTTATTAAGCATTTTAGAACTGGAAAAGGTTACTGTTGATGAGATTATGATCCCACGTAATGAGATTGCAGCGATCGATATCAACCAAGATTGGGAAGTTATTCTAAAACAGTTAAAACACCGTACACATACCATGACGCTTTTATACCGAGATACGATTGATGATGCGATCGGTTTTGTGCATGCGCGTGACTCTTTACTTATTTTATTAAAAGAAGATTTTACTAAAACAACACTGCTGCGTAGTGTACGCGAACTGTATTTTATTCCCGAAGGCACGCCACTGAATACGCAGTTAATAAAATTCCAATATAACAAAGAACGTATTGGACTTGTTGTTGATGAATATGGCGATATACAGGGGTTAGTAACACTTGCCGATATATTAGAGGAGATTGTTGGGGACTTTACCACAACTCATGAACCGACTAGCTCACAGGAGATCCACAAGCAACTGGATGACTCCTATATTATTGAAGGTAGCCTAGGAATTCGAGATATTAATAAAGAGATGGGTTGGACACTACCTACAGATGGCCCCCGCACCTTAAATGGTTTGATTCTTGAGCACTTAGAAACAATTCCAACAGGGAAAATAAGCGCTCGTATTTGTGGCTACCCGATGGAAATTTTAGAGGTAGAAAATAACATGGTAAAACTCGTTAAAGTGTTACCCCATTTCTATTCTAGCAATGATAAAGAAGACTAAAATTATTAGCTTGAAGGCAAGCCACCTTCAAGCATTATTATTTTACAATTGATTTAATTGCTCATCACTTAACGCAATGTCATCATTTTTATTAACACCGACACCAGCAGCAATAATTGCTTTAGCAATCTCTTTTGCTTCATCTAAAGAGTGCATTAAATAAGTACCACACTGATACTCATTTAATTCTGGGATCTCATTTTGCTGTTTCACGTTTAAAACATCTTGCATTGATGCAAGCCATGCTGCACCAACCTCAGCTTCACTTGGTGAGCCAATTAAGCTCATGTAAAAACCAGTACGGCATCCCATGGGTGAAATATCAATAATCTCTACAGAATCACCATTTAGATGATTACGCATAAAGCCCGCATAAAGGTGCTCAAGTGTATGAATACCTTTTTCTGACAAGATATCTTTATTCGGCGCAGTAAAACGCAGATCAAAGACAGTAATCGTATCTTTACTTGGTGTTTGCATGGTTTTAGCAATACGAACAGCAGGTGCATTCATGATCGTATGATCAACGGTAAAACTATCTAATAGTGGCATTATTTTCTCTCTTTTTAATCGTTAGGCGAAGAATAGTCTCCACAACCAACTTGAATCTAAATTTTCTTGGCAACCACGAAGTTGTGCGGCATATTGTTTAGAGCGATCATCAACTCGGCGCGATACTTTGATTAACCAAGGCTTTTTATTATAACTCTTGTTTTTATAGCCGCCCCACCCTTCATGATAATTTAGGTATTGACCGTAGGCGTCCCATTTTGAAATACCATTAACTTTATGGGTTTTATTAGTAAACCAACCCATAAAATCAATTGCATCGGCGAAATCATCTCGACTTGACCAACGGTTACCCGTTTCTCTTTGATAATCGTCCCAAGTCATCGTTTTAGCCTGTGCATAGCCATAGGCATCACTTGCTCTACCGATCGGGATAAACCAAAAATATTGCATTGGTGGTGCTGCATTATGTTTAAAGCTGCTCTCTTGATACATCATAGCCAATGGAATATGAATGGGGGTGCCCCATTTATCTTTCATATTCTTAGAGGCTTTATACCAATCGCGATGTTCAAAAAAAATTTCACAGATATTATCTGGATTTTGAGGTGGAGGAGTTGCACATCCAGTTAATATTAAAAAGCAAAAAATAATAATTAACTTTTTTTGTATTCTCATTGAACTAAATTCCCAAGGGGGTAGACTAATAACTTGTAAAAAGAGCGACATTTACTCTAAACACCTTGTAAACAGAGTGACCTTTACATAAACATATTGCTATAAACGTTGATTAACCACCAACACAGTATCCAACGGACTAACCATCCGTGAGCTAATTTAAAGCCTCTCATTGAGAGGCTTTTTTTATGCTTTTTCTGCGTTGTTAAAATAATTTTGTAAAAAATCATCAAAGCTTAATTCATCAGCTTGCTCAATGTCATTTTGTTTTGCAAGTGAATCAATTTTTTGCTGCTCAAAGTATTGTTCTGACCATATTTGATATGGCTGCTCAATAAGTTCCTGTTTATATTGTTTGGATAAATTCAATGCAAGCGGGCCATTATCTGAATTCTGCGAGATAATTTTATCTAAAATGCGCGCAGAGCTAGTTAATTCCGGAGCGCTGAAGCGTGGCGCAATATGTGCAATAGCTTCTTTATAACGTTCTTCATTGCCACTTTTATCTAATACTACCGCTAACGCCTTAAGTTCATTGGTAAGCCACTCTCCCCATTGCGCTACTGAATTTATCTGACCATCAATTTCTAGCTGTAGATCAGGGTTTCGCCCTTCCGTGACTATCGTACTCAAATTCTTAGAAAAATGCTGAGATTGCACTGCAGATATTTCATCCGAAGGCTTAATGGCACACCATGTTAAAAACAGATCTAAGAAGTTCACTTGCTCCTCTGTGATCCCAACTTTAGAAAAAGGATTAACATCTAATGAACGAATCTCGATATATTCAATACCACGAGCATTAAGCGCCTGAGAAGGAGTTTCTCCAGTTTTTTGTACTCGCTTAGGGCGAATTGATGCATACAGTTCATTTTCAATCTGTAACACATTATCATTAAGTTGAATATAACGACCATCTTTCTTCACACCAAGCGCTTTAAATTCAGGTGCTTTTTTATGTAATGCTTGGCGCACAGAAGCAATATAATTATCAACACTGTTATAACAAATATTCAATGATGACTGCGAGCTATTGGTGTAACCCAAATCACTTAAACGCAATGAAGTCGCATGGGGAAGATAAATTGTTCCCATACCTACTTTCTGAAACTCTAAATTGGTCTTTTTACCCTGTAAAAAAGACTGGCATAATGCAGGAGAAGCACCAAATAGATAAGGGATAACCCAACCATATCGGAAATAGTTTCTTATTAAACCTAAGTAACCGGCTGATTGAGCATCGCTACCAGTCAGCTCAGAGTCATGTATTTCACACCACGTTGACCAAAATGAAGCAGGTAATGAAAAGTTATAATGCACGCCAGAAATAATTTGCATCATGCTGCCATAGCGGTTTTTTAAACCTTGACGATAAGTCGTTTTCATTGTTCCAGTGTTTGAAACGCCATATTGTGCAAGCTCAATACCGTCTTCACTACCCACGTAGCAAGGCATGCTCATTGGCCAAAGCGTTTCATCATTTTCTAAATGTTTTGCTGCATAGTGATGAATATCATTTAAATAATCAAATAGCTGGTTTACGTCTTTGGCAACGGGAGTAATAAATTCAAGTAAGCTCTCTGCATAATCAGTCGTAATAGAAGTATGACAGAGCGCACTACCGAACGCATAAGGATGCCCTGCTTCAGACAGTTTTCCGTCCGGCTTTACACGTAATGCTTCACGTTCAATACCACGGCCAAAACCAACTAATGCTTGAGATTGCTGTTCAATTATATCTAAACGCTGCTTAAAATTGAGAGACAAGAGTACACCCTTTGAATGATAAAAAAGAGCTAGCAGAGTACCTTAAAAAAGACTCTGTTTACAAGTTACTTATATTAAATATAGTGTTGATATAAGGATCAGCACATAACGTAGTGCTTTACCTGTCACAATAAAAGCAGTTGATTTAATAATAGATAGCTTTAACCACCCTGCCACTAAAGGAAGTAGATCACCGACTAACGGTAACCAACTGAGTAATAGTGAATAAACACCATATTTTTTACAAAAACGATAAGCTTTTTGATGTTTCGACTGTGCTTTTTCTCTGCCCCAATAAAAATAGTAGCCCATAAAATAGGTCACAACAGCCCCGAGGCTATTACCAGCAGTCACCACGAAAAAATATAACCAAGCACTCTCCGGATTATTTTTCACATAATAAATAAGTAATAATTCGGAACCGCCTGGCAGCAGTGTTGACGAAATAAAGCCACTGATAAAAAGGGTATAAAATTCATTTACAGCAAGTTCAAAAGGCAAAAACAACTCCAATAAAAAAGGCTACTTAAATAAGCAGCCTTTTTAACATTATTTGTGAGTAGTTTAAAGTTAGCCCACTAGCGCAAGTAATACACCCGCTGCAACTGCACTACCTAGCACACCTGCCACATTAGGCCCCATCGCATGCATTAATAAGAAGTTATGAGGATTAGCCTCTAAACCAACTTTATTTGCAACACGTGCAGCCATAGGTACTGCTGAAACACCAGCAGCACCGATTAACGGATTAATTGGCTCATCTGAAAACTTATTCATCAATTTAGCCATAATAACACCAGCAGCAGTACCAATTGAGAATGCGACTGCACCTAAAGCTAAAATCCCTAACGTTTCCAGATTCAAGAAGGATTCTGCAGAAAGTTTTGAACCAACACCTAAGCCTAAGAAGATTGTTACGATGTTAATCAATTCATTTTGAGCAGTAGAGCTTAAACGATCCACAACACCAGATTCACGCATCAAGTTACCTAAACAAAACATACCAACTAATGGTGTTGCTGCAGGTAAAAATAAAATAGTCATCATTAATACAGCGAGCGGAAAGATAACTTTCTCTTTTTTGCTCACTGGGCGTAACTGTTTCATTTTAATTTCGCGTTCCGCGGGCGTTGTTAGTGCACGCATAATCGGCGGCTGAATCAGTGGTACTAATGCCATATATGAATAAGCAGCAACAGCAATTGCACCCAATAATTGTGGAGCAAGCTTAGAAGCTAAGAAGATAGCCGTTGGCCCATCGGCACCACCAATGATTGCAATAGCAGCAGCATCGGTCATGCTAAATTCCATTCCCGGTACATAATTAAGTAAAATAGCACCAAACAGTGTAGCAAAAATACCAAACTGAGCCGCAGCGCCTAAAAACAGTGTTTTAGGATTCGCAATCAACGCACCAAAATCAGTTAATGCCCCCACTCCCATAAAGATGATCAATGGGAAAACTCCAGTTTCAATCCCAATATGGTAAATGTAATAGAGCATACCGCCATCTTCAGTAAAACCAGCATTGGGAATGTTTGCTAAAATAGCTCCAAAACCAATAGGTAATAATAATAACGGTTCAAATTTTTTCGAGATCGCGAGGTATAACAATACACAACCCACTGCAATCATCACAAGATCCGGGAGTTCAAAATGCGCAATCCCGGTATCATTCCAAAGTTTTAACAATCCATCCACTTTATATCTTCCTTAACCAATAACTGTTCAAACACCCGATCTATTAGATAAAGTGTTTGATATAAACTAGGTTGTGACAACTTAGATAAACTAAGTAGCAACTAACCAATCGTAAATAGTGCCTCACCTACAGCTACAGCATCGCCTTCTCTAACAAGAACAGATTGCACAACACCAGATTTGGTAGCGCGGATCTCTGTTTCCATTTTCATCGCTTCCATTACAAGCAGTACATCACCTTCACTTACTTGCTCACCTTCGTTAACCAATACTTTAAAAATATTACCCGCTAATGGTGCAGGAACATCTTCACCAACACCACTAGGCGCAGCGGCTTCTGAGGTTGTACTTAATGAGGCTGAAACACTATTTGCAGCAGTAATCCCGTCGACACTGCCTTCCGGACCAACTTGTACAGTAAACAATTGTCCATCAACAGCAACAGAATAGGTTTTTGGATCAGATTGACTAGATGCGTTTGCAACCACTAAATCATCTGCACTTGGCACAGGCTCAAATACTTCTGGATTATTGCGGTTCTCTAAAAATTTAAGACCAATCTCAGGGAATAGTGCGTAGATAAGTGCATCATCAATTTCGTTATCAGCAACTTTAATACCTTTCTCAGTCGCTAGCTTTTTGAAATCTGATTGAATTGCTTGCATTTCGGCAGGAATATTGTCAGCAGGACGACAGGTAATCGCTTCTGCACCATCCAGCACTTTTGCTTGTAGCTCTGCATTAACAGGAGCGGGGGCAACACCGTATTCACCTTTAAGTACACCTGCTGTCTCTTTAGTGATTGTTTTGTAGCGTTCCCCCATCAATACATTGATAACTGCCTGCGTACCGACGATTTGTGATGTTGGTGTTACGAGTGGGATGAAACCAAGATCTTCACGAACACGTGGGATCTCTTGTAAAACTTCATCCATTTTATCACCAGCACCCTGCTGTTTAAGCTGGCTTTCCATATTTGTTAACATGCCACCTGGTACTTGTGCGATAAGAATACGTGGATCTACGCCTTTCAGCTCACCTTCAAATTTAACGTATTTTTTACGGACTTCACGGAAGTAAGCAGAAATATCAGCAAGTTGCGGCAAATCTAACCCGGTATCTCGCTCAGTACCTTCTACAATAGAAACCAATGTCTCTGTTGGTGAATGGCCATAAGTCATACTCATAGAAGAGATAGCAGAATCAATAATATCGATACCAGCATCAATCGCTTTCTGTTGTGTAGCAAGGCTTAAACCTGTTGTCGCATGACAGTGTAACGCTAAAGGAATATCGGTAGCCGCTTTAATTTTCGTAATTAATTCATGTGCTTCATAAGGCTTTAATAAACCAGCCATATCTTTAATACAGAGTGAGTGTGAGCCCATATCTTCTAAGCGTTTAGCCATATCAACCCAACCTGCAATGTTATGTACAGGACTGGTTGTATAAGAGATTGTACCTTGCGCATGAGCGCCAATTTTAACTGCAGACTTAATCGCAGTTTCAAAATTACGTACATCATTCATCGCATCAAAAATACGAAATACATCAACACCATTAGTGTGTGCGCGCTCAACAAATTTTTCAACAACATCATCAGCATAATGACGGTAACCTAAAAGGTTTTGGCCGCGTAGCAACATTTGCTGAGGGGTATTTGGCATAGCTGCTTTTAATGCACGAATACGATCCCATGGATCTTCGCCTAAATAACGAATACATGAATCAAACGTAGCGCCGCCCCAAGTTTCTAGAGACCAATAGCCGATTTTATCCAATTTTTCAGCAATCGGTAACATATCGTCAATACGCATACGCGTAGCAAACAGAGATTGGTGTGCGTCACGTAATACAACTTCGGTGATCGCTAATGGCTTAGACATATTCACTTGCTCCTTGATTGGTTCGTTTTCCATTATGCAGCCTCGGCTTTATGATACTGTTGTACTGCACTGGTTATAGCGGCAATTAATTGTGGGTTAATTTCAGATTGTGAAGGGGTAGCAACAGCTACTTTTTTGTTCGCAGCTCTAGGCTTAACAACAGGGGCATCCGCAGGAATATATTTTGCCATTAACTTAACGGCAATCATTAATAATCCCAAGAATGAAAAGACAAATGTCATCCCTAATCCAAAAAGCGCTATTGCTTGAAATAACGACTCAGTAATATCCATACTTACTATCCTTTTTTGCACCTAATTAAGTGCCTCTTTTAGAAACACCCTACTTAAGTGAATAACTATTCACATGAAGGGTATACTTAACGCCTTATAAACGATGTTTAACCATCAAAAAGAAACGACGCTAAAAGCAGAACAATGCGCTTAGATTCCCTGCTGCTTGTAAAATAAAGCGTTAAGAAAATTAAACAACATATCCAAAAAGTAATATTATACTGGTTTCGATAGTAAATTGAAAGCACAGGCGTTTTATAGGCTCTATCGGAAGGAGTTTTAGTGACCGCTAAGCAGGGTGTACATCTCAGAAGAAAGCAGAAAAAAATATGCTAATGTGTGCCGATAAAGCACGCTTAATTAACGCGATCTAGCTCTCAAAAACACCAACAAGAAAAGTGAAATTTTATTCACAATAAATAAATATTTATGCAACAAAATCTATAATTACAACAAATTTATAACAAATAGCTATATTGATTTATATTTTTTTGGGGGTATTAAAAAAGATGGTGCGGGTGAAGGGATTCGAACCCCTGACCGCCTGGTTCGTAGCCAGGTACTCTATCCAGCTGAGCTACACCCGCATAGATGTAAAATATTGAGAAACAATATTTTAAAGCTCTAAAAACAAAAAAACTTACTAGATGTAAGCTTTTAAAAAGAATGGTGCGGGTGAAGGGATTCGAACCCCTGACCGCCTGGTTCGTAGCCAGGTACTCTATCCAGCTGAGCTACACCCGCCGCGATATTCTTTTGTTTTTATATTCGATTCAAAAATCACCATTTCGTGCAAATAGAAAGATGGTGCGGGTGAAGGGATTCGAACCCCTGACCGCCTGGTTCGTAGCCAGGTACTCTATCCAGCTGAGCTACACCCGCTTTTAGAATCTATACAAAATGGCGGTGGAGGAGAGATTCGAACTCTCGAACAGGCTATAAACCCGTTACTCCCTTAGCAGGGGAGCGCCTTCGGCCACTCGGCCACCCCACCGTCGTCTTGTTGGGGCTCATAATACTGTCTTATGAAAACAAGTCAAACATTTTTTAACGAGTTATTTTTGTTTGCTCAATAATACGTCACATGTACTATTTTATGAGCAATATCACCTTTAATTATTAGCAAACAACACACTTTTAGCCTATTCACTGAACCACTAATAACACACATTGGCATTATTTATAGTCTTTAAATGGCAGGTTCTAATCATCAAGCGACTTTCATAGTGAAACAACTTGGTCACAATAACGAATAATACCAATTACATTAAGTATGTGATCTAGATTTTGCGCAGGAAAAACAGCTTAATTCAAGGCGTAAGTTGACGCAAATGGTTGCTCCCTTTGCGAAACTTACAACGTAGAAGTCAGTTGTTTTAGCCAGCAAAATAGATCAGCTATTTAGTGGAATTGGTATAATAGTATTTTATAGAGCAAAAAAAAGAGCCTTTAGGCTCTTTGTATACGTATCTAATATGATAACAATTACTTGTTATCTTTTTCAGCTTGAATACGCATGTAGATTTCTTCACGGTGAACAGATACTTCTTTAGGCGCATTAACACCTACACGAACCTGATTCCCTTTTACACCCAATACGGTAACGGTAACGTTATCGCCAATCATCAAAGTTTCACCAACTCGACGAGTTAAAATTAGCATATCCTGCTCCTATTGATTTAGTTTTTCCTCTTTACTCTTTTATTATGAACTAACAGTGAAAAAAATTCACATCTTTTTCACTGTTAAAGAGCTAAAGGCTTATTTTTCTTCTGTTGGCTCTGTTGCAAGCTCAAATGCTTTGTGTAAAGCACGTACAGCCAACTCCAGATACTTACCATCAACCAACACTGAAATTTTAATTTCAGATGTTGCTATTTGATGAATGTTAATGCCTTCTTCACCTAATGTTTCAAACATCGTTTTCGCAACACCAGGATGATTCCACATACCTACACCAACAATAGATACTTTTGCAATTTCATCGTTGCCTTGAACAGCATCTGCTTTTAACTCTTTACATACTGTTTCAAGTAACGTTTTAGCTTGTTGGTAATCATCACGATGTACAGTAAAAGTGAAGTCTGTTTTACCATTACCAACCGTATTTTGCACAATCATGTCTACATCGATATTCGCATCACCAATTGGCGAAAGAATTTGTGCAGCAACCGTTGGTTGATCAGGTACACCAGATAAGGTTAGGCGCGCTTCATCACGGTTAAATGCGATACCAGAGATAACAGGAGATTCCATTTTATTTTCCTCATAACTTATTAACGTACCACCACCATCTTTAAAACTAGATAGTACACGAAGCGGTACATTGTACTTCCCTGCAAATTCTACAGAGCGAATTTGTAATACTTTGGTACCCAAACTTGCCATCTCTAACATCTCCTCAAAGGTGATGCTATCTAAGCGGCGAGCATTTGGCTCAACACGTGGATCCGTTGTATAAACACCATCTACATCAGTATAGATTTGGCATTCATCAGCTTTCAGTGCAGCTGCAATAGCAACAGCAGATGTATCACTACCACCGCGACCTAAAGTCGTAATGTTGTTGTTTTCACAACGACCTTGGAACCCAGCGACAACCACAACACGACCCGCTTTGATATGTGCTTTTAGATTTTCAGTTTCAACGTCTAAAATACGTGCTTTAGAGTGACTAGCATCGGTTTTCATGCGGATTTGATCACCCGTCATTGATACCGCATCAACACCTAAATGATGAAGCGCCATTGATAACAATGCAATTGTTGTTTGCTCACCAGTGGTAAGTAAAACATCCATTTCACGCGCACTCGGTGTTGCATTAAGCTCTTTTGCAAGCGCGATCATGCGATTAGTCTCACCTGACATCGCTGAAAGCACAACCACAACATCATGACCCGCATCA
>Ga0316197_10001202_pt1 | contig 18641 bp, 15 predicted proteins | sample OudBiesiAoxic_MG_FD_204939 | JGI IMG/M metagenome (GOLD analysis project Ga0316197, IMG submission 204939) | Coastal sediment microbial communities from Oude Bieten Haven, Netherlands - site A oxic | ecosystem: Environmental > Aquatic > Marine > Coastal > Sediment | place: Netherlands... | reverse complement strand
CAAAACAATTGCGTTAACTAACTAAAAACTTATGCATGTTTTACCCCATTCTGTCCTTTAATAGCCAAACTGATTAAGTATGTGACCTAATTTTTGCGTAGGAAAAATGACTTAATTCAAGGCGTAAGTTGACGTAAATGGTTGTTCCCTTTGCGAAACTTACAACGAAGAAGTAAGTTATTTTAACCAGCCCAAAAGATCAGCTACTTATTCAGATTGGTATTACTTCAAGGCGTAAGTTGACGTAAATAGTTGTTCCCTTTACGAGACTTACAACGAAGAAGTAAGTTACTTTAACCAGCCAAAAAGATCAGCTACTTATTCAGATTGGTATAATATTGCCGTCTAGGTCACTTGGGTTTGATGGATCATACATGCTAAAACCACCCCATATTGGTTATAAGATACTTTTTAAAATGCACATTCTTTACCATTGAATATTTTAAAGTGAATAAAATATTACCAAAAAATTTTCAACTTCAATGCAACAGATAATAAAAAATAAATGATTAGAGTTAAGAGTTAAATTAGCAGCTATTTTTACAAAATGTAACAAGTGAATCATTGATACAACAATAGTAGTAAAAGGGCTGTTATCATTTTTATAAAGTACTAAAACGAGAAAAACCCAGTTTAGAGTTTTAAATAGTTGCAATTAATCGATAAGCCAAAAAAAGCAACGCTTTTTAACTATATTTCCAAAGTGAATGTGCGCCTGATAACCAGGCAATACTAATTTATAATGTGTATTTCCCAGCTATCAATTAGCATTACATGCTCGAGCCTAATCTAGTTTAAGCAGTAATTCCAATACTCTGCGAGCAGACCTTTCTAAATCGACCTTAGTAATTAGTCCATTCTCTAGTGCGTCTTTTAAATTTTCAGCATCACCACGTGCCATTTTTATATCGTTGCCTGCTAAAATTTCTTTGTAATGTTCAGAGTTAGCCCACCAATCTGTAGTTACAACACCATCGAATCCCCACTCCCCCCTTAAAATATCTTCTAATAACTCTTTGCATTCAGATGTTCGCTGACCATTAACGAGGTTATAAGCAGACATCAGAGAGTAAGGGTTTGACTCTTTAACAATAATTTCAAACCCTTTTAGGTATATCTCTCTTGCGGCTCTTTCTGAAACCCTTGAATCACTATTCTTTCTATTGGTTTCTTTATTATTAAAAGCAAAATGTTTTACTGATGCTGCGATGCCAACAGATTGAATTCCCCTCACCATAGCTGCCGCTAATTTTCCTGTAATTAAAGGATCTTCTGAATAATACTCAAAATTTCGCCCACAGAGTGGACTTCTATGGATATTGACAGCGGGCGTTAACCAAATAGCAAGATTATTCTCTTTAACTTCTTTTGCCCCTGCTTCACCGATACTAAAAAGAACCTCTTCATCCCATGTCGACGCGAGCAGTGTTGTACATGGCCATGCTGTTGTACAAACCCCACATTCAGCATTGATCCTTAAACCAGCAGGTCCATCCGCCGTTTGTGCATTGGGTACACCAAATTGTGGTAAATTTCCCCAGCCGTGTGTATTACCCACACCTGTATTGGGCTGCCCTCCAAGTATATGAATAATATCATCGGTACTTAACAGCTTCATAAATGCTTCTAAAGTGATGTCGCCTTTGTGTACATTTTCTAGTGTCATTACATTTTGTAAATGCCTGAGATCATAACTTTCTACAAATCGCACTTGCGGTATAAGTAACTCTGGCTCCCCCATATCATGATTGGCACTTTGGCAACCTTCCGTTGTAGGCAGCGCCTCAAAATCACCACTCGGTAATAAACGCTCTTTTAATAAAGTAGGTGCTAACTTCTCTGTTAGCTGCTTTACTACACAATTTTCGTTAACATCATAACTATCGGCTAAAACAACGCCATGTTTAACAGAGTTACCCATGAAAAATTTATACTGACCTTTTTCTAATACATAAGCTGATTTCTGAATTTTGCCAAGATCATCATAAGACGCGAGATCCGCAATAGAAAACGTCAAGACTAAAAGTTCGCTCTCACCTCTTTTTAACAACCTGCTCTTTTTAAATGCAATCAAACTTTTTAGCGCTTTACCTAACTCCCCCTGAGGGTTCATAGAATAAATTTGTATCACCTCTTTTCCGTCATAATCTCCAGTATTAGTGACACGAATCTGAATAGCGATGGACGATTCCATTATATGGGTATCTACGTGGTTTATATCAAAGGTAGTATATGAAAGCCCAAATCCAAATGGATAGTTAACTCTCTCTTTTGCTTTGGGGATTGTTTCAAAGTATCGATAACCTACATAGATATCGTCGCTATAGTTAACATAATCTCTCGATTCATGAAAATTGTAAGTTGATGGATAATCAGCAAGATCTTTAGCGAAAGTATCAACTAACTTTCCTGAAGGGTTACCAATACCACACAATAATTCAGTAGTAGCAAGCCCCCCTTCCATGCCACCTTGCCATGACATTAATACCGATTGAATACCTTGGTCATGAGCAAACCACTCACTATCTACCATGCCTCCCACATTCATCACCACAACGACTTTGCTAAAATGCTTTTTAACCATAGAGAGCATCTGTTTTTCATTTTCACTTAAAAAGAAGTCTCCATTTTCAAATAACTCATTAGAATGCTCAGCAACTTTACCTACCCAATTTTCAGCAAGAGACTCACTCTGACTATTTGAACTTTTTCTATCCCACCCTTCTCCGGAATAACGACAGATAGAGATAATTGCAGTATCCGTATTTATGCGTGCTTTTTTGACGAGATTTTCTGGTAACTTAGGCTCAGTCACTAAACCAGGCTCTCTCTGTTCTTGATAACCTTTATTAACATGCGCTCTATAAAAGTCAGATAACTCTTCATAGGCAGATATCCACTCTGGGAGTTTTTTTATTCCATCATAAATATTAGTGGTATAAGCAACAGTGACATCTCCACTGCCGCCGCCGCCTTTAACATAATCGAAGCTGGCCTTACCAAACAGGGCGACACGAGAGCCTTTTTGCAAAGGAAGCATATTTTCTTCATTTTTGACTAACACCATGCCCTCTTTGGCCGCATTTTTGGACAAATCTCTATGGGCAGAGCAAGCAGTAACCTTAGTGCCATCCAAACCGAGTGGGTTATTTGGTTGATAATTTATTCTTTGCCATTTATTCATCTATATATCCTAGTTGTATCAGCTTCTGATTAATCTTATTGATGATGTTTTTTTAAGTAAAAACACAAGAAAGCGCTTTCTTACAATGTACCTTTTATGCACGAATATGGCGTCTCTAAATAGCAAAAAAATATTCTACACCGTCAATATTTAGATCTCGATCACCTATGCCTTGGTAATAATAGTGATGTAATTAATACCAAAGGAATTTAATAGGTAGTAGGTATAGTTGTTTTGAGCTTTTCAAAAGTAGTTTTTATAAAAATTATCACGGAAATTATTTAATAGGTACTAGTTCATACTAATACCAATGGAATTTAATAGGTATCAGCGTTTGAGTAGAAAAATGATGACTAATAAGGCGTGAGTTGTAGCCTTTCGAGAGATTAAGTGCGTTAAGCCTCTATCGGAAAATTAAATCGTATGCAACGATTTTAAACAGCTTTAGCTGGCCACGCAGTGAGGTAAGAGTGAGATCATAATACCAATTTACAGTACAAACCTTCCCCTATATAAATAGCCTTTTATATACCGTAACGAGCATGCTTAGTCATGCTCGTTACGATAAACTCAAACGGTTTGATAACGAGCTAATATTTTTCCTAGGCTTTCAGATGCTTCAGATAGCTGGGCAACACCTTGCGAAGATTGTCTGACTAAATCACTGATAGTATTTGACTGTAAACGAATAGCACTCAACTCTTCAGAAATATTATTAGCGACGGAGCTTTGCTCTTCAGAAGAGACCAAAATTTGATAGCTCATATCATTTACTGCTTGTGATGACTCTGTAATCGCATTCACATCCTGACCAATCTCAACGATTAGTTCACGACTTGTTTGCGCTTGTTTTACCGTATTTTGAGTCATATCTGAAATATTATTCGTTTCTGACTGTAGATTTTCAATCATAGATTGAATCTCAAGCGTCGCAGATTGAGTGCGACTAGCTAACGTTCTAACTTCATCGGCAACAACGGCAAAACCTCTCCCCATTTCTCCAGCACGCGCAGCTTCAATAGCAGCATTAAGGGCCAGTAAGTTGGTTTGTTCAGAAATAGAACTAATGGTAGTAATGACATCATTAATTTTTATTGTATTATCTTTTAGCGTTATCACTGAATCTGATGTTTGCTCGATATAAGAAGACAACTGTTGAATCTCAGTAATTGCATGCTGTACTCTACTGTCGCTTTGCTTAATATGTTCAGAATTATTTTCGATTTGTTGTGATGCTTGCTTTGAAATATCAGTCACTTCCATAGACGATGCCGTCATCTCTTCCATGGCTGTTGCTACTGAGTCAAGCGAAGTATGCTGATGATTAATATGTCCCTCACTTTGACGAGCCTCATCGGCAAATGAAGAGGAAGTATCTTGCAGCGTTTGTGCATTCTCTTTCACGGTAACGACTAACTCCGTTAAAGTGTCCATTGCATTGTCGAGCGCACAACCAATTGTTCCAAACTCATCACGCCCAGCATGAAAGCCTAAGCGTGAGGTGAGATCACCTTTAGATATATTCACAGTCGTCGTCCAGAGTACCCATAATGCACCTCCGATAAACGTTGCAGTCCAATACAGGACCAGCGAAAAGGGCAATAACCAAAGAAAAGAAAGCAACAAAGCGTTCAAGGCCTGTTGTTTTTCCTCTTTTTCTTGCCCTGAAACGGATTGAGATAATGAAACATATTGCTGTGATTTTGTTTGTATAACAGCGGTTAGCATATCTTTTCGACGCGAAGAAGTTTCAACTGATGTGGATACTTTCACCCCAAGTGAAGCAAGTTTTTCTATTTGCTTCGTCGACTCCATGGCAAAAACCATCCCAGATAACTGACTTTCAAGCGCAACCATCGATTTTGTTTCTATTTCTTGTAAAGAGTGCTGATATCGACCAATAGAGGTGGTTGCTAAAACAATTAAAAATAAACCAAGAATAACCCAGAACTTGTCATTAATAGACATCTTAATAAATAATTTATCTATGCTGCGAAATTGAACTTCTTTCATAAGTTTTCCATGAAGTAATTAATAGATTTGAAAAAGACTAATACCCCACAGCCAATATAAGCCTAGCAGCACGATATTTATATTTTCCACAAGAGAGACACAATGCAGAGAGCTGTTATTCGCCCTGCTAATAATTGTATTTTTAAAATATTAACATTTAGTAAACTGATTAACATTTAATAAACTACACAATATTCAATAACCTATTAAAATTACTACAGTAATCACGCTAAAACTTATAATTACGCTCAATATTTAACCTTTTTATCTACCTCACCTATTCATGATTACGCAAATAAGAAACAAACTTACCCCTCTTTTACTTCACGTGCTTTTGGATAGAGATATTTTTGAATAATGATTTCAATGACTGCGAGTAAAGATTATTAAACATCCAAACATTTTCTTATCAGCATCCTTGTATGCACGATTGAACTCATTAAGCAAAAGTAGGTTTATCGCCGATGGGTGATTAAGTGAATCATACATTGATGAATGTTAACTGGGCTCCCTGATAATAAACTGATCGCTGTTGTTATTGGCGGGTCATCTGGTGTATTAACCATTTGTCCCGAACGGGATTTAAAAAATATGCAGGCATCATTTAAGACATTTATAAACCGCTCAAAATCACTCTCATGAGTGTAAATTTTCTGCCTAGCATTAGCACGCGATCTAACATAATAAAGCGCACCTGAAAACTCTCAACGTAAAGGACGGCTCATTGTTATTTTCCACTCTATTCATTAACACAAACCGAGTAGAAAAAATGGAAAATGCAAAATGAAAGATCCTCCCCCTCTTATTTACTCTTATTTTTTACCTGATGAATAATGATCGATACACAAAATAACACCACTACAAAAGGTAAGGAAATAAGGGATAAAATACACAACCAAAAAACGAAATACATATAAGCAATTGAAAAATAAACAGAGATTAATCAAACTTTGAACGTTATTTTTTGCATGATCATGTTCTGACTACTAAAAATAATCCATCGATAAATGATGTTGCCTTTTTATGGCTTAAAGCAAAAGCGTCTCACTTTCGATAATTCAAAACTAATGATGGGCAAGTTAACTTATATTTAGCAAATTAACAGACGTGACGAGATAAATTAAAACGGTCGAAATATGGATATGTCGATTTTCTAGAAATAGAAAACGATGTAGTTAATAAGCATTTATTCATGGGTCATTACACGCTCATAGTTTCTTTGTTAAACATCAACCTTTAACAACATTATTATATGGAAATATTATGAAAATGAATAACAAATTAGTGGCGTCGTTTACTCTTGTTGCAAGTTTGTCGCTTACAGCAATAGGCGCGCAAGCAGCTGGCGAAGTATTTCAAGACTCTAAAGCAAGCTACCCTAATGAGCCAGGCTACTTTACTAGCCACTATGAGTTAAATAGTGATGGGAATACTTACCTTAAAACCACAAGTTATACTGCAAGTTATATTAACATTTCTAGTAATTCTCAAAACGCAGTATCAGGGCGAGGATGGGAGCATGGCCACCAATGGCGCAAAGTAAATTTTAGTGTTGACAATTACAACCCTGATTGGGATGGTCAAAAAGTAGTGTTTGCTTTATATGGCTGGACTAAAAGCAATGACACTAATTACGATGGTATGGCTGAATATTACATTATAGATAAGTATAACGGCTGGTACCCAGAGCATCAAAATGATGAAGGTAATGATAACGGTGCTAGGTGGTTAGGCTCTAAGGATGTAGATGGTGCAAAGTATGACTATTACGTGTCTACACGTACTAATAAACCACATGCATACGGTGGTGGCTTAACAACATTTAAACAATTTTGGGCAATACGAGATTACAATAATCAACGCGATAGTGGTGAAATGAATGTTGGTCAGCATTTCCAAATGTGGAAAAGCCCTCAACAGTATAAGCATGAAGCATATCCATCTATTGGCAACTGGGGTTATCAAGTATTTGCAATTGAACTTATTGGCGGTGGCGGTTCTGTGAATTTGAATGCTTGGTCTAATAATTGATTTTTCATATCAATGACTGCGAATAAGTAGATCATTGTTTAAAGACTCTTGTTGCTCGATTTAGTAACAAGAGTCATATATATACGGCGGCAGATCTTTCATTTTGCATTCTTTAACTTTTTACTTATCGCTACAATTCGGCTTACGACTGAATAATGTATTTGAAAATAATGTCTAATCTCTTTCATTGTATAACCGCCCGACGGGTAAGAAAAAGGCACCGAGGCGCTTTCTAATCCAAGTAAAGAATTCATTACTTGGAAAGCTTTACGGTGACTAATCACAGCTACATTGAGCATCGTTATTAGTATTAAGATCACAGGCTGAAGTATATGAGTGTCCAGAACTTTTATAAGCTCCAAAAGTACTGGACTCATCTCTTGATGCAGTGCCTTTCAGACCAAGCCCATTGCTACAGGTTTTAACTTGCAGTTAAAACGAATTTTTCAAATACATGTGCCACACCATCATCATCGTTACTTGCCGTAGTATAATTTGCGACCGCTTTTATCTCATCGGTTGCATTACCCATCGCAACACCTAACCCTGCAAATTTAATCATATCCAAGTCATTTCCGGCATCGCCTACACAAACTACCTGATTGGACTCTAAACCTAAGTGTGTCGCTAATGCAGCTACGCCCATTCCCTTGCCACTGTCTTTATGCATAAACTCTAGAAAATTAGGGGTGCTTTGCGCAATAGTATACTTTTTGTATAGTGATACTGGTAACTGCTTGATAGCGGCAGTCAGCCTTTCTGGCTCATCAATAAACATCACTTTAAGAATTTCTTCATCAGGATCCAAGCTCTTAAAATCAATCTCTTTTACTGCAATATTATTGGTTGTCGCTTCCTCATCACTATATTTATTATGTTTAGGTGTTATTAACCCTTGTTTTGTAGAATATGCATGTATATAAACGCCTGATTTATTAGCTAATTCGCATAAATCAATCATATCCTTTCCACTAAGTGTTTTACTTCTCAGTACTGTTTTACAGCCATATTTCATTATTAACGATGCATTATGCGTCAGTACATACTGTTCATCACTATTTAATCCAAGCTCGTCAATCGTTGCTGCCATGCCCCCTAAGGCGCGACCAGAAGCGAGTACAACCTGCACGCCTTGCTGTTGAGCAGCTACAATTGCACTGCGTACACGGCGAGTTATCTCTTTTTGGCTATTGAGTAATGTTCCGTCCATATCTAAAACAACAAGTTTATACATTAAAGTACCTCTAAAAATTGAGTGCTAGGGTATGAGTCATCGCTTTGTTAATAATTACATTGTGATCTCAAGAAGTGGTAGGATTATGCTTTGGCTCTTACACTTTAAAAACAGAACTCTTTACAGGAAAATGTTCCGCTTATGAGTAGTCCGCATTTACAACGTCAATACAGCAAGCTATATCATCATTATCAAAGTGGTACTTCAACGTCACAAACGACACTCAGTGACATTGCAGATGTGCTCTTTTGCAGTAAACGAAATGCGCGTAATGTATTGGGGAAACTGTCGGAACTAACTTGGATTAAGTGGTCCCCAGTCACAGGTCGAGGTAAAAAATCACAATTACAATTTCTCAGGTCGACAGACGAGAACAGTGAACAAATTGCACGAGATTACATTGCGAAGGGTCGATTGGAAATGGCACTGTCAGCACTCAGCAATGACAGTGAAAAACTTTCAGGTTTATTACGTGACCATATGGGGGGAAAAGCGATCAATGGCAAACAGGTGCTACGAATTCCTTATTACCGTTCCTTTCCCGTGCTTTCACCCACATCTGTACTAAAACGCACTGAGCGTCATTTGGTACGCTACATTCTTGAAGGGTTAACACGTATAGATGAGGAAAAAGGGGAAGTTATTGCCGCGATTTCCCATCATTGGCAACAGCTTGATCAACTAACGTGGCGCTTTTATCTGCGTACAAATGTATATTTTCATAATGGTAAACGTGTCTCTATTGATGATATTGAGTGGTCATTAGAAAAAATTCGTCAATATAGTGCATTTGCACACATCGAGAAAATAGAAGTGATTGCCAGTGATGTGATTGATATTCATCTCATCTATCCTGATCACTCATTACCTATGTTAATGGCACAAAATAAGGCGACGATCACCCCAGAAAATGAACCTCTCTCAAAGAGTCTCCCTATCGGAACAGGTTCATTTAAAGTGCTGAAAAACACACATGAACAACTCATTTTAGAGGCTTTCAGCGACTATTATGGCGAACGACCTATTCTTGATAGAATCGAATTCTGGACAGTTCCGAATATGCCCAGTACCTACTTGTACCCTTCAGATGAAAAGCAACAAATAACGGGACTAAATTTCACCCCAAAAAGTCATACTTTAGACAATGGGTCATTATATTTATTACTTAATCACACCCAAGTTTTAGGTGAAAAACCACAGTGGCGAGATTATTTATCGCAGTTATTAAACTCTCTTAATGTATTTCAAGCAATGGAGCATAACAACCATTCATATCGTTATGCGGCGGCTTATGGGCTATTGCCAACTTGGGCACATGTACCCTACCTGACTCACCAACATAAACCCCATGACCTAAAAGAGGTAAGCTTAGCTTATGATCCACAACACCCGATGCACCCAACATTGATAGCTGCAATAAAGAAATTATTGCAGGATGTTTGTATTACCGTGAAGGAGATACAATATAGTCCTGATAAAAATACCACGCATGTAGTAACTGCAGATTTAATTCTAGAAAGCTTTAGCGTCACAAATCCAGTCAATATATCGATGGTAACTTGGTTCTATCAATATGATCATATAAAGCGTGTGATGAGTGAAAACAGCTTCATGCAATTTGCAAATTTGATCAAACGCTGGCGTCAGCAGGAAAGCGAAAATATTGCCGACCAAATAGGACAAAGGTTAGTATCGAAACAGCATATTATTCCATTGGTACACCCTTGGAACGGCATTAAAGATAGCGAGGGTTTATGTGCAGCTCAAGCGAATAAAATTGGCTGGTTTGACTTTAATAAAGTCTGGATTAAACGTGTATTAGATTAAACAGCAATACCGTTTTGCAAGCCAGAGGGAGATGTATTTCCCTCTTTTCAATACAACCACGAGCTAGCTGACCTCAACCACTCAGATATCGCCCTTCCCCCCCTCAATCGACATCATCACCTGTTTATAAAGATGCTTTATTGAAAAAGAGGATGTATCTCATTTCTCCCATTGCCTTATTTAGTGCTAAAAAAGAAATTAAAAAATAAAAATGCCTTAATTATGAGCTTAACTGGAACTAATTAATATAATTCATATCTGTTTTTTGACTGCTATTCATGAGTGATACTTACCCCCTAACTTAAATAATCACAGTTTAATAACTTCATAAATAGAGGTAATGCGCATGCTAGCAAAAATCAAGTGGGTAGCTAACAACACAGCAAAAACAAATAAGTCACTGGCGAACTATTATCAATCTCGTCTGCGATCAAGTCGAAGTCTTATTGAAGTAGAAGCCATCTTAGCGATGAATATTTTTTTGTCATTCGAAGAGGAAAAACAGCAAAGTAAGATATTAAAATGAAAATAAAGAAAATGGCGATTTGGTGTAAAAACCTGCAAGAAATGAAACACTTTTACGATCACTTTTTTGATAACAAGAGTAATGATATACAGATTAATTCGATGAACGGTTTTCGATCTTATTTTCTCTCGTTATCAAATGGTCCCTGTATAGAATTAATGCAGATGGATTCATTATTAATAGCTGCGGTTAATATCCACCCACAGTTCATGTTTGCCCATATCGAGTTTTCCGTAGGCTCACAACTTAAGGTTAATGAAATGGCGGTGAATTTAGTCGCAAGCGGATATGAAGTGCAAGATGGCCCTCGCTGGACTGATGACGGTAACTATGAGTTAGTAGTACTGGATCCAGAGTGGAATAGTGTACAAGTTTCAGTTTAACAAGCGCCACTGGCTTTGTGATGCAGCAGACAAAACATCAACTCTATTTGGCGGTTTCACATTTATTTCTATGTCACAACAAACCAAAAAACCATAAGTAATTGTATTTATAGGACAAAATGATACTGTAGATTTCCTCTTCGTGTTTTTAATTAATACACAATTATTTAGGTCAAACGATATGCCAAACGTTATCTCAACATTGATGCAAACTAAACTTGGAAAATATTTGTTTGTTTTGTCAATACCCCTACTGCAGTTTATAGGTCCCCACTATCTTATTGCCGTCGTACGATATGACCATGAAGGCATAGGCACTGGGATAGTGTTTATCTTTAAATGCCTGTTATGGGTATGTGCATTGGTGATTTCTAGTCTGATTTTTTCCAAGGTTTATTTTAAAAGTATCCATTACGGCCTATGGGCTAATTTACCATTGGCTATTTACCTTAGTTACCATTTAATACAAATATATCCTCTGCTGATATCTTAACACCGCTATCAATACTTATCGTTACAACAAGTTATAAAGGATTGCCGTCGTCATTTATGCCGGATAAAGCGGCAGTCATAACCACTATCGATGACAAACGATTTGGTTATTACTGTCGCACCTGTAATAACGGTTTATGCCTTAAAGGTTATCGTTTTTGGAATAACCATTTTATCTTCGATATTGATAAAAATGGTTGGAGTGGGCCAATAAGCCATGCTCTGTTGTCATTCGCATATTCTTTTAAAGCCCAGCAATGCTTCTTACTAAACGCTAGAAATGAAAAAACCCGCTACCTAATTGCTTAGATAGCGGGTTCTTAAATGGTTGGAGTCGGCCGATAAGCCGGGTTCTGTCGTGTATCGTCATTCGTCTAGGCCAGCAATCGCTCACTGGCTCAAGCAACCTACCCGCTTCCAGTACGGGTCGTACCTCAGGAAGCCTATTTGGTCTTGCTTCGGGTGGAGTTTACCTTGCACTAATGATTACCCATTAGCCGGTGCGCTCTTACCGCACCCTTTCACCCTTACCTACTAATAAATTAGCAGGCGGTCTCCTCTCTGCTGCACTTGTCGTTAGCTCGCGCTACCCAGGCGTTACCTGGCACCCTACCCTATGAAGCCCGGACTTTCCTCCCCCCTATTTAACTATAAATAGCAATAGGGCGGCGACGATCTAGCCAACTCCGCGGCGTATTATATAGAAGTTTTCACAGGAAGGAAGTTATAAGTTCTCTAATCCCCATTTATACAGGTCATTTTTTTTCTGAGAATGTATTTGCGCTGTCAGTGCCGCTGCTTTTTTAAGCGGAAGCTGCTCTTTTAATAACGCTAAGGTATTGAGTGCTACCTGAGGAATTGCTTCGCTGTCTGCAACAGCCCCTGCAATCATTAATACAAACTCACCACGACAATGGTTAGTATCTTCTTTTAACCACTCAAGCATCTCTTGTGCAGGTAATGCATAAAATGATTCAAAGGTTTTAGTCAATTCACGTGCGATTACGATTTTTCTGTCAGCGCCTAGAATATTAACCACTTGCTGCACGGTATCGATAATACGACGTGGTGATTCATAAAAGACCATGGTACGGGTTTCTTCGATTAATGCACTGAGCTTATCTTGCTTGCCTTTCTCTTTTGCAGGTAAAAAACCTTCGAAGGAAAATCTATCGGTTGGCAGGCCAGCAGCACTTAATGCAGCGATAGTTGCACAAGCACCAGGAATAGGCACAACATCAACCCCTTTTTCACGGCATTCATTAACTAAATGATAACCTGGATCACTAATAAGTGGCGTGCCTGCATCAGAAATCAAGGCAACAGATTGTCCCGCTTTGATCTTTTCAATGAGCACTTTGCCACGTTCGCGTTCATTGTGATCATGCAAAGGAAACATCGGTTTTTTTATCTGATAATGGCTTAAAAGCTTGCCACTATGGCGGGTATCTTCAGCAGCAATTATATCCACTTGTTGTAATGTTTCAATTGCACGGTAAGTAATGTCACTAATATTGCCAATAGGCGTGGCAACGATATACAGTTTTGCAGGAAGATTTGATAGCGATTCGCTGTGGTCGGACATATTATTAGCCTATTAAATAATGAATAAGATTGTTTAACGCAAGCCACAATATTACACTACATACTTATTGATACCTATATAGAAATTTTGCATTCAGATAAAGGACACTACTTTGAACGTTTTACTAAAAAAACGCATCAGCCGTTATTTAACAGTGATAGCCACAATAAGCTTCATCACTGCGTGTTCAACCGTTGCAACATCACCCGAAGATATACCTCCTACTCTTTTTAGTGAATTAGAAGCAGACTCCGCTTTTTATCTCAGTAAAGATGAGCAATTAGGTAGTGATACAAATTTAGCCTGGCAGTTTCTTGCTATTCAAGCGCTGATCCAAGAGAAAAAATTTGTGATGGCAGAAGCGGTTATTGAGTCTTTACAGGCCAAAATATTAAGTGCAGAGCAATCCTCTGCTTTAAGTTTATTAATTGCAGATAAGTTTTATGCACAAAATCGCTTGCCAGAAACTCAATTAGCATTAGATAAAATCGACGCGCCATTATTGACTAAAGACAACCTTGTACATTATTTAACATTACAATCGGAATTGCATATCCGTAACGATCTGCCTTTTGAAGCGAGTGAAGCGCTATTACTCTTAATTCCTCATTTAACCAGTGATGCACAAAAACAGGAATATAATGACCTGTTACTAGCACAATTAACTCTGTTACCAAGTAAACGTTTAAATCAGTATCAAAGCGCAGCTGAAGCGCCACTTAACGAGACAGAAGAAACACCGACAGCGGAAGCAGAAACCACTGATATGGTTGAACAACCATTGCCACAAGAAACAACACCAGTAACCGCTGAAGAGCAACTATTAGCTAACTACCAACGCTATAAAGAGGGGTGGTATGCACTAGCGGCTTTGTATCAAAAAAATAGATTACGCCCAAATCGTTTAACTCGTGAGTTAAATTTATGGAAATCAGTGTACCCTGATCACGCCGCATTAGAGTTTATGCCTTTAGTGTTAACAGATGTTGCTGCAATGAGCCCTTATCAACCCGATAATATTGCCGTATTACTTCCACTTTCAGGAAGATTTTCAAGACAAGGACAAGCGATTCAAGTTGGTTTATTACATGCTTATTATGAACAACAAAAGCAGATAATCGATGCTGAGTTACCCGTGCCAAAATTACACTTTTTTGATACGCAAGTCAGCAATGGTGAACAGTTAGCAGATCAATTAAAACAGGCAGATATCGATTTTGTTATCGGTCCTTTAATGAAAAATGAGATCGAAGAACTATTACCGTTAATCGAGAACATGCCGGTGCTTGCGTTGAATAGTTTTGTTGAGAAAAAGCAACCTGTTAATCCCGAAGACGAAACTGAAATATTAGCGGTTAATCATGTACAGTGGCACTACGCATTTCCACTTTCACCGGAAGATGAAGCAAAACAAGCGGCGACACTGATCCATTCAGACCAACATAACAACCCATTGATCATTGCGCCAAATTCAAGTTACGGAAAGCGTGTCGCCGATGCCTTTATGGAACAATGGGCAATATTAACGCCAGAAAGTGATGTTCAAGTACAAGCACATTACTTCCAATCAAAGTCATCGCTTGCAACTTTTATTGCCGATGTATTACAAACAGATAAGAGTAATAGCCGTATTAATCAGATGAAAGCTATTACGCAACTTCCCCTAGAAACAGAGGTACGAAGTCGTCGTGATGTTGATGCTATCTATATCGTGAGTAAACGAGATGAACTTATCCTATTAAAACCCTTTATTGATGTAACGGTGAGTCCATTTGCAGCACGTATTCCACTTTATGCGAGCTCGCGAAGCCATAGTTTTGATCGCAATAATATGCAAAATAGAGAATTGTCAGGGTTAGTTTTTTCTGATAATCCTTTTTTATTAGATCCTGAAGGTGAGTTAATACAAGAAGTAGAAAAAGCATGGAAAAAACAATCATTTAAAACCCTTCGCCTGTTCTCGCTTGGTGTTGATAGTTACCAAATGATTGCCCAGTTAGTGTACTTACAAAATACAGAGGGTGCTGTTTATAAAGGGCTAATTGGTAATCTTTCGCTTAACTCAGAAAACAGTGTTGAAGCACAATTAAGCTGGGCAAAATATCAAAATGGGATCCTCTATGAAGTTGCCTCGCCTATTACAGCCGAGTAACTCAACAGGAGTTATTGCTGAGAAAAAGGCATTAATTTATTTAATTAAGCAGGGATTAACACTCTGCCATCAAAACTATTACTGCCGTTTTGGAGAGATAGATTTAATCATGCTTGACCAAGGTACCTTGGTTTTTATCGAGGTACGCTATCGAAAAAATAGTGACTTTGGAGGCGCACTCGCTTCCATTAGCCAAGCTAAACAACGTAAAATAATTAAAACAGCAACCCATTATTTAGCACAATTAGCCTCAGAGCCCTATTGCCGCTTTGATGCAATTGCACTTAACGAAACAGATTCAACTCCCCTTTGGGTAAAAGATGCTTTTCAAGCCTAAATGCAAGAAGCACTGATAAATAAGAGACCGCATGATAAACGAAAAGATACACGCTCATTTTGCAGAGAGCATTCAAACTAAAATAGTTGCCGCAGAAGCATTGCCTGAATCGATAGAAAGAGCTGCATTTGCGCTAACTGAAGCGTTGATTCGTGGGAATAAAATTTTGGTCTGTGGTAATGGTGGCGCGGCAGCACTCGCACAGATATTTTCATCACACCTGCTCAATAAATATGAAACGGATCGCCCCTCTCTACCAGCGATTGCTATTACTGCGGATTCTGCCTTAGTATCGGCAATTGCAACGGATAGCCACTTTGACCAAATTTACGCAAAGCAGATCTCTGCAATTGCGCAGGATGGTGATGTACTATTAGTGATTAGTCACGGTGGTAATAGTCGTAATATGATTAAAGCAGTTGAAACGGCGCTTAGTCGTTCATTACAAATCATTGCGCTTAATGGTGTTGACGGTGGTGAACTAGCGGGTCTATTAGGCTCAGAGGATATTGAGATTCGTGCTCCGAGTGATAAAGGCCCACGTATTGAAGAGATACATCTTCTTGTGATCAATTGCTTGAGTGACCTTATTGATCAACAACTTTTCCCTCAATATTAAATAACTTGGTGAGCCTATGAAACCAAAATTGATGCTATTACCTCTTTTATTTAGCCTGTTTTTATTACAAGGCTGTGCAGGTGGGCTAATTGTCATTGCAGGCACAGCCGTTGCAGTTACCAGTGATGAACGCTCTATTTCAACACAACTATCAGATGACCGATTATCATTAGCTGCTTTGGATAAAATTAATGAGCTAGATATTAATAAACACAATATTCGTATTAATTTAATCACTAATAATGGCTACCTATTAGTGATTGGACAGGTGGCTGATGAAACGCTGAAAGAGCAGATTGAAACCAAACTCAACACTCTAAAAGAGGTAAAAGAAATTTATAATCAATTGCGTATTGCTAAACCAATCGGTTTTGCTCAGCAAAGTAGAGACAGTTGGATCACCACCAAAGCAAAAAGCCAACTCACCGCCGATGAAAATATCAACTCATTTCAGGTGAAGGTTGTTACCGAAGATGGAGAATTATTTTTAATTGGACGTATAGATGCAAAAACTGCCGATGCCGCGACCAATATCGCACGTAAGATATCGGGAGTGAAACATGTAAAACGTGTTTTTCAGATCATTCCTGATAAATAAAGCCGCTGAGCAAACCCTGTTTGCTCACGCTTAGCATTAATCTATATCTAAATATTTATGAACCTGTACCGATAAACGCCAGTTACGTTCTATACACGTCTGCATGCACAGTGATGTGGCTTTGGCTTTCTGAGAAATAGGTTGTAAGCAGATGGTTTTGTCTTTTATCGATTTTACAGGACGTAATAATGCGTCTAACTGGTCGATATCTTTTTCTGTTCCTACAGGATGTTTTATCTCATTGGCTCGCTCAAGTGCAGATAAAAGTACCTCTTTTTTAGCGCGCATATTAATTTTTGGTGACACCGTTACCCAGCTAAAGCTGTCGACTAAAACAGGGTAAGTACCACTCGTTTCTATCTGTGTATGAAAGCCAAACTCATGCAATAGGTGTGTTAGTTCACGTAGATCATACATACATGGCTCACCGCCTGTAATAACCACTAAATTTGCGCTGTAACCTAGCCGTTTAATCTCATCAATTATCTCTTTCGCACTCACACCAGACCAACGTTCAGACTCATTACTACGATCAGTTAATTGCTTTAGGTCAGTTTGTTTAGCGGGGTCTACTTCCCAAGTATGTTTCGTATCACACCATGCACAACCGACATCACACCCTTGTAGCCTGATAAAAATAGCAGGTACGCCAGTATAAAATCCTTCACCCTGGATGGTTTGAAATAGTTCATTTACTTTGTAGTTTTTATGCATAAACAGTTATACTCGATGGTTGATGTTGGTCACAGAATGACTGACCTAATTTATCGCAACATGATACCTCAACAGAGAAAGCCCGCAAAGCACCTTGAAGTAATATGTGTATTAGTTAATAGCTTGGGAAGTACAAGAAAAATGCAAAAAAAAGTCGTTGTTATATATTCAGGTGGAATGGACTCTTTTACCGTCTTACATAAAGCCATTGAAGAGGGGCTAACACCCTATGCTTTAACATTTGATTATGGGCAGCGTCATATCAAAGAGATTGAAGTCGCTCGTTCAGTTTGTTCTGAATTAGAGATAAATCATAAAGTAATTGATATCTCGGCTATCAACCAGTTAATTGGTGGCTCATCACTGACCGATAATTCCATTGATGTTGCCCTCGGACACTATCAAAATGAGAATATGAAAAGCACTGTAGTGCCAAATCGTAATATGATTTTATTATCATTGGCGATTGGTTATGCCGTTTCAATTGGCGCTGAGCAGGTTTATTACGGTGCACACTCCGGTGATCATGAGATTTACCCTGATTGTCGTCCTATATTTGTTGCGAAAATGAATGAAGTTGCTGCAGTTGCTAACTATGAATCAACTGAAATTTATTCACCTTATTTAAACAGTGATAAAATCGGTATCTTAAAAGATGGTTTACGCATGGGCCTTGATTACAGCAAAACATGGACCTGTTACAACGGCCGTGAAGAAGCCTGTGGTGAATGTGGTAGCTGTGTTGAACGTTTAGAAGCCTTTGAAAAAAATGGTGTGACTGACCCTGTTCCTTACGAAGCATTAAGCTAAAAACCAACTTGTAGCCATCGACTATCTGCTTCTGCTTCTGCTTCTGCTAGTTATGTTGGACTTCGTGCTAGTAGTAGCGAGCTTCGAAGTTCGCAGCACATGATTATACTAGTCGTTCCTATGTTCCATGAGAACA
>Ga0316197_10001201_pt1 | contig 18647 bp, 16 predicted proteins | sample OudBiesiAoxic_MG_FD_204939 | JGI IMG/M metagenome (GOLD analysis project Ga0316197, IMG submission 204939) | Coastal sediment microbial communities from Oude Bieten Haven, Netherlands - site A oxic | ecosystem: Environmental > Aquatic > Marine > Coastal > Sediment | place: Netherlands... | reverse complement strand
CAGTGTGGTCCAAGGGAATAACAGGTTGATGGCACGTACCCCGAAATGCTTGATGGCGCGATTGGTGACGAACAGCTGCATGAACAGGGCCAGTAGGCTGGTGACGGCCGTCAGCAGGCCAAAGAAGCGGGTCAGGCTTTCTTCAGACTCGAATGTCTGGGTGTACACCCGGTTGACGCTGTAGCAGAGGACATAGAAAGCCACCACCATGAAGAACAGTGTCAGTGACGAGGCGCGCAGCAGGCTTGAATTGCAGGTAAATTTTATGCCCTGCCGGATCTGCAGCAGGCAGTCATTCAACAGGTGCTGTGTCTTGCGCGGTGCCCGGAAATGGGTCGAGGCGCCGTGCCGCTTGTGGCGGATATACAGTGTGGCTGATGCCGCGACCAGCAGGCCGCACCAGACCAGCAGCAGGTTCTGGGTGCCAACGAGCGGTGCAGCGAACACCAGCGTCAGGCCGCCGATGATGGTGCCGGTTTGCGCGCCGGCATAGACCAGCGGGGCCAGCCGCTTGGCCTGCAGCGTGGTCATGTTCTGGTTCATGTACAGGGCGGCATGCACCAGTAACACTTCCGAAGAGACCTCGTAGATCAGGTAATAGACCGGGTAGATCAGTGTACTGCCGGAGGTGTGGATGACAAGCCAGCTGCCGAGGACCAGGACGATCAGCACACTGAACAGGTTGCGAAAAAACCGTTCGGCAGGGATGAGGTCTGCAAACGCCGTGTAGACCAGGCTGACGGCGGCCAGCAGCAGGCTCTGGATGATGTACATCAGCGGCAGGTATTCGATACCCAGTCGCTTCAGGAACAGGGCATCAGCGCTGCTGCGGCCGATGGCCATGCCGGCGCTGACCAGCATGAAGAACAGCAGGAAGTACAGGACATTGCCCCGTTCACCGGCATGGATCAGCAGCCGTTTCTCGATGCCTCCCTTCATCGTGCGCACACAGCGGCTATTACTGGAACGGGAAGAGCTTCATGGGTTTTGCCATCTGGTGCATGTTTCCGGACATATTGCCCACGTTCCGGTTCATGTCCATGAACTGGTTGTTCAGTAACTGCATGTTGCCAGCCATACTGGTGACGTTGCCATTCATGTATTGTATCTGTTCGACCACGGCACGCAGGTCGCTGCTGAGTACACCCAGGTTGGTATCCATGTTGCCAACCGAGCGGTTCATTGCCGGCATCACCGTAATGTTTTCATTCAGTACCAGCATCGTTTCATGTACCCGGGTTATACCGTTGGCGACGGTAGAAAAATCTTCTTCCATGTTGCTCATATAAGCGGACATCTCGGCCATGTGTTTTCTGATATCCGAGAAATCCTTGGTAAGAATGAAAATCAGGTAGAACAGCGCCAGCCCGAGTATCGACATGCCCATCATGCCAAAGCGGATGATCTGGGTGGTGCGCCGCCCGATACGGATACTGAGCTGTTCCCGGTATTCCATACCCTTGCGGAAGTCGTCCAGCGAACGTTCCACTATTTGCAGCATTTCTTTCTGATTATTATTATTTTCCATATTGGCACTCCCGGCCTGTCGTTTAATTGGCCATTATTATGTCAATCTGTGAGTTGTGGTAAACAAACGTGATGCCAGTATCTTGTTCAGATTCCTGAACACCTTGGTTGCGATGTACGGGTAGCGTCTGCCGAGTCGATCGAGGTTTTCCTGGGTCAGGCACAGCAGACGGCTGTCTTCCTCCACGTCGACATTGGCGGTACGTGTTGCAAAGAACAGCCCGGCTTCACCGACCACGTCGCCGCGTTCATGTGTCGCCAGTTCAACGCGCCCCTGGTCGCTATTGACAGATGTTTGCAGCTTGCCATCGATAACGACGTACATTTCATTGGCCACATCACCGTCATTGATGATGCGCTGGCCCTTCGGCACCCGGATGACCTTTGCCATCAATGCCACAATGCGCGCCTGCGAGGTCTTGAGTCCGTTTAGCAGCGGAATGGACTCCTGGGGATTTTCACCGAGGTCCAGTGTCAGGGCATCCCACAGGGTAGTAAAGCGGACACTGGCGCACAGCGCGGGGGTCAGAAAGAAATCACTGAGCCAGGCAATTGCCAGTGCATAGGAGGCCATCATGCCGACGTGTGCCTGCATTCGAAGGTCGCTGGTCATCAACACCAGAAAGCCAAGACATAATCCAATGGAGGTATAGGTGACCGGCCTGCCGACAGCCTTCAAGGCCAGCAGGGTTGCCTTTCTGTCGTCTGCGTGACGGCGTACCTCGCGGTTAAAGCGCGAGAAATAGTGAATGGTGTCATCAATCGCGATACCCAGCACCATGGGTGCAATGAGGCTGGTGCTGGGGTTGAGACTGATGCCGAAAAAACCCAGTGAACCAAAGTAAACCGCGACGGGTACGATGTTCGGCAGCAGGGCAACCAGACCGATGCGCTGCGACATGAACATGACCGTCAGGATGGCGTAGACGAAGATGAGTGCCAGTCCGACACTCCTGGCCTGGCCGATGATGATGTTTGTCAATGTCTCGCTGATAAGTACCGGGTTGCCGGTCACGACCGGAGTAAGATGCTCGGGTAACTGTTCAATCTGTTGGTTGATGCGCTCCAGTAACACCGACATTTTGTCCGAGTTGATGACCCTGGAACGGACCACGATGTTAGTCGTCTTGAAGCGTGAATCAACGATCCTGTCGAGTTCGTCGCTGGAACTCAGGAACAACAGCTGGGTGATCAGGCGCTTGCTTTCCGGGATGGCATGAAACGCCGGGTCATTGTCATTGAATGCCTGGTTGATCAGCATCAGGTAATCAGCGATGGATACGGTCCCGCCAACCTCGGGCTGCTGTTCCAGCCAGTCCTGCAGTTCCCGCAACGCCGCCAGGTTTTCCGGGTCCTTGAAGCTGTCAGGGTGGTCACCTTCAACGACAATATAAAAGTGATTGGCGCCCCCGAGCTTTTCGTTGACGACATCAAATCCCTTGCGGACGTCCGAGTCACTTTTAAAGTTGGTAATGGATTCGGTACTGACGTGAATCCTGGTAATGCCGGCCAGGGCAAGCAGGAAGAGTATTCCAAAGGCAATAAATATCTTGCGCCGGTTGTTCAGGTCGAACAGTGCGATTCGGTCGACAAAGTTGTCAAAGCCGCTACCGTGAGGTGTCGCACTGGCAGCGGCCCATGCACCCGGTTTGCGATCCAGCGCCTTGAGCAGCGCCGGGGTGAAGGTGATTGACAATGCCGTAATGTAGATCACACCAATGGCTGCGAATACACCGAATTCCTTGACGGCATTGATCGGGTTCGCCATCAGGGCAATAAAACCTGCTATCGTCGTCAGACCGGTCAGGATGACCGGCAGTGTCATGTGTTTCAGGGTTTGCAGGATGACGGTGTCTTTTGAATCGGTTTTGACTCTTTGCTGGTGATATTCGGAGGTAACGTGAACCGAGTAGGAAAAGCCCAGGATCATCAGCAGGGGAGGCACCAGTACCGAGATCATACTGAGGGAATAGCCGAGTGCCGCAATTGTTCCGAGCGTCAGGATGACGCCGATGCCAACCGTTAGCAGCGGGGTGATGACACCCAATACCGTGCGGAATGAAAACGCCAGCACAACAACCAGAATGATTGTGATCAGCGGCGGCGTCCAGATCAGGTCATCGACAAGCAGGTCAACCATGGCGTACTTGAAGTACGGCGAGCCGGTCATGAAGATTTCAGTGTTGCCCTGTTCCTCCTCGATAATGGAGGTGATTTGTTGATGGATGCCGCCGCGGATGTAATCCCGGTCGGAGATGTCGTTGAAATACACCACCAGTGCCGTGGTGTCGCCGGCTAGCGATACCAGGTTACCCGCATATAGCGGATTGCCCATAACGCGCTTCTTTATGTCATCAAGGCTCGCAGTGCCCTCATCAACAGCGCTGAGGAAGGGTGCGATATCAAGGTCATCATCGATGCTGCGGATATCGACGGCGCTTGACAGTGATAACACATGGTGGACGGCATCAACATCACTGATGCGGTCTGTGATGCGGCGGATGATATTGACACTTTCAGGACTGAAGATGTCTTCGCTGGTCACGGTAATGATGAGTGTTTCATCGCTGCCAAACATTTGCCGCGTCTTGTCATAGAACTGCTTGGCAGACATGTTCTCCGAGAACAGGCGGTTTGCGGAAGGATCGATGTCGAGCCGCATTTCGCCGCTGAACGGGTCAACGATTGCAGTCAGTGCAAGTACCGTGAGCGCAAGGATTGCGGTCAGGGTAAGCCCTGTGTGCCGTGACACCAGTGCGGCTATTTTTATAATGAAGCCCATCAGTCAGTCGGTATGACCGGGGCCTTTTTCTGCTTTAGCTGTGCGGGGTCGAACAGGTCGTCCTCGAGAACGACGTCGGTTTTGATCTCCTGTATGAGCATGCGCGTTTCCGTTTTATCGCGCAGGTCGCGCATCAGCAGAGTGCGCGGAACATAAATGTCGCCTTCCTTTTTAATGTCATCAGGTTTGACAGTCAGCATCTTGCGCAACTGATGGCCGTTTTCGAACAGTTCCGTTCTCAGGGCGACGCAGGTTTCGATGTCGATATAGGTCTTTATCTTTTCGTAGCCGGAATCACCCTCCGGGTAGCTATTGATGACATACACGGGGCGACCGTCCAGCACTTCATCGGGGTATTGCTCGGCCCTCATGTTGGTGAATACACCGTGCAGCCGTTCATAGTCCTCGTAGGAAAAGTCCGTGCCGAGAATGGAGCTGGAGATGCGCTTGGAGGTGATCTTGCGCACCTTGAACAGTCCCGGCATGTACATGTACATGTCATTTTGGGGTATGTTTTCGATGATCAGGAAGCGGGCACCGCGAATATCGACGGGCTCGTTAAAGTGCATCAGAATGCTTGAGTGCTTGTCCGCGCCACGCTTCCAGTAGGTGTTTGCCTCGAGCACCTGTTCGTAGCCGCTGCGGTCGCGTGCGCGCAGCTCGATGCTTTGTACCGAGCTTGTTGCCGGGGTGTTTTTCTCCATGCACACCCTGACGACCCCGGGTATTTCGGCCGCGAGCGAAAGTGTTGCGTACAACCACAGGACGGTGAGCATAACGAGTCTGTTCATGTCGTCTGTTTCTCGCTCTTATCTTTTAAAGTCAGTATGTTATACGGATGTATTAAGGATGGCAATTAAATGGCGCATGAGTCAACAGTATAGACCGTCCGCGGCTGCATCTGTATGCCGTTTTTGCCTTCCGGGGCACACGGGTTAACTTGATCAATCAAGACAGGGTGCGCTCTGCGCACCGGTGATTACGGGCGAGTTGTTGATGCAGGGTACGCAGCACGTGCCCTCCGGGAGGGCGCGCACTGGCGGAGAGGAAATGCTGACCGTGCCGGAGACGGCGCAGCAATGATTCACATGGCTGCGGGACACGCCGCAGGGATTTCACGGTTCGTGTTCAGGACGGGTCGCGTGCCATGTCCTCGTAAAGCATTTTTACAAACGTCTCGTTGTTGAGCATGCCGCCGCCATACTCGGCGTCATACTCCTTGCCGGGCATACTGGCCTGTACCTGCTCGAGTGATGCCTGTTCACCGAGCATGTGCCGGATACGGTCACTGATGGTCCAGATCATGTCACGGTAGGCTCTCAGCTCCTGTTTGTTACTGAGCGTGCCATGCCCCGGAATGATGACGGTTTTGTCATCCGCCAGGGCAAGCACCTGGTCGATTGCCTTGAGGTAGCCGTCGACCGAGCCACCGCTGTTCGTGTCTATAAACGGGTACATCCCTGAAAAATAGGTGTCCCCGGCATGGATCACGTTGCTGCGTTTGAAGTGGACAATGGCATCGCCATCCGTGTGTGCGTTCATGACGTGCCTGACGTCAATCTCCTCACCGTTGAAATGAAAGGTAATCGCGTCATTAAACGTGATCACGGGCAGACCCGCGGCCGCGGTGGCCGCTGTCTTCATATTGAACATCTCGATAAAATTATCGACCGAAAGCCGCCTGCGTACATTGTCGTGCGCAACGATGACAGTGCCGCTGTTGCCGAGGTTTTCATTACCCCCGGTATGGTCCGGATGCCAGTGGGTGTTGAGCAGGAACCTGACGGGCTCGTCCGACAACTGACCGATCGTCGTCAGTACCTTGTCCGTCAGCGGTGCAAACTGGTCGTCGATCAGAAACACGCCATCGGTTCCGATCGACAGGCCGATATTGCCACCTTTCCCGGTCAGCATGTAGATGCCTTCACCGGCCGGCCTGGCCTGTATCTCGACCGTGCTGAAGCTGTCATCTGCAATGACCGGGAAGCTGAACAGTGAGATGAAGAGGGAAATGACGTACCCCTGTATCAGACGTTGCGTGTGCATGTTGTTCTCCAGATTTGCTGTCAATGTCAGCGCCCGCGTAACAGGCGTTGTTTGCTGAGCGACCATTCCCGGTCCTTGTCCGCAGCCCGCTTGTCATGGCTGTGCTTGCCGCGTGCAAGGGCAACCTCCAGTTTCGCCCTGCCTTTCTTCCAGTAGAGCGCCAGCGGTACCAGGGTGTAACCCTTGCGTTCAACCGCACCAATCAGCTTGTCGAGCTCACGCCGGTGCAGCAGCAGTTTGCGGGTGCGTGTCGGGTCCGGTGTCACGTGTGTCGATGCGCTGAGCAGGGGTGATATATGAAAACCAAACAGCCAGGCCTCGCTGTTCTTGACGACAATATAGCTCTCGGTCAGTTGCGCACGGCCTTCGCGCAGGCTTTTTACTTCCCAACCCTGCAGCGCGAGTCCTGCCTCGAAGCGGTCTTCTATAAAATAGTCATGGCGGGCCTTTTTATTCAGCGCAATGGTGCTGGTGTGGCTCTTTGTCTTGATTTTCTTTTTTCCCATCGGCGCAGTATATCAACCTCCCGGGGAACATGTGGCCGTCTGTTGCCCGGTTGTGATCGACTATCTTTTCACGGACAATGCCCGTGCCGTCAACCGGAGAGGAGAGCATGGCAAGCGAACGGGAGTCAATTCACGGGCAGTGGTCCAGCCGGCTGGCCTTCATTCTGGCTGCAACCGGTTCAGCCGTCGGGCTGGGTAATATCTGGAAGTTTCCCTATATCGCCGGTGAAAACGGTGGTGGCGCCTTTGTGCTGATCTACCTGGTCTGTATTGCCGTGATCGGCATACCGATCATGATGGCCGAGGTGCTGCTCGGTCGGCGCGGACGCCAGAGCCCGATCAATACCATGCGCACACTGGCTGCCGAGGAGCATGCCAACAGGCACTGGAAATGGCTCGGCTGGGCCGGCATGCTCGCCGGTTTTCTGATTCTTTCCTATTACAGTGTCATCGCCGGCTGGGCGCTGGCCTATGTTTTTCGCACTGGCAGCGGCTTGTTTACCGGTCTCACGGCTGACGGGGTACAGACCATTTTTACCAACATGGTGAATGACCCGGAACGTTTGCTGGCCTGGCACACGATCTTCATGATCATGACCATGACCGTTGTCGCCCGCGGCGTCAGTGGTGGACTGGAAAAGGCGGTCAAGCTGCTGATGCCGGCATTGTTTGTACTGCTGTTCGTGCTGGTGGGCTATGCCTGGAACAGCGGTGGCTTCTATCAGGGTGTGAGCTTCCTGTTTCAGCCGGATTTCAGCAAGATCACCGCAAATGGCATTTTGATTGCCATGGGGCATGCCTTTTTTACGCTGAGTCTGGGAATGGGCGCCATCATGGTGTATGGCTCCTACCTGCCGGGTACTGCCTCGATCGCAAAAACCTGCATCGCGGTATCACTGATGGATACCCTGGTGGCGCTGCTGGCCGGGCTGGCGATCTTTCCAATCGTGTTTGCCAATGGACTGGAGCCGGGCGTCGGACCGGGTTTGATATTCCAGACCCTGCCGATTGCCTTCGGGCACATGGATTACGGTGCCTTTTTCGGCATGCTGTTCTTCGTGCTGCTGGTATTCGCGGCATGGAGTTCATCGATTTCATTGATTGAACCGGCGGTTGCGTGGCTGGTGGAAAACAGGGGGATGACGCGGATATTTGCATCCGTGGTCGCGGGTCTGGCAACCTGGTCGTTCGGTTTGCTGACCGTGCTGTCCTTTAACCTGTGGTCGGATTTGAAGTTGTTGTCAGGTATTGGAATATTCAGAGACAGTACGATTTTTGATCTGCTCGACTACCTGACCGCCAATATCATGCTGCCGCTGGGCGGCTTGCTGATCGCGGTCTTCGCGGCCTGGAAAATGTCACGTGCCGCGACAGTCGATGAACTGGCGATGGGTGACGGGTTCTTCTACAAGCTGTGGCGATTGCTGGTACGTTACATCACACCCGTTGCGGTTATCATCGTTTTCCTCAAGGCCGTCAGTGTCATTTAAACCGGCTTATCATTCTTTAACAGGCGGCTACCTTGAATAGAGTTGATCGTTCGGCGCTGCTGCCCTATACGACCACTGAAATGTTTGCACTGGTCAGTGACATCACTGCCTATCCGCAATTCCTGCCGTGGTGCAGCGGAGCGCAGATCCTGACGCAGGAGGACGAAGAACTTACTGCCCGGATAGGCTTTTCCGTCAGCGGTGTAAACAAGTCGTTTACTACCCGAAACCGGCTTCGACCGGGCAAGGAAATCGCCATGCAACTCGTTGCTGGCCCGTTCAGTGAACTGCACGGGCGCTGGCGTTTCGATCCCCTGGGTGATGTCGGCAGCAAGATTTCGTTGTTTCTCGAATATGATTTCTCCAGCAAGATGGTGGCGCTTGCGGTGGGTCCGGTCTTTAACAAGATAGCAAACACCCTGGTGGATGCTTTCCAGAAACGTGCGGTCGAGGTGTATGGCAAACGCTGAAACAATCCCTGTCGAGGTGGTCTATGCGTTACCTGACCGGCAGGTGATCCTGGCACTGGAGGTGGCTGCCAATGCAAGCATTGCGGAGGTGATCGCGCAGTCGGGTATTCTGGAGCAGTTTCCCGGGATCGATCTGGAGACAAACAAGGTGGGTATCTTCGGCAAGCCGGGCAAGCTGACGGATGGACTGCATGCCGGTGACCGGGTTGAAATCTACCGGCCGTTGATTGCCGATCCGAAAGAAGTCAGGAAGCAGCGTGCCGCGCAGGGCAAGGTGATGAAAAAGGGCGCCGGCAGCTGATCAGACGGGCTGTTGCTGTTAGTGTTCTTCCGTGGATTCCGTGGCAATAATAGCTATGAGGTTCAAGCGCTGCTATCTGTCTTTTGAACTGACGTAACTGTCTTCACCCACCTTGCGGAACGTCATCCAGTGCCACAGCTTGTTGAAGATCCCGGGCTCGATGCGTACCTCGGGGGGGACAACGAGGGTTACCTGCTGCGGCCTCTCGCTGGCCGTGTCTGACGCATCAGGGTGCAGGGTGCCGCTCACGCGTGACAGTGCATCGTTCTCGAAATACAGGGTGACGCGCTCCTCAAGTTTCTCGCCGTAGCCCGGCTGGAACAGATAGACATAATCCCAGCGGTCCTGGTGAAAGACGTCGGCGATCATGGGGGAACCCATGATGTATTGCACCTGCCGTCGGTTCATGCCGGGTTCCAGCTGATTTACCTCATCCTGGGTAATGACATTGCCCTGCTGAATGTCAATTTTATGGACCAGGTGATACCTCGAGCAGGCCGTGGTCGACAGGCTTGCAATACAGGTCATAATAATGAGAAGCTTTTTCATTCGCAGATCGGCCGTGTTCCCGGAGATTAACGGCCGCATAATACCGCAAGTTTGCAATCAGTGGCATCAATACAGGAGAGTGAGCATTGGAATCCAGCGAGTTACGAAAGGCCGGCCTGAAAGTTACGCTGCCGAGGATGAAAATCCTCGACATCCTGGAACATACCAGCAGCCGCCACCAGAGCGCGGAGGATGTCTACAAGGCATTGCTGGATTCCGGTGAGGATATCGGGCTGGCAACCGTCTACCGGGTGCTGACACAGTTTGAAGCGGCCGGCCTGGTCACTCGTCATCACTTCGAGGGCGGGCACTCCGTCTTTGAACTCAACGAGGGCACTCATCATGATCACATCGTGTGCGTGAAATGTGGTCAGGTGGACGAGTTTATCGATGAGACCATCGAAAAACGGCAAAAGTCAATCGCCGCGGACCTCGGTTATGAACTGACTGACCACTGTTTGTACATGTACGGTGTTTGCAAGAAATGCCAGGCGCTTTAGCTCACGTTCAAGGGCATGGCATATCATTGGCCACGGAAACACACATAAGGATAAATGTCTGACTGGATTTGTTTCCGTGTGCTTCCGTGGCAATAATCTCTTGGGAAGCTTTGATTAATTCGCAATTTCCCGGCATTCATATTTTGCACTGTATGCAGGGTGCGCCGTGCGCACCATGGATCAACCGCTTGCATGTTCTTTTCGGTGCGCACGGCGCACCCTGCACGGGTTCGTTTTATTAATCAGAAATTCCCTGGTGTTCATCAAGCTGCATTAGCGCTAGCCGGCCCGTTTCGGCTTTTTCCGTTTCACGGCAGTGGCCGTCGGCGCTTGACCCTGTAGCAACATCTCCCGGGCATGCTCCCGTGTCTGGCGCGTGATCCTGACGCCGCCGAGCATGCGCGCCAGTTCGTCAATGCGCTCCTCTTCATTCATGGTGCGTATACGGGTACGGGTGGTGTCCTTGCCGGAAAGTTTGCTGACCTGCAACTGCTGATGCGCAAGGGCCGCGACCTGCGGCAGGTGCGTGACACACAGCACTTGCCGTTCCGTGCCCAGGCCACGCAGCTGCTGGCCGACGATCTCGGCCACGCCGCCACCGATACCGCTGTCGACTTCATCGAATATCAATGTCGGGATAGTGTCGCTGTCGGCCGAAATCACCTGGATGGACAGGCTGATGCGCGACAGTTCGCCACCCGAGGCCACCTTGCTCATGGGCTGCAGTGGCTGGCCGCTGTTCGCGCTGACCATGAACTCGATGTCATCCATCCCTTGCGGACTAAAGACCTTCCCGGCACGGGGCTTGATGCGCACGGAGAACACACCGCCGGCCATGCCGAGGGTCTGCATGGCGTCGGATATTTTTCTGCTGAAGTTCTTTGCCGTGCGGGTGCGCTTCGCGGTTAGCTGCCGGGCGCTGTCCAGGTAGTCCTGATGCAATGTTGCCAGCCTTGCCTGCAGTGCTTCGCGGTGTTCGTCGGCATGTTCGATGTTGTCCAGCTCCTTGCGGATGTTTGCTGCGACTGCAGGGAGGTCTTCCGGGTTGCAACGGTGCTTGCGCGCCAGGTCATGCAGTATACCGATGCGTTGTTCCAGCCATTGCAGTCGATGCGGATCGATATCGATGCGCTCGGCATACTGGCGCAGCGAATCGATGCTCTCACTGAGCAATACGGCGGCTTCGCCGAGTAGCTGGACCGTTTCTTCAAGCCCGCTATCCACTGCGGCCAGTTCACCGAGCTCCTCCAGTGTCTGGTTCAGCAGGGAGCTGGCGGAGGGTGCATCATCGGCATCGAGATGTTCCAGCCCCTGCCGGGACGACTCCAGCAGCCGACCGGCATTTGCCTGGCGGGCATGCTCTTCATCGATGTGTTTTATGTCGGCGCTACCCAGCTCCAGTGACTCGAGTTCCTGATGTTGATAACGCAGCAGGTCAAGACGTGCATCACGCTCGGCATCGTTCTCGAACCCACCTTGCAGTTCGGTATTGACTGTTTTCCAGTCGTTATAGAGTGCTGCCAGTTGCTCAAGCAGTGCTTGATGAGCACCGAAACTATCGAGTAATTGCCGTTGTACACCGCCGCGCAGTAATGACTGGTGTTCATGCTGGCCGTGGATGTCTACCAGCTGCTCGCCCAGTTCACGCAGTGATTGCATGGGCACGGCCTGGCCATTGATGTAACCGCGGGTGCGGCCCTCGCGATTGATAATGCGGCGTAACTGGCATTCGCCGTCCCGGTCAAGTTCCTGCTCCGTGAGCCAGCAACAGATAGCCGGGTGCTGCTGGATATGAAAAGCAGCGGATATTTCCGCGCGTTCACAGCCATGACGTACCACGGAACTGTCCGCACGGTCTCCGAGCACCAGCCCCAGCGCATCCACCAGGATGGATTTTCCTGCGCCGGTTTCACCGGTCAGTGTGGTCATGCCGGCGCTCAGTTCGACCTCGATCTCGTCGACTATCGCGAGGTTGCGAACGTGTATATGTGTGAGCACGACTCAGCAGTCAGCCGCCGTCACGGCTGCTCGCTCCAGCGCAGCTTTTCCCGCAGCACGGCAAAATAATCATGCCCGGGCGGGTGTAACAGGCGCAGCGCATGGTTGTGCTTGCGTACGGTGATGAGGTCATCGGCCTGAAGTGACTGATCGACCTGACCATCACAGGACACCGTGGCCTCCAGGGTGCCTTTGTGGATGATGATCTCCATGACGGAATCATCATCAATGACGATGGGGCGATTACTGAGGGTGTGCGGACAAATCGGCACCAGTGTGATCGCTTCCAGCTTTGGATGCAGAATCGGCCCGCCGCCGGAGAGGGCATAGGCGGTTGATCCCGTCGGCGTGGAGACGATCAGTCCGTCAGAGCGATTGGTGTTCAGGAAATGCCCATCGATGTAGGTGTCAAGCTCGATCATGCGGGCGATGTCTTTCTTGTGCACGACGACATCGTTCAGCGCCGAGCATTGACTGAGAATCTCGCCATCACGGATGACCGTCATGTGCAGCAGGGTGCGCTGTTCCTCAGAGAACTGTCCGGAAAGTATTTTATCCAGCTGCTCGTGCATGTCCTCGGGTGAAACATCCACCAGGAAGCCCAGGCGTCCGAGGTTGACGCCGAGTACGGCACTGCCGGATTCCGCCAGGCTGCGGGCAGCATTCAACAGCGTGCCATCGCCGCCCACCACAATGGCCAGGTCACATACATTCGCCAGCATGTCCCGCTCGACCAAGGCGTGCGGGCTGCCTGGCAGGATGTCCGCGAGGGACCCGTCGAGCAGAATCTCGACGTTTTGCTGCTCCAGGTAGCGACATAGTGCGTGCAGGGTCGTCGAGACGTTGCTGTCTTCCGACTTGCCAATCAGGCCAATGTGTGTGAAATGCGGTTTCATAGCAGTTCCGGGTTTGGGGTGAAACTACCATGACTCACGGGGTGCGCCAACTATACTACCTGCTGACGCCGGCAGCGTTGCTATACCCCTGCTGGCACTCTTTCGTCAGGAGTGCTAAATCAACTATCATGTCGGAATGGTAAAGACTCCCTGACCAGCAAGCCATGTCTGACTCGAAACCCGACTTGCCCGATCGCGCCCAGCGGATGCTGCGATCATTGATCGACCGCTATGCGCGGGATGGTCAACCCGTGGGTTCGCGTACCCTGGCGCGTGAACTCGGTCTGGAATTAAGCCCGGCAACCATCCGCAACGTCATGTCCGACCTGGAGGCGCTGGGCTTCATCAGTTCCCCGCATACCTCTGCCGGACGCGTACCCACGGTGCAGGGCTACCGGTTTTTTGTCGACACGCTCCTCAATGTGCAACCACTGGACAGCCGTTCAATTGAAAAGATACGACTGGAGCTTTCACTGGAGCAGACACCGAAACACCTGGTGGAATCTGCATCCGCATTGCTTTCCGGTATTACGCACATGGCCGGTGTCGTCACCCTGCCAAGTCATGAGCATGCCTTGTTCAAGCGCGTCGAGTTTATTCCGCTGTCGGAAAGCCGGGTGCTGGCGATACTGGTAACCGGTGAGGACGAAGTGCAAAACCGCATGCTCACGACCGAGAAACAGCATTCCGCTTCCGAATTGCAGCAGGCATCCAACTACCTGAACGAAATATTCGCCGGCAAGGACCTTGCCGAGGTGCGTGCGACCCTGCTGCGCGAAATGCAGGAAACGCGCAGCAATATGAACAACATGATGATGACGGCCATACAGATGGCGGACCAGGTGCTGGAATCCAAGCAGAGCGAGGATTTTGTCATGGCCGGTCAAACCAACCTGATGGAGTTTCAGGAGCTTTGCGACATCGACAAGCTGCGCAAGCTGTTTGATGCCTTTAACCAGAAGCGCGACATACTGCATCTGCTCGATCAGTGTGTTCACAGTGAAGGCATCCAGATTTTTATTGGCGAGGAATCCGGCTACCAGATGCTGGACGAATGCAGCATGGTGACCGCCCCTTACTCGGTGGATGGCCAGATCATGGGGGTGCTGGGTGTCATCGGTCCAACCAGGATGGCGTATAACCGGGTGATCCCGATTGTTGATGCCACGGCACGTTTGCTGGGTGCCGCCTTGAATCACAAGGAATAAACCCCATATCTTCAGCTGGCGAGCGCATGCCCGGGGCAGCGCCCTGGAAAATTTAATGATGAATATAAGGATCGTGGAGTAAATCTATGTCAGAGAAGGAAAATATCACCGATGCTTCAAATGAAGATGTGCTTTCGCAAGACGCCGGGGCGGGGGAAGGCGTCAACCCGGGCGAGCCGCTCGATCACGTCGAACTGACCGCCCTGCTGGAAGATGCGCGTGGCAAGGCGGATGAACACTGGGACCAGGTGGTGCGCCTGCAGGCCGAGATGGATAACCTGCGCAAGCGTTCCGAACGGGATCTGGCAAATGCACACAAGTTCGCGCTGGATGGTTTTGCCAATGAGTTGTTACCCGTCAGGGACAGCCTGGAGATGGGGCTGGCGGCGTTTGATGTCGAGGGTGCCGAAACCGGCACGCTCAAGGAAGGGGTCGAGCTGACCCTGCAAATGCTTTCAACGGCCATGGACAAGGCGGCCATCAAGGAAGTGAATCCGCAGGATGAACCTTTTGATCCCGATTTTCACCAGGCCATGTCCATGCAGGAGCGGGATGATGTTGAGCCGAATACCGTGGTGACCGTGGTGCAGAAAGGCTATACCCTGAACGGTCGCCTGATCCGCCCGGCCATGGTCATTGTTTCGAAAGCTCCCGCGGCCAACTAAATGCCGGGACAGTCTTGATTTCCAGGTGGTTTGCCCCCAACTAAGGGGTAATAGGAATTCAGGTTCATATTTAAATATATCAAACAGTTACGTGGAGATTAGAGAAAATGGGCAGAATTATAGGCATTGACCTGGGGACGACCAACTCCTGTGTTGCGGTGATGGAAGGCGGTGAGGCCCGGGTAATCGAGAACAGCGAGGGCGATCGCACCACGCCGTCAATCGTCGGTTTCACCGATGGTGACGAGGTGCTGGTCGGCCAGGCGGCCAAGCGACAGGCGGTCACCAATCCCACCAATACCCTGTTTGCGGTCAAGCGCCTGATCGGGCGCCGCTTTGATGAAGAAGTGGTGCAGCGCGATATCGACCTGGTGTCGTACAAGATTGTGAAGGCGGATAACGGCGATGCCTGGGTCGAGGCGCAGGGCAAGCGCATGGCGCCGCCGGAAGTGGCGGCACGTGTGCTGCAGAAGATGAAAAGTACAGCGGAAGACTACCTTGGCGAGAAGGTCACCGAGGCCGTCATTACCGTGCCGGCCTACTTCAACGATTCGCAGCGTCAGGCGACCAAGGACGCCGGACGCATCGCCGGGCTCGACGTCAAGCGCATTATCAACGAGCCAACCGCGGCGGCGCTGGCCTATGGCATGGACAAGAAGCGCGGTGACCAGAAGCTTGCTGTCTACGACCTCGGTGGCGGCACCTTTGACGTCTCTATAATCGAGATTGCCGATGTCGATGGCGAGCACCAGTTCGAGGTACTGTCCACCAACGGTGATACCTTCCTCGGTGGTGAGGATTTCGACAAGCGCCTGATCGACTACCTGGCCGATCAATTCAAGAAGGACCAGGGTATGGACCTGCGCGGTGATCCGCTGGCCATGCAGCGCCTCAAGGAAGGCGCCGAGAAGGCCAAGATCGAGTTGTCATCCAGCCAGCAGACCGATGTCAATTTGCCGTATATCACGGCCGATGCCAGTGGCCCGAAGCACCTCAACATGAAGCTGACGCGTGCCAAGCTGGAATCACTGGTCGAAGAACTGATTGATCGCACCATCGACCCCTGCAAGCAGGCGCTCAAGGATGCCGGTCTGTCTGCCAGCGATATCGATGACATAATACTGGTCGGTGGTCAGACACGCATGCCGAAGGTGCAGGAAACGGTGCAGACCTTCTTTGGCAAGGAACCACGCAAGGACCTGAACCCGGACGAGGCGGTTGCCATCGGCGCGGCCATCCAGGGCGGTGTGCTTGGCGGTGAGGTCAAGGACGTGCTGCTGCTCGACGTGACACCGCTGTCACTGGGTATCGAGACGCTGGGTGGCGTCATGACCAAGTTGATCGAGAAGAACACGACCATTCCGACCAAGGCAAACCAGGTGTTCTCCACCGCGGACGACAACCAGTCTGCCGTGACAGTGCATGTGTTGCAGGGTGAGCGCGATGTGGCCACGGCGAACAAGTCGCTGGGCCGCTTTGACCTGAGTGATATACCGCCGGCACCGCGTGGCGTGCCGCAGATCGAGGTGACTTTCGATATCGATGCCAACGGCATCCTGCATGTGTCTGCCAAGGACAAGGCGACCGGCAAGGAGCAGTCTATCCAGATCAAGGCCTCCAGTGGCTTGTCGGATGACGAGGTCGACAAGATGGTCAAGGACGCCGAGGAGCATGCCGAGGAAGATCGCAAGTTCCACGAGCTTATCGATGTGCGCAACCAGGCGGATGGCCTGATACATGCGACCAACAAGTCATTGACCGACCTCGCAGACAAGGTTGAAGAGTCCGAGAAGAAGGACATCGAGTCGGCCATCGAGGCATTGCAGCAAGCCATGAAGGGTGATGACAAGGCAGACATCGAGGCGAAGCTCGCAGAGCTGGGCGAGAAGTCCGGCAAGCTGGCCGAGCGTGTGTACAAGGAACAGGCCGAGCAGGGCGCGGCCGCCGAGGGCGCTGCTGCGCCGGAAGCAGAGGCGGGTGCGTCGGGCGATGATGTCGTCGACGCCGAGTTTGAAGAGGTAAAGGATGCCGATAGCAAATAACGGCATCACCACCCTTCAATCTTGACCATAGATCCGGGCCCGTAAAATATGGGCCCGGATTTTTGCCGTACATAAATCAGTCTGTATTTTTTGGTTACAAACAACATAGTTGCTGAGCGAACATGTCAAAGCGTGATTACTACGAAGTCCTTGGTGTCTCCAAAAACTGCAGTGAGGCCGAGTTAAAGAAGGCCTACCGGCGCGCAGCGCAAAAACACCACCCGGATCGCAACCAGGGTGATGCCGGTTCCGAGGATAAATTCAAGGAGTGCAAGGAAGCTTTCGAGGTACTGAACGATTCACACAAGCGCGCGGCCTATGACCAGTTCGGGCACGCCGGGGTCGATCCTTCCATGGGCGCCGGTTTTGGTCGCGGCGGTGCCGGCGCTGGTGCCGGCGGTTTCAATGATATTTTCGGGGACGTGTTCGGCGACATCTTCGGTGGCGGACGCGGTGGCGGTCAGCGCGTCTATCGGGGCTCTGATTTGCGCTACAACCTGGAACTGTCACTGGAAGATGCCGTTGCCGGGACGGAGGTAAAAATCCGTGTGCCGACACAGGTGACCTGCACGGCCTGCGATGGCAGCGGTGCCAAAAAAGGCAGTTCACCGACGACCTGTACCACCTGTGGCGGGCATGGCCAGGTGCGCATGCAGCAGGGCTTTTTCTCGGTGCAGCAGGCTTGTCCGCATTGCCAGGGGAAAGGCACCATTATTTCGGATCCCTGTGGCACCTGTCGCGGCAAGGGCAGGGTGCAGGAGCGCAAGACCCTATCGGTCAAGGTGCCTGCCGGTGTCGATAACGGTGATCGCATTCGCCTCGCGGGTGAGGGTGAAGCCGGTGAGAGTGGTGGGCCGCCAGGTGACCTCTATGTACAGATACGCGTCAAGGACCATCCCATTTTCAATCGCGAGGAAAGCGATCTCTATTGCGATGTACCCATCAGTTTTGTGACGGCCGCGCTGGGTGGCGAACTGGAAGTGCCGACGCTGGGCGGGCGGGTCAGCCTCAAGATTCCGCCCGAGACACAAACGGGTAAAATGTTCCGCATGCGCGGCAAGGGTGTGAAGCCGGTGCGTGGTGGCCCCGTGGGCGACTTGCTGTGCAAGGTCACTGTCGAGACGCCCGTCAACTTGACGCGCAAACAGAAAGACATGTTGAAGGAATTTTACGGTCATGTGGAAGAGGGGGGTGAGCGCCACAGTCCGCAGGCATCGTCGTGGGTGGATGGTGTGAAGAAGTTTTTTGATAATCTCGCCGGGTAAATCCTGTGCGGACATCTGATCTTGATTTTTTGACGACGAGTTTTTTCTTTACCTAAGGTTCCGCCTATTCGGGTGAGGTGCTTCTTTTACCTGTTTATTTCGCCCTGAAGGGCGGGTTACTTTTTCAACTCCCTGTTTCGCCCGTTCGGGCGAGGTACTTTCTCTTGAGTGCCCAAGAGAAAGTACCCAAAGAGAAGGGCAACCCGGTGCACTCATCGGCTGGCGCCGATCCCCTGCGTTCCTCGCCACTCCGGGGGCGCGCACAACTCGCGATCTCGCCTTGCTCGATTCGCTCAGACAGGGTGCGCGCCTGTTCCCGGAGTGGCTGCGGTACTCGGTGAGTGCAAACGGGCAGGGGCCGACAAGTGCATGGTGTTGGTTTTGAACTCTTCCTCCCACCCG
>Ga0316197_10001200_pt1 | contig 18648 bp, 14 predicted proteins | sample OudBiesiAoxic_MG_FD_204939 | JGI IMG/M metagenome (GOLD analysis project Ga0316197, IMG submission 204939) | Coastal sediment microbial communities from Oude Bieten Haven, Netherlands - site A oxic | ecosystem: Environmental > Aquatic > Marine > Coastal > Sediment | place: Netherlands... | reverse complement strand
TGGGGAGAGACTCGATGAGCAAAATCTGGTCATCCATTTCGAAAAGGGAAACCCAGTCTTTAAAGGTGTTTATCAGGCTATCAACCAGATGTTTCTTGAAAATTCAGGTAATACATACCAAATTGTCAACCGGGAACAGGATCTTGATGACGCAGGTCTTCGCAAATCAAAATTATCCTATCATCCCGTGGACTATATCAAGAAATTTCAGGTTGATCTATAATGAAAGTTTAAAAATTTGGAGAATACCGGCATGAAACATATGGGTGATATGCTGTTGACCAAACCACCGTTTGAGGAAATCGTAATGGGAAATACCGCCTTGGTCCGGGCCATGGTGGAAGCCGGCACCCGGGTGGTAACCTCCTATCCGGGCTCCCCCACGCCCGAAATCGCGACGGCCATCTTATCGATCCCGAAGCAGGAAAGACCGTTTTATTTCGAATTTTCGGTCAATGAAAAAGTCGCCACCGAGGTGGCTTACGGCGCCGCCGTGAATGGCCACCTGTCAACCGTTTTTTTTAAAAGTGTCGGCCTGAATGTTGCTTCGGACACCTTTGTGCAACTGAGTTTAGTGAACATCATCGGCGGTATGGTTATTGTGCTGGGAGACGATCCGGGCGCGAACTCCTCTCAAAATGAACAAGACAATCGGCATTATGCCCGAATGACCTACACACCGGTTTTCGAGCCCGCTAATCCGACGGAGGTTTACCATTTCTATAAAGCGGCGGCGAAACTTTCGCAGGAGAACCATATGCCGGTCATTCTGCGGCTGACGACCCACGTCTGCCATGCCAAAGAGAAGGTAACGTTTCAATCGTGGACGCCGGAGGATTACGATACTGCGCCTCGTTTTGATCCCGAAAACGGACCTTACATACCCCTTACCGCCGATGTATTTCCAAAAAAGCGGAAGGCGTTGATGAACCTCAAGGAAGCCGAAGCGTATGCCAACCAACCCGATTTGAACCAGTGGATCGATAACGAAAATAAAACCCTGGGAATTATCACCGCGGGTCTTCCGTTCCTATCGTTGATGGAGACCCTTGAAAGCGCATCGATTCAACCGGATATCCTAAAACTTGGCGTTGTTTATCCCCTTGCCACGGAACTGATTGAAACGTTTCTTAAAGCTCATCAGGAAGTTAAAATTCTGGAGGAGTTGGATGATGAATTCGAAAAAGAAATCAAAGTCATCGCCTTTGATCAAAAAATACCGGCCCGGATCATCGGAAAAACGGATACGGACGATTGGCTGGGAGAGTATACGCCGGACAAGGTTTATGAAATCTTAAAGAAAACCTGGCCGGATATACTTCCAACAAAAAAAGAAACCGGCTCCATTGAACCGGAGGTGCCGACCCGGCCGGCCCAGATGTGCCCTGGCTGTGGGCATCGCAGCGCGTTTCATGCCATAAAGCAGGCGTTGGGTGCCAGCGATATAACCGTGGCGGATATCGGCTGCCACACCCTCGGCTATCTTCCGCCCTATGAACTGGGACAATTACTCATGTGCATGGGCGCATCCACCGGCATCGGTTCAGGCCTATCTTTATTTAACCAAACCAGGAAAGTGGTTGTTTTCATGGGAGACTCCACCTTTTTCCATGCGGGCTTGCCGGGGATAATCAACGCAATCTTCAATCAGCACCCGATCACCATGATATTGATGGAAAATGGAACGACTGCCATGACCGGGCATCAGGACCACGCTGCTTCGGGTAAAAATGTCAATCAGGAAACCGATGTCATACCGATTCGAAAGTTATTGGAAGGACTGGGAGTTAAAAATATTTACGAAATCGATACCTACCAGCAGTCCAAACTGACCGACCTGGTAAAACAGGCCATGGCGAATAAAAACTTCAGCGTCGTAATCGCCAGACATCCCTGTATGCTTAAATTCGACCGGGAACAACGGCGTAAATCCGGATTCCAACGACGGCAAGTCGACATCGATCAGGATAAATGCAAACGGATCCACGAATGCGTTGAAGTATTTGGCTGCCCAACCTTTACGCGAAGTGAAAACGGACGTGTCGGAATTAACCCCGACCTTTGTATCGGGGATGGATCGTGCCTGCAAACCTGCCCGGCATCGGCCATCACCGCACCTGATTCAATTTTGCATTCAAGGTGATACCAAAAGGATACGGACGACGCAGCGAACACAGGTATCGCTTCAATGTAGACTGAAACCCCGATTGAGCGAAAGTCGAGGTCGGAGATCCGCCTTTGGAGGGATACCCCAGGTACAAGGCATCAAGGGTGACGCTGTAGTGTACTACCGCAAACCCTTGATAACGCCGTAGGTGGGGTATGATCGGCTTTCCTTCCGGACCGCTATCGCGGGGGCCGAAAGGCCAACAAAATGAGATTGTTTTATGATTAACTATCGCATTCATTGAAGCATTATGGAAATTTAACTGAATTGAAGTTTTATACCACAATTCTGAATGCTTAAATTGAGCTTCTCATTTTGTTTACGCTCTATTGGGGTTAAATAAAACCGTTTAATGAGGATGGACACAATATGGTACCTAAGCAATTCAACATTTACTTAACCGGTGTCGGTGGACAGGGAATCGGACTGATCAGTGAAATTATCTTGCGAGCCGTGGACCATGCCGGTCATCCGGTGAAAGGGGTAGACACCCATGGGCTGGCTCAGCGGGGCGGTATTGTCGTTTCGCAGATTCGAATCGGGGAAAAAATTCATACCCCTCTAATCCCAATAGGCCAGGCTGACCTGGTGGTGGCCCTGGAAAGACACGAGGCTCTGCGGGCCATCACCGGGGCCTTAAAAAACGGGGGAACCCTGGTTTACTACAATACGGTTTGGCAGCCCTTGCCGGTCCGACTTAACCAGGATGGGGAAGTTAGCGAAGAGGCACTCAGTCGTGCGTGCAGTAACCGCCAGATAAAAGAATACAAAGTATCCATCCCGGACCTGGCAGATCCTCGTATGCAGAACATCGCTGTTTTATCCGTTGTCGATCAACAAGGGATCATCCCCGGCATCGGAACCGGGCACTATAAGGCGGCCATGACAGATTTAATGCAGGGCACAATGCTCGAACAGAATATGAGCTTGTTTACGAAAAACAATCAAGAGATTGCTGGTACGATGAAAAGAAATGATTAAAGCTAACGGGAACACGACAAATACATCGGTAGAATCGTAACCTTCAATTGGCAATTTTTTGTAATGAATAAATGCCTTTTAAGAACAACTCTGACAACTTCTTCACTTGACGCTGACCAATCGGTCTGACATATTCCATCGACAAACAACAACACTGATAACCCGGTTACATTCGGTTATAGGGTATAAAATCAGACATCTTAACGGAGCAATTTTCATGATTGGAAATCGATTTGTCCCCAACCAATCCTGCACATGCCTTTGGCTCAAACCCGCAAGCATTTATCCACTCCCACCATTTATATTCATAATAATTGCATTACTGGTGATATCAGTGCCTGTTTGGGCTGAAGAATTGGAACCCGGCTATAATTCCGGACTCGGCCCCTTTCAAGTCCGCTCCCAGGCGCCGGCCCACACTCTCCGGCTATCCTTAAGCCCCATGGTTCCTGGAAAAATCATACCCGGCCATTTCATGGCCCGTCTGGGCGGTACCTGGGTAAATGTATGGGCAGATAACGAAAGATATCTTATCGATTATGAATCACTCGATTTGGACGCCACCATTGGTTATGGGATCAGTCCACGGATTTTCATCAGTCTAGGCTACGACCGGCGCAACTATTTTGGGGGTGCAATGGACGGCCTGATTGATGCGTATCATGATATCATAAACTTCGAACAACAGGGTCGTAGTGAGGCTCCCGAAGATCAAACCCGGATCACTTTGTACGGTGAAGCAGGTAACCTCTTATTAGATACCGATGATCTGGATAGCCTGAAAAATGCCGGAATCAGTGCTTCCGCTCAGTATATCTTTCATCACGGGACCGACCAATGGCCGGCGATTGGCCTAACGGGAACCTTGCGATACGGGGTTGATACCCCTGACGGCGGAGACGATAACCAGCCAATCGATCTCGGGGTATCCCTTGGCATTTCCAAGCGCTGGAGCGATCGCTGGTACACCTATTTCTGGGGTGGCTTCACCTATTTCGGGCAGAATGAATACCTGGGACTTCAACTGAAAGAAACGATTCTCTCCGCTATGCTTGCACTTGAATGGCGCTGGCGCCCGAATTTTTCCCTCCTGGCTCAGATTCTGGCCATCCAAGGGGCGGCCGAAGATTTCGGCCAATTGAGCGATCCTTTCCAGGAAATTACCTTCGGATTGAAATGGCAGCCCTCAAACATGGGGGTTGTGGAGTTTGGGTTTATCGAAAATCTTTCCAGCCAAAACAAGAGCCCGGACTTCGGACTCCATTTGGCGTACACGCATCAATTTTAATAAACCAAAATCACCTTCACGGCGATAGAATGAGGGTCGTTTCGGTATGGTCCCCGATGGCCGCATCACTAAACCACCAGAATACTTTATCACCCTTAATAAACGAATCGATCTGATCCTTGGCATGGGGTTGAAACGTGCGACTGCTGACCCCTCCGGGGATAACGGCCAACACCTTCTGTGTATCACCCAGATCAGCCACCATCCGAAGGGAATCGGATATAATGACCTCAAACGGTCGATTGAAATCGTACAAATTTCGACGCAGGGTTTCCCCCGAACCACTTACCGGATGAGAACCGCTATCTAACACACCTTTACCGATCCCTTTTTGTCGGATCGGATTTACTAATAAGGCCGAAAGTGTTTGGACATCATTTACCGCTAAACATTGATTCATAAAGCGCAATGGGTCTTCTATGTCTATAGACTTATGCACTTATTAGTAAATACTCAATCCGATGAATTTTTCCCCAGAGCCATTTTCCCGGTATCGAGCCCAGTCGACCGGATAGATCTTGGGCAGCTTTCAAAGCGCCCTGGTAAAAGAGGTCGTCCCGGGTTTCTATCACGTCCGCTGTGTTTTGATCGTCAAACCAGGATGAGTCATTGTCCGTGACCATCCGTTTCAATCGTTCCTGCCAGAAATACCAATTACTGAGCATGGTGCCGCTGAATGCCCGGATCGGTGATGGCACGTTGGTCGGTACGGCGTGTATGTCTTCAAAAGGTTTTGGACAAATCGGTCAGATAAAAAAGAGAAGGTTTTAGGTTTAATTTCAATCTCCTTTCGGTGACGTTATTATAACCTAAAACCGTCTCTTATTTTTTCCCTATATCTGTCCACTTTCCTTTGAAACGCTACAGAATTGATTTTGATTACAAATCCAATAAAAAGAATCAGGGCGAAACAGTTTCGTTCTCGCCTTAAAGATTCCTGAGATAGTCAGTCAGAAGATGAAAATATCATCCACTGCGAAAACCGGTGATAAGTCTAACGTATCTGTACCTCCGATGGTTTGTATTTCCTACGTCAATATATTTTTGACGATTAAATTTTCTTGTACTTCATTTTTCGATTCTGTCGATTCAAGTACCGGCTCCTTTATCGTTGGCATCCTATCGCTTCTATAGATTATAGATCCCACCCCCAAAACTGAAGAAATCGGGCAAAGTCATTCATATCCGATTTCCGGCGATTCCATGGTTTCAGGCTGGTGTAGAATGGATTGTCTGGATTGCCATACATTTTATCAGTCCCGACAAAAAAATCAAGACTGACCCAACTCAGAAAAAGTGTTTCCAACGGTTTGACCGCGCCCTTCACATGGCCTTTCATTATCCCTTCCTGATAGTAGAAACTGGTCAAATCGCCGTTGATGCTCAACCGGTCAAGATTCTCAATCGGTTCAAGGGAAACATCCCGAACATGCAAATCCGCTTGGTGGTTTTTCAGGGTGCGTCCATCGATGACCTGCAGATCCATGACCCGATGAACAGCCGGTCGCAGAGTAATCAGCAGACGGGGGTCCTGCTTTGACTGGTAATCAGCGATCGCCGGGAGCCGCTCTCCGTAAACGCTAAGGCTGAAAGGGGTTGGTTTGTCCTGTCTCTCTTGTGGCAGTGCGGCATCAGGAAGATATGTTGTCGATACAACGGCCTTGTAGCAGCCACAAGTGTGAACACTGGTTACCAGAACCGGTTCTTCCCGGCGATTTAAAGTAATGACGATAATCAGTCCCGGATTTTTACCAGCCGTTAGATTGAAGGGCACCAGACTGAAAGGTATGGTAGAAAAATGGACTCGATAGATAAGATTCGTGTAAGAATCCTTGGGAGTGGAGAAAAGCTCTTTTTTAACATACACGATCGGTTGGTCGGTATCGATGGTAATCCGCTCCTTCCCGTTTTCTCTCCGGGATGCGGTCACGCGTCCGATACGGTTATACCGGCGATCAAAGTCGTGAACCAGAAAAACCGGGGCAAAACGATGAATAGCATCTTTTTTCGTGCTTTGGACGAGATATAGACCTTGAGCCGTATCTTTTGGTATCGGCATATGATGTGCACAACCAACCGACAAAAAGAGCGTCACGGCCAATAATCGGATCAGGTGGTTACGAAATATAAACCGGGATCGGGTTAATGATTTAAAAATGGCGGATCTACGACCTCGACTTTCGCTCAATCGGGGTTTCACTTTACCCCCTTCCCTGCCCATGATAAGAGTGTCTAACCTTATCAAGATGGGCTTCGCGATAAGCAATCTGTGGATATTACAGGGTAATGAAAAAAAATCACCCAAAATTTAAATCGATTTTAAAAATTGGCTTTTGGATAACTGTCTCGGTATTCGCCGTCGCCGGCATTTCTATCCTTGGGTACGGTGGATATCTCTCCAAAAATATTGAAACTCGGTTTGCCGGGCTCCGTTGGAATATCCCTTCCACGGTTTACTCCGACAGCACCCTGCTGTATCCCGGCCAGGTGGTCAATCGCCCCTTTCTAAAGGAAAAATTGAAACGCCTCGGCTATCGGGAAGTTTCCCATATCCCCGGCCAAAAAGGCGAGATGCGCTATCATAAGAATTTCGCTGATATTTTTCTACACGATTTTAAATCTCCTTTTCTCACGCAGATCGGATTTCCTTTTCGGATTCGATTCAAAAATGAACATATTGTTTCCATCGTTGACAAAACGACGGGTGAACCGGTGCCGCTAATTGAACTAGAGCCCGAAGAATTGATGCGATTTTACGGCCCAGGTAGGGAACGACGCCGGCTGATTTCCATCGGAAAAGTCCCTAAACACCAGATCCATGCCGTCCTGGCTGCTGAAGACCGCAGCTTTTACGACCATCATGGTGTCGATGTTAAAGGTATTTTACGGGCCTTGATCACCAATTTGCGCGAGGGGACTATCCGGCAAGGCGGCTCCACCTTGACCCAGCAACTGGCCAAGAATTATTTCCTCACCCCGGAACGTACCTACAGGCGTAAATTTAAAGAGCTCCTCATCGCCCTTCTCCTTGAATACAAATATGAAAAAGATGAAATTCTGGAAATCTATTTAAATGAAATTTACTGGGGCCAAAAGGGCTCGGTATCTATCAACGGATTAGGCGAAGCGGCGCTATTTTATTTCGATAAGCCGGCGGAATCGCTTTCATTGGAGGAAGCGGCCACTCTCGCTGGCCTGATCAAGGGCCCTAATGCATATTCGCCCTACGTGGATAAATCCCGCTGTCTGAAAAGGCGGAACGAAGTCCTTGTTGCCATGTATCAAAATGACTGGCTGGACAAGAACGAATTGAAAAAAGCACTCCCCCGCCCCCTGCAACCGGCGGAGTATACAACTTCCCCCCGCCAGGCACCCTATTTTATAGACTACCTCACCCATCAAATTGCCGATTTATATCCACCGGATGTTCTTTCCAGTCTGGGACTTTCCATATTTACGACCCTGGATACCCAGGTCCAGATAGCGGCCGAACAGGCCCTCAAAAAAGGGCTTTCCCGGCTGGAGGCATCCAATCCGGTGCTTACACGCAGCGATCCCGAACATAAATTGCAGGGTGCCGTTATCGTCATCCAGCCAAAAACGGGTTACATCCTGGCTATGGTTGGCGGCCGGGATTATGGGATCACTCAGTTCAACCGGGCCACCCAGGCCAGACGTCAACCGGGAAGTGCATTCAAGCCGTTTGTCTATGTAACCGCCTTGGCGAATTTTACCTCCGTGGATCGCTTGGTCAATACGCCCAAGCGCTACACCATCGATGGGGTTGTCTGGCATCCAAAAAATTTCAGCCCCAACGCGCCTCCGAATGTGACCTTCCGACAGGCCCTGGCCGAATCCCACAACCTGGCCACCATCAATCTGGGCATGGAAGTCGGTCTCGAATCGATTGTAGATACGGCGGCGGCCTTTGGATTGTCTACCGCTGTTAAACCCCTTCCTTCCCTTTCCCTCGGCGCTTTTGAAGTGATTCCCTTGGAACTGGCCAGGGCCTATTGTGCTTTTGCCGCCGACGGCATGCTCCCCTTCCCTTTATCTATGAAAGAGATCATGGACGACAGCGGCAGGGTCCTCGAGAGACGCCATGCCAACGTCAAACGCTTGATCTCGCCCGCCAAGGCGTTTATAATGAATGATCTTCTGCACAGCGTTACCACCGATGGCACAGCCGCGTCGATTCAAGCAAGGGGAATTGAATGGCCAGTGGCGGGAAAAACCGGCACCACCAATAACGCCAGGGATGCCTGGTTTATCGGCTACACGCCGGATATTTTGGCCTTGGTATGGATCGGTTTCGATAACGGTGATTCCATCTATTCGACCGGCTCCCGGGCCGCGTTACCTGTATGGGTGGAGTTGATGAATGCTATCCCCCAGTTTGTTTCCGGGGAATGGTTTGCCATGCCGCCAGGTGTTGTGAAACGAATGATCTGTGAAGATAGTGGTAAGCTGGCCTTTAAAAAATACTGTCCCCGGATCACCGAGGAAGTTTTTCTAGACACGACCGCCCCGCAGGAAACATGCCCGCTGCATGGGAATGTTTTTTCCTACAAGGAATTTTTAAAAGGAGTTAGAAATTTATTTCGCCCTCAATAGATGGATCGTGATGGGAATACTCGTTTTTTCTCTGGCCGGTTGTGCCAGGGTAATTGTCCCGCCAAGGGACGATCGCCCGACAACCGTACCAAGGGAATCCGCACCAGTCCCTTCAGGCCAATCCCCTACAATCGAACCGCAAGTTGAAAAGCCGGCTCAAAAACCAACCCCTCGGGCTGTTGCCGCTTTAGAACTCACCGAACAGGGAAAAATCCTGATTGAGGAAAAGAGACCTGACGCCGCCATACGCATCCTGGAAAGGGCGATGAACCTCTATCCTAAAAACGGTAAGGTTTATTATTACCTGTCCAAAGCGTGGCTGTTAAAGGACAATATCGTCCAAGCCTCAGAATTTAACCGACTGGCTCGAATCTATCTCCAAAAGGATCCGGATTGGGCCAGTCGGGTTGAGCACCAACGGATAAAAATTGAAAATCAGTGAATATCTTGTGATGCAACGGTTTTAAACCTAAATTGAGCGAATTTTTAATCGCTCTGCACCAATCTATTGAGCGCTAAGGCTCACAAAAATACTCGCCATATCCACTGGGTATGACTGCGTTTTTTGAAAGCCTGATCATCTCAATATCTCAGTACATAGCTTCATAAAAAATCGCTCAATTTAGGTTAAAGTTTGTTTTAGGATAGACCCAGCGTTCTTTCGAGATCAGCGGCCACGCCCCGATCCAGGTTCAAATTGCCGGCCAGCTTTCGCAGGTATTCTTTTTCAGCCGGTGTATCTACTTCAATAGCCAGCAGCGAAGCTGCATAGATTTGGGGCGCCAGTTGAGGCTGTTTCCGTGCCTCGGCAATGAAATCCTCCAGATCCAACGGTTTACTCAGCTCGGTCAGTAAAAAATCTCTCGCTTCCTCGGGCTCACCAGCTTCTTCCAGTTTACCGACGATTCGCTGGACTTCCTCCTGATCGATACGTCCATCGGCTTTGGCGGCATTGATCATGGCTTTTAAGACCAACTCTGCGCCTCTTTCCAATTCCACTTCCTGATCAGCATTTTCCGCCTCACGAAGCCCCAGGGGCACCTCTGGTTCAGCCCCCCCAGCACCTTTAAGTGCCTTGAATGCCATGGCACCCAGCATGGCCATGGCGCCACCGCCGAGAGCTCCTGTAAGGGACTTTCCACCCCCGCCGAGCAAAGATCCGGCCAGTGCACCCAGTCCTCCCAAAGCAAGATTTTTATTTTCACCCAAGGCACGCCCCGCATCCCCGAGGACACCCCCAAGCATCCCGCCGATACCGCCGCCACCCTGGCTGCCGCCCATCAAGCCGGACAAAGCGTCGGTCAACCCCGACAGAGCACCCCCGCTAGCTTTGCCACCGGCGCTTAGGGCATGCTGTAATCGATCGGTGCTGGATCCGGACAATCCGGCTTGCATCAGCGTTCCAAGGATATTACTGAAATTAACCATTGGTTTCTCCTTTCATTTTTAAATTGCAATTTCACTGTATTATTATCATATATTTATTAAAGAAGCCAGCCGCTGTTAAAAACATAAGAAACCAAACACTTGAATCCTTGGACCCTCTTCTCCAACTAAATTGGAGAAGACTCTTACCCCAAATGAGCGTAAACAAAATGAAAAGCTCAATTTAAGCATTTAGAATTGTGGTATAAAACTTCAATTCAGCTAAATATCCATAATGCTTCAATGAATGATTTATATAATCATAAAACAATCTCATTTTGTTGGCCTTTCGGCCCCCGCGATAGCGGTCCGGTGGGAAAGCCGATCATACCCCACCTACGGCGTTATCAAGGGTTTGCGGTAGTACACTACAGCGTCACCCTTGATGCCTTGTATCCGGGGCATCCTCGACTTTCGCTCAATCGGGGTCTTATTTAATATCAATTGGACTTACGCTTGTGAAATTGCGGCTACTAGGGTACTTGTCGATTGATAAATCATTAGATTAGTGTCCATCCAGAAATGGTAGATTTTGGTTCAGAGCAAGGCCTGAGCGTTTTTGCAACCGCAGGCATAGTGGGCTATTCTGAGGATTGCAAAAAAGCGAAAACGCAGCTTTGGGCCGAAAGATGCTATTAATGGATAGACACTAGATTAGAATACGGCCATATCCTGCCCATTTAGAATGGCTTCGGGCTGAACAAAAGGACACAAAACTTGAAGATTTATACCTACCCCTCAAAATCCGCCGAAACACGGTTAAGGGCTATCGAACAGCGTACCACCGCTTTCCGGAAAAAAGACATTGCTCAGGTGAACCGCATTGTTGAAGATGTCCGAAAACATGGAGACGATGCGGTCATTCGTTATGTGAACCGATTCGATGCGCCCCGACTCGATATCGGTTCCCTTCGGGTATCGGACAGCGAATTCAAACTAGCGGGTCGCCGGATGGATCGCACATTCAGCCGTGCCCTGAACCGCGCCGTAAAACAGATCACAGCTTTTCATAAAAATCAGGTGCAACGTTCCTGGATCGATACCGACCGGCCCGGAACCATGCTCGGTCAACTTATTCATCCGGTTGATTCCGCCGGGGTTTACGTACCCGGTGGTACCAGCGGCCAGACACCTCTGGTCTCTTCGGTCCTGATGGGAGCCATTCCCGCCAAAATCGCCGGCGTCGACCAAGTTATCATGGTCACCCCGCCCCAAAAAGATGGTACCATTCATCCATATCTGCTGGTGGCGGCCCGAAAAGTCGGAGTGGACGCCGTTTTCAAAATGGGGAGCGCCTGGGCCATCGCTGCTCTGGCTTATGGGACACCCACCGTCCCCCGGGTGGACGTAGTCGTGGGACCGGGAAATATTTATGTGACCCTTGCTAAAAAAATCGTCGCCGGAACCGTGGCCATTGATATGATCGCCGGTCCCAGCGAAATCCTGGTCATAGCGGATGAGGAAGCCAAACCCGAGTTTGTTGCCGCTGACCTTTTGTCTCAGGCAGAGCATGATGCGTTGTCATCGGCAATTCTGATTACGGACAGTCGCGCGATTGCAGAAAAAGTAGCAGAAGCCACTATGAATCAATGTCGCAAGCTATCCCGACGAAAAATTGCTGAAAAATCTCTTTCCCGCTTCGGAGCAATCCTGGTAACACCGAACCTTGACACGGCCATGGATCTGGCCAACCGAATCGCACCGGAACACCTCGAATTGCAAATCCGTCAGCCCTTTGATTATCTCGGCCGCATCCGCCATGCCGGCGCCATATTTATGGGCGAATACACCCCCGAACCGGTGGGTGACTATATCGCCGGCCCCAACCACGTATTACCGACGGCCGGCACGGCCCGTTTTTCCTCGGCCCTGTCGGTGGACCATTTTGTTAAAAAGACGAGTCTTATTCATTATTCCCGGTCGGCTTTTCATCGGGAAGCAAAGGATATTATCCGTCTGACCGATGTCGAAGGCCTTGACGCCCATGGAAAGTCCGTTCAAGTCCGACTGGACGCTCAGCCTAAAACCCAATAAACATATGATTAATGGCACTGAGATCCTCTTTACCCCTGCCCGGTTAAGGCGCTTCCTTAGTACGAAACGTTTTTAATGTGGCGTCTGGGCGTCCCATTAACAGGTCGAATGCCAATGCTTTTTCCCCAGTGATTTCCGTCCGATCGGTCTCTTTTAAATGTAACCCTCCCATGATATGGAAGATATCATTTATGAATTTACATCAAAATCCGTGTAATGAATAATAAGCAATACGAGACTAAGTGAAAATGTTCCATTTTAAAACCAGATAAATCGGAGGTGTAGGGATGAAAATTTTTATTGACAGCGCCGATCTCGAAGAGATCAAGCAGGGTTACGACTGGGGGGTTGCAGATGGCGTCACCACCAATCCCAGTCTGTTGAAAAAAGCGGTTGAAAAGCGAATTGCCGGGGGAGCATCGCTGGACTTGACCGTATATATTTCCCAGATCCTCGAAGTCGCCAAGGGTACTCCGGTCAGTCTGGAGGTCACCGAAACCACCGCCGACGGGATGATCGCCCAGGGAAAAAAGTTATACGAGCTGTTTAACCCAGTGGCCGGCAATGTTTACGTCAAAGTACCGGTCAACCCGGCTTTTAAGGATGATGATGTTACCCATTTTGATGGGTTTATTGCGACCCGGGCGCTTACCAATGCGAAAATTCCCGTTAACAGCACCCTGATTTTCACCCCGGAACAGGCCCTGCTGGCAGCCAAGGCCGGGGCCGCGTTCGTTAGTCCGTTTGCCGGACGTATCGATGATGACTTGCGTAAAAAGGCGGGACTAAAATTCGATAAAACCGATTATTTCCCGGCCGAAGGCATGGCCCTGGATGATCTTCTTTTGGAAGATAACGGCATCTACTCAGGCATTGATATGGTGGAGCAATGCGTACAAATTATCGATGATTACGGTTTTGATACAGAGGTTTTGGCCGCTTCATTAAGAAGTTTTAGACAAGTGCGCGAATCGGCCCTGGCCGGTGCCCATATCGCCACCCTCCCCTTTGGGGTCATTCAGGATATGCTCAAACACCACAAAACCTTCGAGGGCATGGCCAAATTCACTGCCGACATTGTTCCGGAATATGTGGAATTGATAAAGTAAGACGGTTCCGAAAAAAGCCCAATGTCTGCGCTGCGCGTCGTCTCATGTTTGCTGCGGTGTATCTAGTTTCCATCCATAAATGGTCTTTTTGCCCAATCTCGGCGTCAATCGGCGGGATCGCTTGTGCGGCATACCGGTTGTATGCCTCCGCGCAATCCCTTGATCTCCTTGACCTTGGACAAAAATCCTCATTTCTGAATTGGAAACGGCGCCAGGTGCCCATCTTTAAAAAAACACCTAATGGATGGGCACTATCTAATTACGCCTCGCAAAACGAAAACAACCGCGCCTTGATCTTGTCCGCCTTAGGCGGATTACGAAACCGCCTGAAATAAGCGTCCTTACGAATTGAACAAATGAAGCTTCCCTCCCTAAACGGATGGGATATAAAATTGTAATAAAGCCATCGAATGTATTCCTATCGCCAGACGTCGATTCGGTCTAATCTGAATTTACGGGCCACCATCATCGGCGCCGTGCGTCAATTTTTCCTGGAAAATGATTATCTGGAAGTTGAAACGCCGATCCGGCAACCCACCCAGGCTCCCGAGGAGCATATCGATACCGTATCTTCGGGAAGGTGGTTTTTGCAGGCGTCGCCGGAACTCTGCATGAAACGGTTACTGGCATCAGGTTACCAACGGATATTTCAGATCTGCCGATGCTTCCGTGGCAAGGAACGGGGCCGCCGGCATCTGCCGGAAATGACCCTGTTGGAATGGTATACCGCCGGCGATGACTACCGCCACATGATGCGCCAGACACAAGATCTGATCTGCCACGTTGCGCGATCCCTTGGGGTTAAGCACGTTCTACACTATCAGAATCACGTTATCGACTGGACCACTTCCTGGCAACGAATGACCGTCGCCGAAGCTTTTGAGACATACGGATCGGCAACGATGAATGCAGCCTTATCTTCCGGCTGCTTTGATGAAATCCTCGCCCTGGAGATCGAACCAAACCTGGGAATACGACACCCCACTTTCCTTACCGATTATCCTGCTGAATGTGCTGCCCTGGCCCGCTTGTCGCCGGATGCTCCGAACGTGGCCGAGCGTTTTGAATTGTACATCGGCGGGCTTGAGCTGTGTAATGGATTCAGTGAACTGGCCGATCCGGTGGAACAACGCGAACGTTTTAAAAATACACTCCTGAAAAGATCCTCAGTCGGAAAAGAAAGCGGTCCCATGCCTGAAAAATTTCTCGAGGCACTAAAAAATATGCCCTCCGCGGCCGGCAACGCCCTTGGGTTGGATCGGCTGGTGATGCTTTTCGCCGATACGGGCAGGATTGATGACGTCGTCGCGTTCACCCCTGAAGAACTGTAGGGGCAGGCCCCTGTGCCTGCCCTAATTTGTGAGGGCAACCACGGGGGGTTGCGAGGACAACCACAGGGGGTTGCAAGATTGGACGCCGGTTTGTACTTTGTCGCACAACCGGAAAATAAAAAAAGGAAGCGATAGTGAACAAAAACACCAGCAGTAGCGGGTTTTTAGGCATGACAACTCCTCCTTTTTTCAGAATAGTAGAATGGGTCAATTGATTCTAATAACATCCTTACATTTTTTCATGCCCGCTTGCCAACCTGGGCCACATCCACCGGTGCGGGCGAACCTTCCAGGTTTGTTGCGGATACAATCAAATATAAAACACACCCCGTCATCAGAATACCGCCGAAGGGAAATGCATAACGAAGGGAAAAAACATCCATCATCAGACCGGCCATAAGAGATCCGGCCAGCATGCCCAGGCTGTGGGCCACGGTCAATAACGCCATGACAGAACCCATGGCATCGGTGCTATTGCCTTTGACCACGGCAACCGCCATGATTGCCGGCATGCAAATTCCCCCGCCCAATCCAAATATCAGGCTGGCGTTAAACAACCCCCAAAAGCCTTTCACCCAGAAAAAAGAGAAGATTGCACCGGCTACCAAAAGACCGCCGAATGCGATCATCCCGCGGCGGTCGATCCGATCGGATAAATATCCCATGGGAACATGCATTAATCCGCTGATCATGACCCCTTCCATGACCAGAAATCCGATGGCCGTGCTGGATAGAGACATCTCCGTGGCACCTAAAACCGGTAGAAACCCCCAGATGATCCCGATACAGGCCGTATAGGCCAATCTGAAAAAAAAGAGCACGGCAATAGTCTGATCTTTTAAAATCTGCCGCCATGCCATGGGTTTACGCATATCGGTGTGAACCCGTTCTTCTTTTGTCGAGGGTAACATAAAGAGGCATAGGAAAAAGGCCACCAGCGACAATGACCCCATACAGACAAAAGTAGATGTTAAATTAAAGTGGTCATTAATCAATCCACCCATCATCGGGCCAATACTTAATCCCAAGAAGACCGACATGTTGAACAATCCCATGACGAAACCCTCTTTTCCGGGAGGGGTGAAATCTCCCACATAGGCCTGGACCACCGGCATGATCATGGCGGAAGCAAACCCCTGGAAAAGCCGGATAAGGATTAACATCTCGACGGTATCGGAAAAGATAAAGGCCAGGGAAATGAGGGCATAGGAGAACAGACCGGTAATGATAAATGGCTTTCGGCCCTTTTTATCGGAAAGCCTCCCGAAATAGGGCAGAAAAAAAGTGCGTGCCAGCGAGAATGAACCGAAAATCATACCGATGGCAAACCCTCCCGCCCCCAGGTTATGCGCGTAAACAGGTAGCAGAGGAACAACGATCCCAACCCCGGTGACCGTGGCGAAAATGGAGAAAAAAAGGACGATAAAAATTTTTTTGTCGATGGATTGCATGGATACGGTCTGCCCGTTAGCCCGTTTGCCGGTTAGCCCGAAGTTACCCAATCGGTCTGCCTCAGGTAGGGACATTTGTGAATCACCCCTATGGTGTATTGCCAGTCAGTCAGTCGGCCAGTTTGCCAGTTCGCCAGTCGGCAGTTGGGTCGGTGGACTTGTGGGACGCGATTCGTCTGATATTAAAAAGGGCGATGCCGAAATCGCCCTTACATATTAGCGCCAGTGTAAACCGGTTTTATTCTTTCTGAAAGTCAGCCAGTGTGCTTTCCACAAGGGAACGAATTTCTTGAAGGCGGTCTTCACTGAGGGCTTCGAACCGGAGCACCAGAGCCGGCTGGGTATTGGAAGCCCGTACCAACCCCCACCCATCCCCGAAAAGAACACGCATGCCGTCGATATCGATCACTTCGTGGTCCTTTTTGAAATGAGCGGTGATCTTTTCGACGACACCGAACTTCTTTTCATCCGGGCATTCAACCCGAATCTCAGGCGTTGTGAAAGTGGGTGGTACATCGGCCAATAGTGAGGATAAGGGTTGTTCCGTTCTGGAAAGAATTTCCAATAGGCGCAAAGAAGCATAAGTGGCGTCATCAAAACCGAAATATCGATCGGCAAAAAACATATGACCGCTCATTTCTCCAGCCAAGGCGGCGTCTTCTTCTTTCATTTTCTTTTTTATCAGAGAGTGGCCGGTTTTCCACATAATCGCTCGGCCGCCGTGCTTTTCAATATCATCGTATAACGTCTGGGAGCACTTGACTTCAGATATAAACGTTGCGCCGGGTTTTCGGGAAAGGACCTCCCGCGCGAAGATGATCATCAATTTATCGCCATAAATAATCTCCCCATTCTCGTCGACAACCCCGATCCGGTCCCCGTCACCGTCGTATCCGATGCCTAGATCCAAACCTTTCTCCCTCACTAAAGCGATCAGTTCCGTCATGTTTTTCAATACGGTGGGATCCGCTTCATGATTGGGAAAGGTACCGTCCATCTCGCAGTACAGATCATGTACTTCGCATCCAAGCGCGCGCATGGCGGGGACGGCTACAACACCGGCGGTTCCATTACCCGCATCCACTCCGATCCTCATCGGTTTGTCCAGCTGGATATTTTCTTTTAAAAATGCCCGGTAAGGAGAAATAGCATCAGCCACTGATCGGTCGCCCTGCCCTTCAGGAAAATCCCCTCTGTCGATTATTTCACGTATTGCCTGAATTTGCTCACCGTGGATCGAATCCGTCCCCTTGCACAGCTTAAAACCGTTGTATTCGGCTGGGTTATGACTGGCCGTGACCATCACGCCGCCGTCCATGCTAAAATGCTGGATGGAAAAATAAAGCACCGGTGTCGGGCATACACCGATATCAGTCACATGGCATCCGACGGATTGCAAGCCGGCCATGACTTTTTCGGCATAGGCGTCGGAAGTGAGACGACAGTCCCGCCCGACTATCACATTCTGACAATCATACTTTTGAAGGTAAGTCCCGATCCCCTGGCCAATGCGCATCACATCGGCTTCGTCCATGTCCTGCCCGGCGATTCCCCGTATATCGTACTCCCTAAACATTTGCGGATTCATACTACAGCTCCTATTTAATTGCCTAGAAACAACGCCAACCCACCCACCAGCCAGCAATATGGAGAAAAAAGGTGAAGTCGACCCTTATTGACGATAAACACCAATAACTTTAAAGATAGATAACCCACCACCGCTGCGGATAGCATGCCTGAACAAATAACGGCGGCGGAAAAATCGCCGCCACGGGTAATATCCCTTGCCGCCAGCAATGCCGCCCCGCTGATGGCGGGAATTGAGAGCAAAAAAGCGTATCGAGCGGCCAGATCACGCTTTAAACCTAAAAACAGCCCCACCGCAATGGTTGAACCGGAACGGGAGATACCGGGTAAAATCGCCAATCCCTGCACGAACCCTACAATCAGGGCTTTTCTGGCCGAAAAACGCTTGACGCCGTGACCAGATTTTTCAACCCATCGGGTAGCCCAGATCACCACTCCGGTGACCAGCAGCAGCAGGCCCACCATCCGGACAGAGGAAAAAATCCGGTCAGCCACCCCATGAAAGCCAATCCCTAAAAGCGCCGTTGGAATCGAGCCCAGTACGATCAGAAGGGCCAACTTCACATCCGGATCAGACCAGGCATCCGTCAAACTCGCCTGGCCCCTGGCCAAACGCCCTGTCATCCTTGCCAATGCGACAATGATCGCCCCCAAGTCCTTT
>Ga0316197_10001199_pt1 | contig 18657 bp, 20 predicted proteins | sample OudBiesiAoxic_MG_FD_204939 | JGI IMG/M metagenome (GOLD analysis project Ga0316197, IMG submission 204939) | Coastal sediment microbial communities from Oude Bieten Haven, Netherlands - site A oxic | ecosystem: Environmental > Aquatic > Marine > Coastal > Sediment | place: Netherlands... | reverse complement strand
GCTGAACAGCCGCTTGTGGTAAGCTCCGATCAGATCATCGCGTTCATCTTCGGGAATGATGTCGACAAACCTTGCCCAGGTTTCCGGCCAGAATTGCCCGGCGCCGCCACCATAGAACCAGTCAAGCTCTGCCCTGGTCATGGTGAACACGCCGCGCAGAACAAGGTGGCGCACGCGTTCGGGGTGAGTGACCCCGTATATGAGGCCGAGCGTTGCACCCCAGCTGCCGCCAAACACGATGAACTGGTCTATTTCGAGTGCGTCGCGGATGCGTTCGATATCGGCAACCAGATCCCAAGTCGTGTTGTTGGAAACGCTTGCATGCGGTCTGGACCGACCACATCCGCGTTGGTCAAACAGGACAGTGCGGTAAACCTTGGGGTCAAAATAGCGACGCATGGACGGGCTGCACCCACCACCCGGACCACCGTGAAGCACAATGACCGGAATGCCATTGGGCGCGCCACACTGTTCAACATAAATCGAATGCCCATCACTCACCGGCAGCATACGCTGGTCGTGAGGATCGATGGGAGGGTAAAGATATTGCACTGCGCGCTTTTGGCTCGGGAATTTGTCCATATGCAATCTATATTGTTCTGATATCCAAAAAGACCATGGGGAAACGTCGCATGTCCGGTGTCACAACTGTTGATCCGTCAGAAATCGCCAAGTTTGAGGCGATGGCCGCAGAGTGGTGGGACCCGAACGGCAAGTTCAAGCCTTTGCATATGCTTAACCCGTGCCGGTTGGACTACATCACCAACCAGATCGCGGAAGAGTTTGATCGAAATCTGGACAACGCCAAACCTTTTGAGGGCCTGCGCATCCTTGATATTGGCTGTGGGGGTGGGTTGCTGTGCGAACCGATGGCGCGGCTTGGTGCCACTGTTGTTGGCGTTGACGCGGCAGAGCGGAACATTCCGGTGGCAAAGACCCATGCAGAACAATCCGGACTCGACATCGACTATCGCTTTACCACGGCAGAGGCGATGGCTGCGCAGGGCGAGCAGTTCGATGCTGTTCTAAACATGGAAGTGGTTGAACATGTCGCGGATCCGTTGGCGTATCTCGCCGCGTGTCAGCAGTTGTTACGGCCGGGTGGCCTGCACATTTGTTCGACCATCAATCGCAATCCGAAAAGCTTTGCGATGGCGATTGTCGGCGCTGAATATGTGATGCGGTGGTTGCCGAAAGGCACGCATGAATGGAATAAGTTCATCACGCCAGATGAGTTGTTTAACCTCATGCGCGAAGCCGGATTGGACCCGGTGGATCGCAAGGGTTTCCAATTCAACCCAGTGACATGGGGATGGCGGTTGTCTGACCGTGATTTGAGCGTGAACTACGTCACGGCTGCGCTGAAACCAGTTTGATCCGGCGGAGTTTCCGTCAACGGAAACTCGAAGGTGCGTTGACGCATCTTACACGCCTAATCCGACCCGCCGGTTTCCAGCTTCAGACGCAGTTCGCGTAACACGGGGATCGCAGCGCGCACTTTGGTGTCGCCCAGTTCTTCTACCATTTCGCTGATCAATGGGGTGATCGCCGCAAGCGCCGCGTCGCGGGCTGACAGGCCAGCAGGGCTGATCGACACCTGTTTGCGGCGGGCATCGTCCCAATCGGGGCGAATATGGACGTATCCCGCCGCCTCCAACTTGCCCAATGTGTTTGTCATCGCGCCGCGTGTGACGTGGAACGCCTTGGCCAATTGCGCAGGTGTTTTTTCGGCACCCCCACGCGCCAACTGGTTGAGAACAGAGAAATGCGAGATTTCCATCTTGTTCGGCAAAACGCGCGTGAGCCGGTTGCGCAACAATTGGTCTGCCGTGAGCAGTTCACTGAAGAGCGTAATGGCAAGGGCAGCGCTGTCACTCATAAGGGACCAGTGAATTCTATATCATGTTGTAAAAACGAAATTTTTCGACATGCTATTACCATGTTCGCAAGATCAAGTTAACCATGTGAACTCCAGATTCCTGGCCTGCATCCAAAAGGACTTCTCCCCAAGGCGACACGGCGAGCGAACCGTTCAAAACCCTCACGAAGACCCTGCAAGATCAGGTCTTCCGCCCCGGACTGCAGCACCTCGCTCTGATGCGTCCGGCTGTTGTAGACGCCACTCGTGACCTCGGGGGTCAATTTTAACCCTGCCCCCTCGGAAGCCGCGTTGCGGACGAACTCTGACGTGACCCACAAGTTTTCTTTGGGATCATCAGAAGACATCAGCTGTAACAATGCAGCCCGCATGGGCGCTATGTCACCAAAAGCGGGTCTAGCTTGCCAGACCGTTCGAGTGCGTAAAGATCGTCACAGCCGCCAACATGCGTTTCGCCGATAAAGATCTGTGGCACGGTACGACCGCCATTCGACCGCTGTATCATTTCGGGTTTACGGCCCGGATCAGAGAATACGTCAATCTCGGCAAACGAGACGCCCTTTTGCGTCAACAGACGCTTGGCAGCGTGGCAGAATCCGCAAAGCGGTGACGTATAGATTTCGACAGTTGGCATAGTTTAACCCCTTAACTGATTGTTGGGGATTTAGGCAGCCTTTGCAACGCGCGCTAGGACCATGACATAAATCTCTCGAGCCTGTGCTTTGTGGGCGCTCAAAGCGCATGCGGCGAGCGTCGCGCCCGAGGTCATGACGTCGTCCACCAAGAGCACAGGCCGGTCCACAATGAGGTGCGCGCGTTTGGGATGACATTGGATCGCCTCCGCCAGTTCCTGAAACCGCGCGTCCCGGGATTTGCCGTCAAGAGATGCTGTGCGGCGGGTTCTTTTCAAGGCGTCTGGAACGTAGGTCAGGTCAAGACGCGTGGCGATGGCTTGGGCCAGCAAGGCGGATTGATTGTAGCGGCGTTTGAGCAACCGCGTGATGTGAAGCGGGACGGGTACAACCACGGTATTGGGATCTGGCTTTGACGGAAGAGCGCTGATCATCCAATCCGCTGCCGGGTCGACCACCTCGTGCCGGTCCCCGTGTTTGAGCGCGAGGACGAGTTTTCGACCCACACCATCATACAAAAGCGGCGCGCGACCACGGGCCCAGGGACGCCCGATGGCCATGCAATCATCGCAGTGCTCTTCCCTGTCTGATGCGCCGGGCAAGGGGACACCGCACAAATCGCAGACCAACCCCGTGATGAAGGGTGTTTCGGTAAAACAGGTGGGGCAGAGCCCGTTGTCCTGTTCAACCAAACCACCACAGGCGAGACAGCGCGGCGGATAGATCACGCGCAGAGCTGTTTGCAATCCAGTGTGCAGCATCCTATCTGGCGCTCATGTCCAATTCCCCTCAGATCACCGACCGCAAAGCGCTGATGATGCACCGTGCGCGGGCCAAGCCTGACGCTCTATTTCTGCACAACGAAGCTGTGGCCGATGTTCAAGATCGGCTGGCGATGGTTAACAAGACGTTTAAGTCGGTAGCGATTGTCACGCCTTTTGCGGATGTGTGGCGACCCACCTTTCCAGATGCCAAGTTTCTTTCGGACACTGACACTTTGGACCTAAGTGAGAGCGCACACGACCTCGTGGTGCACGCATTGGCTCTGCATTGGGCGAATGACCCAGTCGGACAACTGATTCAATGTCGCCGTGCGCTGAAGCCGGATGGGTTGTTGCTGGTGGTGGCTTTGGGTGGACAAACGCTTCATGAACTTCGCGCGTCAATGGGACAGGCAGAGGCAGCGATCACAGGTGGCTTGTCGCCTCGGGTTGTCCCGATGGGTGAAATCCGGGATCTTGGCGCATTGCTACAGCGCGCAGGACTGGCGTTGCCGGTTGCCGACAGCGCGGTTCTGACGACGAGCTACACCTCTCCGCGTCACCTGATGCACGAACTGCGCGCGATGGGCGAAACCAATGCGTTAAGCGGTCGAATGAAATCGGCCACACGTCGCGACGTGGTGTTTCGCATGATGCAAATTTATGCAGACAACTTTTCGAACGAAGACGGTCGGGTTGCCGCAACATTTGAACTGATCACACTGACTGGGTGGGCGCCTGATGCAACGCAACCGCAACCCTTGCGGCCCGGTTCCGCGTCACAACGGCTTGCAGATGCGCTCAACACAGTCGAAACGCCTCTGAATGATTGACCTCAAGCGCATAGAGTTTACGTAACTCGAAAGATCAAAGACAGGATTCAGGCCAGATGCTGGACGCCACGAAAACCGCGCAACGCCCGACCCACGCCCCGACGGAACATCCCAAAGTGTCCGCGCCGCGTGTTGGTGTTCTTTTGGCCAATCTCGGGACGCCAGATGGCTACACATACTGGCCGATGCGGCGTTACCTGAACGAGTTTCTGTCTGACCGGCGTGTGATCGACTACAGCCCCTGGCTATGGCAGCCCTTGTTACAACTGATCATCCTGACAAAACGTCCGTTTAGTTCCGGCGAAGCGTACAAGTCGATCTGGAACGAAGAAGACGGCGAAAGCCCGTTAATGACGATCACCAAGGCGCAGACGGCCAAGATGACGAAAGCCATGCAGGACCGCTACGGCGACCAGGTTATGGTCGATTTCTGTATGCGCTACGGCAACCCTTCGACCAAATCCAAGGTTCGCGAGATGGTCGAGGCCGGATGCCGAAAGATTCTGTTCTTCCCGCTGTATCCACATTACGCGGGCGCAACGTCTGCCACCGCCAATGATCAGTTCTTCCGCGCGTTGATGGAAGAAAAATGGCAACCCACGGTGCGTACCGTTGATCCGTATTTTCAACACCCGATGTATGTCGAAGCCTTGGCCCAGTCGATCGAGACCGCCTATGCGAAGCTGGAAAAGCGCCCGGATATCCTTGTGTGCTCTTATCACGGGGTGCCAAAACGGTACCTGATGGAAGGCGATCCGTATCATTGCCAATGTCAGAAAACGACGCGGCTCTTGAAAGAGCGGCTTGGTTGGAACGATTCAGAAATCAAGACCACGTTCCAGTCGAAGTTTGGCCCAGAAGAGTGGTTGCAGCCCTACACGGTCGAGGAAGTTGCGCGGCTGGCAGAAGAGGATGGCAAGAAAAACATCGCCGTGTGCGCGCCAGCCTTTTCAGCCGACTGCATCGAGACGCTGGAAGAGATCAACGAAGAGATCAAGGAAAGCTTTGAAGAGGCGGGTGGAGAGCACTTTACGTACATCCCCTGTCTCAACGATGATGACGCACATATCAAGGCGCTGTCATTGGTCATTGAAGAGAACCTGAACGGCTGGCTAGACTAAAGTGACGCGCCATCAGGCAAATGCAAAAAAAAGGCGGTCCTGAAGGACCGCCTTTTTTGGTTTCCGTAATCCGTCAGGATTTAGTTAGACGCAGCAGCAACACCCGCGATTGCGACAATGGCTAGTGCCACCACAACCCACGGGGAAGAAGAGCTAGCTTGAGTTTCTTCAACTACAACGACTGGTTCCATCTCAACTTCACCTTTGGCCATCTTACCGCCAGTGTGAGCTTCAGCGAACGCGGATGTTGCAGCACCAACAAAAGCAGCTGCGAGTACAAGTTTCTTCATATTAACCTCCAGATATTGGCATGTCGGCGCGCACGCAGCGCTACACGACAGGCACCCAAGACTTTCCTCGTAAGACCCTATAAGCAGCTTATCCGGATAAATGCAAACCTATCTTAACACACAACTTTCCGGCCTCACCGCTATGTCGTCAAATTAGCAACACCTGCGTTCCCACGTTGGCAAGCTCGTAAAGCTCTTCAATGTGTTCGTTATAAAGCCCGATGCAGCCATTCGAAGAACGACGTCCGATTTTGCGCGTATCATGAGTGCCGTGAATACGGTAATACGTCCAGCTTAAATGCAAGGCACGTGTACCAAGCGGGTTGTCCGGGCCGGGTGCAACGTAGTCCGGCCAGTCTGGGTTACGGGTTTTCATAGCTGGTGTTGGACGCCAGTCCGGTGCCGGATCCTTGAGTGTCACCTCCGTACGGCCGCGACGGGTCAGGTCATCTGTAACAGGAACAGAAGACGGATACAGGCGGTAATTCCCGTTCTCCTGCCAATAGTGCAGAGCGCGGGAATCAATATCCACGAGGATCGCACCACCATTCAGGTTGCTGAAATAGGGCTGCCAGTCCAGCGTCCGGAAACTTGAGATGTTGCGACGCACAACCTGCGACAAATCGCGCTCAATCTCTACGGTGGAGCTATCGTTTACATCTTGCGCTACGACGGGCGTGGCCGCCATCGCAACACTACCAGCGAGGAATGCGCGGCGATTCACTGGAAAGAGCGGTGCTTTTGCCATGTTTGTGGCCTCGTTATTTTACCAAAAGGTGTACTTCAATCATTCTTACATATATGGCGGGAATGCCTCAGTCGCAATTCAAAGGAATGTTATTTAGGCAAATCTCGGCTTTGTGTGTTTGATCCTACCAATCGCAACAGATAAGCCCGACAGAACGAAGTCTTGGGTGGTTAGCGATGAAGCGTTCAGCATTTTTGTTAGGGGCAGCCGCCCTCGCACTGACGGCTTGTGCAAGCGCACCAACAACACCGACATTGGGGGCGGACGGCAAACCTTTGCCAAGGGTGTACCGCATCCGGTCAGCAGATGCCGCGCGCATCCAGTTTCGCATGCTCGACGCGGTCAACTCGTTGCGACAGGCATCCGGCGCGCCGACGCTTGAACTGAACGCGCGTCTGAACGCGGCCGCGGCGACCCACGCTCGTGACATGAGCGTTCAGAACCGGCCCTGGCACTTTGGATCAGACGGATCTTCGCCGATCACCCGCATTCAGCGCGCAGGGTATTCCGGGCGTCTTGTGGGCGAGGCGATCTCGGAAACCTACGAAACAGAGCTTGAGACGCTGGGTGCATGGATGGAAGCGCCCAACACGCGGACTGTGATCCTTGATCCGACGGCGCGTGACCTGGGCTTTTCATGGTATCAGGAAAACAACGGCAAGATTTGGTGGAATCTGATCGTGGGCGCACCCGGTGAAACCGGCTTTATTCCGATCAACGTGCCGTCCTAGGGAAACCGCGTGTTTGTAGCAGCGTAAACAGGACGATTCGTTGACGCCTCGCCTCATCAGTCCTTACGGATTAATCGTGATTGGGGTCCCGTTGCGGACCATTGAATAAATCTCCCGCATCTCGCGATTGGTGACGGCTATACAACCCCATGTCCAATCCTGTCCACCTTTGCGGTTCGCCCACGGCCGTCCGTGGATAAAGATGTCCCCGCCGGGGGATTTGCCCATACTGCTGGCAATTTCAATATCCCGCAGGCGCGGGTAGTCGATACCGATGGACAGATAATAGCTGCTATTGGGATTGCGTCGATCGATCAGGTACTCGCCTTCAGGCGTACGCCCGTCACCTTCGACCTGTTTGTGACCATCGGGCGCAAAGCCAAGGCCGATGTCATAGGATTTCAGGATCGCGTTATGGTGCAGCAGGTACATCTTGCGCGTTTCCTTTTGCACTACGACTCGCGTTACCTCGGGGCCTGTATAGGTCGGAAACTTGCCGCACGCGGTCAAGCCCAGCATGAGTGCCAGCAAGCACAGAATACGAAACATGGACAACACTGCCTGTTTATTTTTTCCACAGTGTACACGAGATAGTCGGCGCTGGGAAAACGAAACCGTGAGGTTAGCCTGCATTTTTTGTCGCGGAAATTGTCCAAAACCGCATCTCATGCTTCGGAGAGCGCTTTACCGCTCGTTCAGGCGTTTTTCTATGGCTTCCAGCCGTCCCAGAACCTCATCCCTGTAGGCATCGGTCTTTTCATTGGATTCCTCGGCATGCGCATCTTGCATGGAGTTCACGATTAAACCGACAAGCAGGTTCACCACGGCAAAGGTTGTGACCATGATAAACGGCACAAAGAAGGCCCATGCATAGGGATACACATCCATCACCGGACGCACGATGCCCATGGACCAGGATTCAAGCGTCATGATCTGGAACAGCGAATAGCCAGAGCGCCCCAGATCGCCGAACCATTGCGGGAACGCGTCACCGAACAGTTTTGTCGCCATAACTGCGCCAATGTAAAAGATCAGCGACATCAGCAGAAATACGCTGCCCATGCCCGGCAACGCGGTGATGAACCCTTCAACCACCCGTCGCAAACGCGGCGTGGCAGAGATGACGCGCAACACCCGCAAAATGCGCAGCGCACGCAGAACCGAGAAGCCTTGTGTTGCGGGGACCAGCGCAATTCCAACGATGAAGAAGTCAAAAAGGTTCCAGCCGTTCTTGAAGAACCGCCAGCCTTGAGCAAACAACTTGAGCCCTATTTCAACGACAAAGATCGCCAAGCACGCGCCATCAAGGAAAAGTATAAGCGGCCCCGCCGCAGCCATAACGGGAACAGACGTTTCCAACCCCAACAACAAAGCGTTGAACACAATCACACCAATGATGAAATTCGCAAACCACGACTGTTCCAGAAACGCGGCCACTTTGTTGCGCATTGCTCTGCCCTTCTATTTGTTGCGGCGCATCAGCGCCACGAGCTCTACATGGGTTGACCATTTGAATTGGTCTATCACCTGAACCCATTCAAGATCATAGCCCCCCCGGATCAGAGTCGCAGTGTCCCGTGCAAAGGTAGTGGGGTTGCACGAAACATGGGCAATCCGGGACACGGTGCTTTTGGCCAGTTCAGCAATTTGCGCAGATGCACCGGCGCGTGGGGGATCGATCACCACCGCATCGTACTTGTTCAGCTCTTCCGGGATCAGCGGGTTGCGGAACAGATCGCGGTTTTCATGGGTGATCTTCTTCAACCCGACCGCGTTGCGCCACGCATGATCCAGCGCCTTGGTCATGGGCTTGTCGCCTTCAACTGCATGCACCGACGCATCTTCGGCCAAGGGGAGCGCAAATGTTCCGCACCCCGCAAAGAGGTCGAGAACCTTTTTTGGCTTAGATAGAGCCTGTTTTACGTACTCAATCAACGCCATCTCGCCGTCTTTGGTGGCCTGAAGGAACGCACCGGGCGGCGGCGTGACTTCCGCATTGCCCAGTTTGAGTGTCGGCGTTCGGCGTTGGAGGATGATCTCATCGTCCCATGCAACGCGGGTCAGATCATAGGTGCGCGCCAAATCGGCAATCGCCTGATTGAGGGTCAGGTCCATTTCCTTGCCGCCTGTGACGGAAACATCCAAACCTGTGTCTGTTCGCGCGATCAGAACCGACAGCTCTCCTTTGCGGGACGCGCCAAGCACGCCCAGTGCCTCGACCAGCGGTAAGGCAGCGGTCAGATCTGGATGCACAAGTTGGCAGTTCGGCACCGCAATGATGGTGTCGGACCCCTTCATGTGAAATCCGGCCAGCGCGCCTTTCTTGGTCCGGCGCACCGAAAACGTCGCGCGACGTCGTGATTTCGCAGGTGACGCGATGGGTGCGTTTAAATCAATCGCGATGCCCTGTGCAACCAAGGCCTGTCGCACCACGCCGCGCTTCCAAGCGGACACAAAAGCATCCGAGACATGCTGCAATTGGCACCCGCCACAGGATTTGGCATGCGCGCAGGGTGGTTTGATCCGGTTTTCTGACGGCGTGACGATTTTCGGATGACGCAAATGTTCGCCATCCAATGTGCCTGTCACGATTTCACCGGGCAGCGCGGACGGCACATAGACCGGGCCATCGGCAATGCCGTCTCCAAGATGGCCCAATCGTTTGATCTTTACTTCGGTCATTTGGCGGCTTGTGCCTCAACCAAGTTACAGGGTCGAGATCTATTCTGCCGCTTGCGCACCGATGAAGCCGCCGGATTGCCGGTTCCAGTAGCCTGCATACAGACCCCGCCTCGCCAGCAGCGTGTCGTGGGTTCCAATCTCAACGATCTGGCCCTGATCCATGACCACGATGCGATCCATGCTGGCGATGGTGCTGAGCCGATGCGCAATGGCGAGCACAGTCTTGCCGTCCATGACGCGTTCGAGTGCCGCTTGAATTTGCGCCTCTACCTCAGAATCCAGAGCGCTTGTTGCTTCATCAAGAATGAGGATCGGCGCGTCTTTCAAAATGGCGCGTGCAAGGGCGATACGTTGCCGCTGACCTCCCGACAGCTTGACCCCGCGTTCCCCAAGATGGGCGGCATACCCGGTGCGGCCTTTGAAATCTTCAAGCTCGGTGATGAACTGGTGCGCTTCGGCCTTGCGGGCGGCGGCGACCACTTCGATCTCTGACGCCTCGGGCCGCCCGTAGCGGATGTTGTCCAAAGCAGAGCGGTTGAACATAGCGGTTTCCTGGGTGACCATCCCGATCTGACGTCGCAAGCTTTCCTGTGTGACAGTCGATATATCCTGCCCATCAATCGAAATCACTCCTTTTTCAGTGTCATAGAGCCGTAAAAGAAGTGAAACGAGCGTTGATTTGCCAGCCCCTGACGCGCCAACGATGGCCAGTTTTTCACCGGGATGAATGGTCAGGGACAGGTCCCGCACACCGCCGGTTTTGCGACCGTAGGCGAAGTTAACCTTGTCCAGTGCGACTTCGCCATTTGTTACATCCAGAGCGCCAGCATTCTCTTCATCGACAAGCGTGTGCTTCGGCGTAAGCGTGCGCATGCCGTCTTCAACCTCGCCCACATTGGCGTAAAGGCCCATGAGAGTGAAACTGACCCAACCTGTCATCTGCGACAACCGCAGGCTGATCGCACCGGTTGCTGCGATGTCACCTGCGCTGATCAGGCCAAGCGACCAGTACCAAAGCGCCCCGCCGATCAGCAAAACAGGCAGAATTCCGGCCAGTGACATCAGCCAAAACCGGAACGACACCGAGACGCGGCTGAATGCGAGAAACCGTTCGCGGTACTGGCCCATCGCGTCCAAAGCGGCGCTGTCCTCGTATCCCTGTTGCCCAAAAAGCTTGACCGTTTTGATGTTGGTCACGGTATCCACAACTTGCCCGGTGACCATAGCACGGGCCGCTGCGCGTGCTTTTGATCGGACCCGGATGCGGGGCATGAAGTATTTGATCAGGTAGCCATAAGCGACCATCCAGACCAGAAGGCCCAGCGCGATACGCCAATCGACAGTGCCAAGAAGCAGGATGGCGCCAATAACAGAGGCCAGCGCGAACAGAACGGTGTGTACGACCTCTGTCACCACATCATTCAAGGCTCTGGCAGTCTGCATTTCCTTTTGCGCAATACGCCCGGCGAAATCATCATCAAAGAACGTCACCGACTGGCCCAGCGTATAGCGGTGGATGCGCGACAGCGTGAGGTTCATGACGTTGGGCTGCATCAGGATGTTCTGTGTATAGGCATTGGCCCAAAACAGCGCCGGACGCAGGATGATGAAGAACGCCAGCGACCCCAAAAGCAAAGGAGCGCCTTCGCCAAACACCGCATCCGGGCCGGAATTGAGCGCCGAATCGATGACCATGCCCAACAGGATGGCGGCAACAACCTCGGTCACGCCGCCCAGGACTGACAAAACAGCCGTCAACCAAAGGACCGGCGCGCTGTCCTTTAGCGCCCAAGCAAAAAACGCCCCCAACCTGTTGGGCGGCGGCCCGTTGGCGTGGGCAAAGGGATCGATATCGAACAGTTTCACTCGGCAGCCTTGGTGTCTTGATCAGTCTCAGTGGCGATGAACCCGCCGGATTGGCGCGCCCAGAACCCAGCATATAGCCCACCTTTCGCCAAAAGCGCCTCATGAGTACCGTCTTCGACGATCTTGCCCTTATCCATGACCAGAATGCGGTCCATGTGGGCGATGGTGGACAGTCGGTGTGCGATTGCAATCACGGTCTTGCCTTCCATCATACCATAGAGCGTATCCTGAATTGCGGCTTCGACCTCGGAATCAAGCGCGCTTGTCGCCTCGTCTAGTAAAAGGATCGGCGCGTTCTTGAGGATCACACGGGCAAGCGTGACCCGTTGTCGTTGCCCCCCCGACAACTTGACCCCCCGTTCGCCCACCTGCGCGTCATACCCTGTGCGCCCTTGCGGGTCTTGCAGATCAAGGATGAACTCATGCGCTTGCGCCTGTTGAGTGGCCGCAAGAACGGCCTCCTCGGTCGCGTTCGGCCGGCCGTAGAGAATGTTTTCGCGCACAGAGCGATGCAATAGCGAACTGTCTTGCTGGACCATGCCGATGGCAAGGCGGAGGCTGTCTTGGGAGACTTTTGTGATGTCCTGACCATCAATAAGGATGCGGCCACTTTCCGGATCGTAGAACCGCAGAAGCAGCTTTACGAGGGTCGATTTGCCCGCACCGGACCGGCCGATGAGACCCACCTTTTCCCCCGGTGCAATGGTCAGATCAATGGCATCGAGTCCGCCGGATGACCGCCCGTAGTGGTGTGTTAGAGACTGAATTTCGATCTCACCGACATCCATGACCAGTTGTTTTGCATCTGGGCTGTCGATCAAGGTGATCGGCTGCGCGATGGTTTGCATGCCCTCGGCGACAACACCTAGCTGCCGGAAGAAAGACGTCAGCGCCCACATGATCCAGCCGGTCATGGCATTGAGACGCAAGGTCAGTGCAGTCGCAGCGGCCACAGCACCTACTGTCGCCTGTCCTTGCATCCAAAGATAGAAAGCCCACCCCACAACTGCGACGATCAAAAGGCCGTTCAGTGTCACAAGGACAACATCCATGATGGTGAACAGCCGCATTTCGTACTGAAACGTAGTGCGCGTATTCTCGATCGCGTCTTTCGCGTAGTCCAGTTCCTGATCATTATGCGCAAACATCTTGACCGAATGGATGTTGGAGTAGCTGTCGACAACACGCCCTGTAACCTCGGATCGGGCGTCGGAGGCGGCCTGTGATGCCGGACCAACACGCACGACTGTCCAGCGCACCAACGCGCCGTACAGGAATAGCCAACCGATCATCGGAATGGCCAAGCGCGGATCAGCTTGGCCAAGAAGGATCAGCGCGCCAACGACATACGCGATGGAAAAAGTGATCGCATCAAACACCTGAAATACCGCTTCGCCTGCTGCGGGCGGTGTTTGCATGATGCGGTTGGCAATCCGTCCGGCAAAGTCATTCTCGAACCAGCCAACAGACTGATTCAATACATGTCGATGAGCACGCCACCGAATGAGTGTGCCAAAATTCGGCAGAATCGCATTGTTCAACAGCATTACGTCGAGCGCTTGCAGAACGGGACGGACGAGAAGAATGAACACCGCCAATGCAATGAGCCATCCGCCATGCGCATCCCACACCTCGGCCGGGTTGCCGGCAAGGATGTCGACAACCCATCCCATCGCCCAGATCAGACCAATTTCTATCGACGCAACCACGACAGACATCAGGGCCGTGTACCCAAACACCTTTTTGAACGGCTGCATGTAGTCGAGCATGAACGGCAGCAGCTGAGTCGGCGGCGTGTTCTTTTCGTCATATGGACCGTAAGGATCGACGAGGTTTTCAAAAAAGCGGAACACCGGAGCGGTCTCCTGAATTGGTACAAACAAGGCAACGCGCTGTCGCAGAACCGCGGTTCACTTGGTAACGTTAAGCGATGCTCGGTGTTATCCTGGGCGACCGTACCGTTTTGTTCCGGAAAAGGGAAACCAGATCAGGGCATCAGGTCCGCTTTTGTGAGCGTAAAGCAGGACGCAATCCATCGGGTTTCCAGTTTGCGCAGCATTTCGCCCAAGGCTGGCCCTTGGTAGGTTGGCATCAAATCAGCTGGTTTGACCGGGAATTCTGCTTTGGCCCCGATTTGTGCGTCACGCATTGCGCTTTTGTCTATCGGTGTTTCGAATAGAGCCGCCCGCAATAAAAGCACATCAGCGGCCATGTCTTTGCCGTGGCGATAACCCAGTTCGAGCGGCCGTTCAGTCGACGATATAAGTCTTTGATAGAGCGCAAGACGGGTCTGGATCCTTTTGGACAGGCGCAAGGCGTCACTGTCATAAACGCCCAAGGCCGCGAGCCGTCGGACGGCATCTGGGGCAACGCCTGCCTCGTGTTCTAGATGAACCAAAGGTGCCAGCGCGCGGGACTCGCTGCCGGGCAAGATGGCCTGCAGAATGCCTGTTTGGCTCATCGACCCGACCGCAGGTGCGGGATCAGAGGCTGCCAAAAGCTTGATCAATTCAGCGGTCACCCGCTCTTTCGAAAGCCCTTCCAACCCGTCGAGCGAAACCGCGATTGCTGCCAATGCACCGGCGTCAAAGCCCAGTGCGGGGTCGCCGTACCATGCAGCAAAGCGGAAAAACCGCAGAATGCGCAGGTAGTCTTCCCTGATCCGGGCCTGCGCATCGCCGATAAACCGAACGCGACGCGCATTGAGGTCGGGCAACCCGTTGAGCGGGTCAAGCACCTGCCCTGTTGCATCGGCATAAAGCGCATTCATCGTGAAATCGCGCCGCGCGGCGTCTTCGGACATGTCCTTTGAATACCGCACAATTGCGTGGCGGCCATCGGTTTCGGTATCGGCGCGAAAGGTGGTGACCTCGTATCCCGTGCTGGCCGACACAAGCGTGATCGTGCCATGGTCGATCCCGGTGGGCACAGCTTTCAAACCGGCGTTTTCCGCAAGTTTAGTGACTGTTTTTGGTGTGGCGTCGGTTGCGATATCGACATCCGTCACCGGCACTCCCATCAGCGCATTTCGCACACATCCCCCAACGGCCAATGCGGTATGGCCTTGTTCCGTCAATGCCGCAAACACCGCCTGGGTCTTGGGTGCATCAAGCCATGCGCCGGATACTTTCATATCGCCTCCATCCGGTCGGCAAGGCCGCGCAGAATACGCGCTGTCGCGCCCCAGATGTAATATGGTCCAAACGGGACAGTGTAGTAATGGCGTCTCGTACCGCGCCACCTGCGGGACTGAATCAAGAATTCGCGCACGTCTGTGACGTGAGCCAGCGGCACGTGAAACACTTCGGCCACTTCTCCGGGTTCCGGGCATGTTTGAAACGGCGTGTCGATCCATCCGATGACAGGCGTCATCAGGAAACCTGTGACGGTCTCATGGGTAGGCAATGTCCCAAGAACAGTCACTTGGCTGGCGGGTAAACCGACCTCTTCGTTGGCTTCGCGCAAGGCGGCTGCAACGACATCCGCATCGGTGTCGTCCTGCTTTCCGCCCGGAAACGCGATCTGTCCCGGATGATGTTTCAGTTTCGAGGACCGTTTGGTCAAAAGCATCCGTGCGCCTTGAGGATGATTTAGAACAGGCACCAAAACACCCGCAGGCCGTAATTTGCGACCTGCGGGTAGAACAACGTCCGGGTTCAGATCGAAGTCTGAGGACGACCTGCTGGAGAGCTCAAGTGCAGCAGACAAACGGTCGCGATCATTCACCCGACGCGCCTTCTGCTTCGAATCCAACGCTTTTGGGATCAAGATTGTAATGCGCGCCGCAGAATTGGCAGTCGGCGGTGACTCTGCCGTCATCGGTTGTCATCTTCTCGATGTCCTTAGCCGAATAGATCGACAAGCTCCGGCGCACGCGTTCTTCCGAACAGGTGCAGCCGAAACGGACTGGCAGTGCATCAAACACACGGGGCCCCTCTTCGTGAAAGAGCCGGAACAGTAGATCATTGGTCGGCAAAGACGGACCGATCAACTCCATATCGTCGACCGTGGCGAGGTGGAAGTTCACGCGCTTCCAATTCTCGCCTTCGTCCTCGTCGAGCAAATCATCCGCCAACAGCAAGCCGTCTTCGCCGCTCCCGCCCCCTGACATTTCGGGTGACGCTTTGGGCATATGCTGGATCATGATCCCACCCGCGCGCCAATGTTGCGGCACACCCGGTTCCTTGGATTGGCCAAAGCTGAGTGAGAACTTTGTCGGAAGCTGTTCGGATTGCGCGAAATACGCTTCGGCAGACGATGCGAGGGTCGCACCGGTCAGCGGCGTGATGCCCTGATAGGGCTGCATGCCCTCGCCCTGATCCATGAGGATCGCGAAATATCCATCACCGACCTGCTCCATCGCGGTGCCATCGGTGATCCTGTCTGGATCATAGCTCGCGTAGGCGCGAATGCGGGCCGGTTCGCCGTCAGAAGTTGGAGCGTAGAAATCTGTGGCGATCATGCGCACAGGGCCGTTTGACTGAACCTGCAATGACAATTTCCACCGCAGCTTGATGGTTTGGCCGATCAACGCGGTCAGCAAAGCCATCTCCGCCACCAAAGCCTCGACCGCCGGTGGATAGTCGTGCTGCTTTAGAATACCGCTCAGGACGCCATCAAGGCGCGCAACGCGGCCGCGCGTGTCAGAACGATCAAGTTGAAATGGCAGGACGGTGTCGTCCCAGGCAATTTTCGATACGAGTGTCATGGGGTTTCCTTGCGAGCCGCCCTCCGGCATACCCGGGTGTATATAAGGGACGATGAGGCAGGTCCAAGGGGCAGAAGGGATTTGGCACAATGCGGAGATTTGGCAAACCGCCTCAAACGGGCAGAACTTATCGCAAGCGAATCGGCGCTTACGCCATTTTGCCGGGTCCAGATGGACTGCTTTTGACCTATCAGGATACGGCCCCTCTGGGATTGTGGACTCTGCCCGAACCCGAGTTTCAGCTACCCGGCGGCGGAGTTGATCCGGGCGAATCACCCACGCAGGCTTTGACTCGTGAAGTGTATGAAGAGACAGGTTGGCGCATTTGCCGGCCAAGACGTCTTGGGGCGTACCGGCGGTTCACGTATATGCCCGAATACGATCTGTGGGCCGAAAAGATGTGTTTGATTTACATGGCGCTGCCCGTCATCCGATATGGCGATCCGACAGAACCAGGTCACTCTGCGGTCTGGATGAGCTCGGACGACGCCTTAAGCAGCCTTGCCAATTCAGGCGACTGCGACTTTGTTGAAAGATACGCATCATGGGCCGGCATATTCCAGAAACGCGGCTGAGATATCGTCATCAAAGTCATTTGCAAAATGTGTTTTGGCTTTAAGTCCCTCGTAAAGCGCATCAAGGAACTTGGGCCCGGTTTTGTCTTTTGGCACGGACAGAGCAAGGTCAAGAAGCCCGACTTCGTCAAGCATGGTACCGTCAGGCAAAACGGCTTCGGTGAAGCCGTCAGAGTACAGCAGAACACGATCTCCAGAATGCAAAAGTAGTTGGTGTTCATGGTATGACGCATCTTCGATCAGCCCAATCGGCAAACCACCATCGCCAAGAAATTCGGCTTCGCCTGAAGCGCGTAACAAAAGCGGTGCCGGGTGACCCGCTTGCACAAACCTTGCACGGCCGGTGAGTGCCGAAACTTGCATGTATGCCAGCGTAAGATATTCGGACACGCCCCTTTGGTCCATCATGCGACTGTTCAGCCTAGACGCGACGAATTGCGGTGGAAGGAAACCATAGTCTGACGCGTCGCGGCACAAGGCAAGGTTTTCGTCTGAATACTTGGAACTCAGGTATCCAGAGACCCGTGCCGTCAACATCGCGGAAGCGATACCATGACCGGACACATCGAGACTAAACAGGCCAAAATCGCCGGAAGCCGCACCAAACATTCCGGCCAAATCTCCGCCGACATGGCCGCAGGAATTCAACATGACGCTGACCGTGCTTTTGCCAAACATCAGCGACCTTGTCGGCATTAGGGACTCTTGCAAAAGGCGAGCTTGCTTAAGATCCTTGTCGATGGATGCATGCACTTTTTGTAGCTCATCCAAGGTGTCTGTGATAAGTGAGTTCTTGACCATGAGTTCGCGTTCCATGGCCAGAACACGCGCACCAGCCGAGATGCGTGCGCGAAGCTCGTCCCCATTCACCGGTTTCGTCAGAAAATCGTCTGCACCAGATTCAAGGCCGGAAGCGACGGCCGTTTTTTCGGTTTTGGAGGTCAGGAGAATAAAATAGCCGTAGGTTTCCCGCTGCATCTTGCGAAATGCACGACAGAAATCGACACCTGTCATACCCGGCATCATCCAATCGGAAATCACCAGATCGGGAACGAAACTTTCACAGACAGCCAGGCCCTCGGTCGCATCCTCTGCCTCGGCCACCTCAAACCCCCAGCGTTTCAGCATGAGGGTGAGGATCCGACGTTGTGCACGGCTGTCATCCACGACAAGAACGCGTCGAAGACTCTCATTTTGCACTGCGGGGAACGCAGACTTCGCGTTCTCATACATACCCATTACACATCCCACGCGTCGGCCCCCACAGATCGAATAGACCCAAGGTCTTAAGCAGGAGTGAAGATTCAAATTGATGGAATTTGGGTTTTGAACGCAGTCATTTGTTTAACCTAGTTTGCTACCAACACCCAAAGCAGGAGGTTTCCATGATCGACTGGACACGTGTAGCAGAGTTGCGTGATGAAATCGGGCCAGAGGATTTTGATGAAGTGGCTGAACTCTTCCTGATGGAGGTTGAGGATACGCTTGCGAAGTTAAGCGGAGCGGCAAACGACGCGCCCCAGATGCAAGAGCTATTACATTTCTTGAAAGGATCGGCGTTGAACCTTGGCTTTCGGGCCGTGTCGACCCTTTGCAATCAGGGCGAACTTGATGCGGCGAATGGAGATGTCACGATAGACATCGCTGCTTTGACATCTCTTTATTCGAGATCACGGGCGGAGTTTGAGGCGGAATACAAACAACGGTTCGCCGCCTAATGACTGACGGACCCGTTTTGTGAACGACGTGAGCAGCCCAAAATTATGGAACTTCCCGACATGGTTAAATACCTAAGACCAATTCACTAGATGAACCGATGGATTGACGCGGG
>Ga0316197_10001198_pt1 | contig 18660 bp, 13 predicted proteins | sample OudBiesiAoxic_MG_FD_204939 | JGI IMG/M metagenome (GOLD analysis project Ga0316197, IMG submission 204939) | Coastal sediment microbial communities from Oude Bieten Haven, Netherlands - site A oxic | ecosystem: Environmental > Aquatic > Marine > Coastal > Sediment | place: Netherlands... | reverse complement strand
GCCATTTGCTTCCTTCAGATTTCACCTCACGGTGAACACCCTTGCATAGGCTAACGGTTCTCGTTCGACTGAGCCCGTAGAGGACTTTCACCTCCTAGAACAACGCCATGCTCGGCGCACTAACAAAAAGAGCGCATATCCATAAGGAGTGCGCTCTTCTTCCTTAAAAATACCCCACTAATAGCCAATTATTAGCGAGGTAATTCCGTTAATTCAGCGCTTTCGCTATTACCATATCACGGTGAATTCGGGCTTTTTCAGCCTCTTTTGTCGCCTTTTTTAGCTCTTTTTCAAGCTTGCTTAGATAAGTAGTTAATTCCTCTTTCGTCGAAAACACCTTACCTTTTACGTTAATCGACTCAACGTTGGTATAACGCCCATCCTCACTGGTTGGAACACTAATTTTCCCACTATTCACTAAGTCTTTTATTATTTCACGTTCTTTTTCATAACCATCAAGACCGCTTAGTGTCCAACGACTCATTGGTTTTCCCTCGTATTTACCATTTTTTACTTCATTTAAGTATCGAATGGTTAAGTTACGAATCGTCCCTTCATCTTCACCAAATTCTTCTTCGGTATCAAATAGAACAGGGAAAACTTGTCCTTCAAGTACGCCACCGGCTTTGGTTAAATGCCCCATTCGGTAGCTATTCATTCCGATTCTTATTGGGGTTGTATCCGTTATTACTTTTCCATCAGCAAACTCAAGATTTGTGATACGTTGGCCTGCAGGTTTAGTTAGATCAATGGTATAAGTTACCCCAGCAAAGAAGTCATTAGTTGAATATTTTGACGAGCGACGATCAAGATTGAAACTATAAGTCACGTCCCCTTCTTTTACACTATTGAAATAACCTGCCGACCATTCCATGTAAGTCTTAAGCTCTTTACCCGTCATATCGTAAACAGTAATTTCACCACCCGCGTATTGGTAGTTATAAGCAATATCTTTAGCTTTGATTTTGCCTACATCGAGCTCTGCCATGTCGTTATCAATTTGCAAAGCAATCACGTTTGCCAATGGTGCGTAATGCATGCTCGCTTCTTGGAAAAGAGCGCTGATCCCCGTATCTTGAATATGGACTTGTGGTATACCTGCAATTTCATTCTCTGGTACTAAATCAACACCCAATAGTTCTGCCACCACACGATTCGCATTCTCTCGCAAACGCTTATGATAAGGTGCGTATAACTCTTCCATCTTCTCGTCTGATTCAACACCTTTAATTTTGTAAGTGAAGCTATCCTTATTGACGAGAGTAAACTGCCCATTTTTCTCTTCAAATTGTAAGTCGATACGAGAAAGCGCACGTCCATATTTGTCTGGTTCGGTAATAATCACACCATTTACTGTCGCTTTATCAATTCGGGTGTGCATATGACCTGCAACAATCGCGTCAATTTCTGGGTTATCATTCGCGATGTCAGTCACCCCTGTGGCTTCAATGTTATTTTCATTATCAAGCCCCATATGAGCGACTAATACAATCGCATCCACTTTATCGTCTATCTGTTTGATGACTTTTTTCACTTCTAAAGATGGATTAGTAAATGTCATTCCCTCTAAGCGATTTGTACCTTCAGCAAATACTTGAGTCATTGGTGTATCCATACCAATCATGCCGATTTTAATGCCATTTTTTTCAATGATTTTATAGGCTGGTAAAAATGGGTTGCCGTCTTCTCGTTTGATATTTCCTGCTAATGATGTGCCTTTAAACTGACTCAAAGAGCGATTAAGTACATCTAGACCAAAATCAAATTCATGATTACCAAGAACCCAAATATCATACTTCATCTCATTAAAGCCGAGCATCATTGGATCTGTAGGTTCATCTTTAAAGGTTTCAACAAAATTACCCTGTATAGTATCGCCTGCATCCACCAAGATGACATGATCTTGTTCATCTCGAATGGTTTTTACTTTGGTGGCAATCTGACTCAAGCTGCCTTTCATATTGAGTTTATCGCTCGCATAATCCCAAGGCATGAAGTGTCCATGAATGTCTGATGTACCAAGAATTGTAACATCAACGATATCGCCATCTGCCGCAGCAGCATAACCACTTAGTGAAAGTAAAATTGCAGAAGCTAGAATATGTTTTTTCATAATTATCATTATCTTATTTGTAGGGAGATAACGAAGCATAAAGAGATCTCTTACTTTATAAATAATGAATGATCACATTTTTATGTAACCATATTTTTAGATTACAAAATTTATGATGAGTGACTCATCATCAACAAAAAAGCCGCCAAATTAAGTTAGGCGGCTTTCATCGTATTAAACAATTTATGTTCAGGCCGGTTATCTAATTCTCAATCAACCACACTTCTTCAGCAAAGCGTGATAATCCTTTTTTAATTTTAGGATGGTTTACATCTGCTTCATCACGTTGTAAGCGCGTAATCGTCATACCAGAAAATAGTGTACGAACTTCCTCTTCTGGCACAGAGAATGGAGGCCCTGCCATTTCAGTTTGGTCATAATCTAATGTAACCAATAAAATGCGCCCACCTTCTTTTAAACGAGAGCGTAATACTTGTACGTACTCTGCTCGCATTTCTTTAGGTAGCGCGACTAATGCTGCACGATCATAAATCAAATCAGTGGCTTCAATTGGTGCGGTAAAATAATCACCAGAATAAATGGTTAACTCATCAAACTCATATAGTTCAAGAGTGCTAGTTAATGCCGTAACAGTTGGTGTATATAAGCGCTCAGAAAAGAAGGCTCTAACTGCAATTTTACTTAGCTCAACACCCGTTACTGAGTTATGTTTTTCAGCAAGCCAATCAAGATCCATCGACTTACCACATAAAGGAACAAATACCGTATCATTACGTTGCGGCTTTAAGGCTGACCAATATTGAGTCAAGATTGGGTTTGTATCAGGCAGATGAAAACCAATTACATTACTTGCCCACTTACTTTCCCAGAATTCATGTTCCATTTACTTTTCCTTCCACTCACTTTTTATTATTTAGAAATGGTACCTCATCCCCCTATTCTGTTCTACAAATAATCAATTAATCCCCTTATTGCTTTAACCATAACCTAAATAGCAACCTATATTCCATTTAGTTATATTTGATAACTTTTATTAATTATCTTACAGGCAGCCTTACCGTTACTATCCCCTTAAATAAAAAGGACTTTGTGCCTTAATTCGTCAATGTTGGCACATTTATAAACAGGAATGCAGTATGTCATTAGCACTAATCATTAATTTACTCGTCTTTATCGGACTAATTTTCTTTCTTTATACTCAACAGCGTAAAGAAAATACCCTTTCTCGTTTAGTTCTGCTTGGCCTTGTATCTGGTAGTGTTTATGGTTTGGCACTTCAATTTATTCATGGTGAAGGCAGCGCTATTGTCGCAACAACTCTAGATTGGGTTAATGTTGTGGGCCGTGGCTATGTTGGTTTGTTAAAAATGGTTATCATGCCATTAGTCCTTGTATCTATGTTTGCTGCCGTTGTTAAGCTAGATAAATCAGGTTCACTTGGTAAGATAAGTGGCGTAACTATTAGTGTTTTATTAATAACGACAATGATCTCTGCTCTTATTGGTATCGGTGTAACGCAGATGTTTGGGCTGTCTGCTGAAGGATTAACAGAAGGTGCTCGTGAAACCGCTCGTGTTGCCGTACTAGAATCTCGCATTGACCGTGTTAGTAATTTAACTATTCCTCAAATGTTAGTTAGCTTTATTCCTACTAACCCATTTGCTGATTTAACAGGCGCTCGCTCAACATCAATTATTGCAGTGGTTATTTTTGCTATCCTTGCTGGTATTGCGGCGCGTAAAGTAAGCCAAGAGAAAGAAGAGCTAGCAGGCCCGATTAATACCTTTGTTGAGGTTGCACAATCAATTGTAATGCGTTTGGTTAAGATGATCATGGCTTTAACCCCTTACGGTATCTTAGCGCTATTAACTAAAGTTGTTGCTACATCCAATGCTGCCGATATTTTAAATCTCCTTGGTTTTATTGTTGCTTCTTATGTCGCAATTCTTCTGATGTTTGTAGTTCACGGTTTATTGGTTTCATTTGTTGGTGTAAACCCTGTTGATTACTTCAAGAAAATTTGGCCTGTATTGACGTTTGCATTCAGCTCTCGTAGTTCTGCTGCAACAATCCCACTAAACGTTGAAGCTCAAATTACCAAGCTACGTGTTCCACCCGCAATTGCGAATTTATCAGCAACATTTGGGGCAACCATTGGTCAAAATGGGTGTGCCGGTATCTACCCTGCGATGCTAGCAGTAATGGTTGCTCCAACAATGGGAATTCCAATTGATGCTCACTTTATTCTATCTCTTGTTGCCATTATCACGGTAAGCTCATTTGGTATTGCCGGTGTCGGTGGCGGTGCAACATTCGCAGCTTTGATAGTACTTCCTGCAATGGGTTTACCTGTAACGATTGCAGCTCTACTTATCTCTATCGAACCTCTTATTGATATGGCTCGAACTGCACTAAACGTAAGTGGCGCAATGACAGCAGGTACAATAACAAGCCGAGTGCTTGGTGAACAAAGTACCGATGAGCAAGTCGAAAAGGCACAAGCATAACTTTTTATCTAGTTAACTGCTTAATAAAACAAAGAGGAAGTCATTTGGCTTCCTTTTTTTGATTCATAAAACTGACATATCTCTGTAACCCTACCGTCATTCACCCTATTTATTATTTAACACATAATTTCTTGTTCCATTTGTGTAGGTTATAAATGAAACCTTTTCAAAAATCATCAATTTCATTAGTCCATGTATTTACTATTTTATTAACCAGTATTGTCCTTTGCTTTATCTGTCTATCACTACTAAGTAGCCGTGGAATTGACCGTGTTGGACAGCAGTTTACTCAACTGAGTCAAACTATGCTTCCTTCTGCATTATCCAATGCTAAATTGACAAAAAACATTTTGCAGCAAGTCACATTCATGAACGATGGCTTACACGCTAAAAATATAAATGATCTTAGCCAAATTCAAAATACTATCGAGCAATATCAACAACAAGCAAAAATTGAAATCCGTGAATTAAAACAGAAAGCCTCTACGCCAGAAACCCAACTAATCGCAAATCAATACCGCCAAATTGAGCAATCTATACAGAAATTAAACGCCTATTCTTCACGTATCTTATCGATACAAAAAAAGACCCTTTCCCTCTCAGAATCAATCACAGAAAAACTGCCTTCTCTTCGCTATGGTTTAAGCTCAATAGGATCAGAAATGAACCGTATTAGTGCTTTTTTAATCACTAATAGCTCTGAGGCTGACGATGCTTCTAGCCGGTTTGTATCCAGTTCGATGGCACTAGAAACTACCTTCTTAAGTTTAATCGCAGAAGATGAGTTGCTAGAAGCAAAAAAATTGTATCGTGAAATTTATAATCGAATCGCGGCTCTAGAGTTAGCTTATGATGATCTAGCCTTGTTGTATCCAGATTTACCTTCCTATATGAGCTTAACCGCACCGTTAGAAATAGTAATGAATGAATTAAAAAATGAGCGTTCAATTCCACAACAATTACTTACTGCGCTGTCACTATTGCAAGAACAACAAAAATTGATCGATGCCGCTTCTGATATTTCATTAGACGTAACCACCCTACTTAGTGAGATCTCGCACTCTATGGAAGTATCGCTTCATAAGCGCGCGATCTCTGTAAATGATTCAATTACTACTTTCAAAAAAGTGATGTTACTAGTTAGCTGTTTTTTAATCATAACATTATGGATTGTAGCAACTTGGATACGATCTTGGATGTCACAAGGATTAACCAATATCATTGAACATTTAAAACGACTATCAACTCATAATTATCAACAACAAGTACCCGAGATTGGGCCTACTGAACTACAAATGATCGCAAAAAAGTTAAATAAAGTAATCAACTCTACAACTCATTCAATTGTAAATATGTCAAATAACTGTGATGTACTTTATCAAACCTCAGAAATTACAAGTAGTGTTTCCAATGATATTGAAGCTGGATTAACGCAGCAAAACGAAGCCTTAACAGCGATGACCTCAATTGTTACTCAGCTAGACTCTTCCATCAGTGAAGTTGCCCAATTAACACAAGAATCACATCAAGAAACTCATAAGGCTACCCAAGCTGCTGATATTGGCTTAACCGTCCTTGATAAGAATAAAACACGATTAACCCAACTGAATGATGCTCTTAGTAAAAATGTAACCGCAATGGCAACCTTGGATAGAGAGGTAGAGAAAATACAATCAATGGTTGGGATTATTGCAGGATTAGCAGACAGTACCAATTTACTGGCTTTAAATGCTGCAATTGAGGCTGCAAGAGCAGGAGAACAAGGAAGAGGCTTCGCCGTTGTCGCAGATGAAGTTCGCCAGTTGGCAGGCAGTACTTCACAACAGACAACTGGTATCAGGGAAACTATGAGTGATTTACTTACCGCAGCTAATGACGCGAAAACATCAATTGCTCTTAGTCAAAGCGAAATGACACTAGCATTAGAATCTAGCCTTGATGTGAGCAGTACTTTTAAGCATATCTCAGCAACAGTGACTCAGATCAGTGAGCGAATTTCACAAGTATCTATTGCAACTGAAGAGCAAGCGCAAGCTGCCACTGAAGTCAGTAATAACATCAACCAAATTAATCAACACGGCCATGACATTGAACTACAGCTTCATGCTTTTGTAGAATCAACAATAGAGGTCGCAGGCATTGCTTCACAACAAAAAGAGCTAATTAGAACCTATCGATTATAGGTATAAATCATTAGAAAAACTAATGCAATAAATTAATTTTACTCGCTGTTATTACTTTTTAAAATATCTATAATTCGCGCCATAGAGACAAGATATTTATTAAAAAAAGTATAAAGGTGACGCTATGGCTAAAAATATTCTAACTAAAATCGCATCTGCTTATCAACGTGCATTTGTTGAATTATATAAACGCGACAATAAATAATCTCAATTAAATCGAGAAACAGAAAAAGGAGCTGAATTAGCTCCTTTTTTATATTTTTCGTTTCTTATTAGTATAAGTCTTATAATATTTTTAAAGCTAATTGTGCCAAGTTATATGCATCAACATAACCTGAGTGCTGTCTTCCTTCCCACTCAATGTTTAACTCTTCCATCGCTTTACGTTGACCCATTCGATCATTTTTCTTCCGTGACTTAATACGATATAGCGTTGCTAAGTTGATAAATTCAACAAATGGAAACTCAATACCTTTTGCTTCACATTCTTTTTTTAAAATCAGCTCATCGTGACCCCAAGCAGCATAAATTTTATTTGTGCCTCCGAAGTTTTTAATCATCGATTTTAAAACACCTTCTAACGGTCGACCTTGCTTTTCAATCTTACGTGGAGTAATTCCTGTCAGCTCAACACAAAAGAGCGAAATTTCATCTTCTTCAGGTTTTACATAATATTGAGCGCGCCTAACTACTTCACCAACCTGCAAATCAAGTTCAGCTAATCCTACTTCAATGATCTCCCCTGTTGTTCCTTTGCCGTCGACACTCCAACAGCACATTTCCAAATCAAAACAGACGATACGATTAAAGTTCATGGAGATCCTTGCTACTCAAATAAAATGGGAGCGTTATTCTACCTAATCAAAGCGCATAGCGCGATACTATCGCTAATTGTTTGCTGAAAAATCACTCACATATAGTAACTTGGTTTCTGCCTTTCATTTTACTTTCATACAATGCTTGATCAGAAGCCTTAATCAAGTCCTCTCGACTTTCTCCTCGCCAAAGAGCAGCACCTAAACTAACCGTTTGCTTTATCTCAATGTCATAATGAAGCGTTGGTGATTGAGCTATCGCTAAGTGAACATCTTCTGCCACTTGTTTAAGCTCTTCTCTGTTTTTTACTTCGAGCAATATTGAAAATTCATCACCACCTAATCGAGCAATAGAAGATGCACTTCCAAGTAACTGAATTGTAATCGCCGTAATATGCTTTAAAACCTGATCGCCTTCAGGATGACCATACGTATCATTAATCTGTTTGAAATTATCGACATCAAAACAAATCAATCCAAAAGGTTTTTTATTTTCTATGTATTGATTAAATATGTCCGTTACTGATCGGCGATTTAATAGTCCAGTTAAGTCGTCATGCATAGCCAAATAGTGTAATTCTTTAGTCCTAATCGCTAACTGTTCTTCAATTTGTCCTTTATCTCTCATTACCATAAAGATCAATAACGCAATTAATGTTGAGATCGCTAATGCTCCTATAAACATCCAAGCTAGCGTTACTCTCTGATTTTTTGCCAGTTGATTATTGGTTTTATATTCAATTTTCCAAATTCGATTTTCAATATTAATACGGCTAATATAGGTTAACCCTGAAAAATCATCCCATCGTTTACTTTCATACATAATAGGATCATCTTCAGCATCAAATCCGGTATCAACAATTCGGATCACAAGAGATTCACCTAATGAGGTTGATGATACTAATTTTTCAAAATAACTATTAATACGGAGTACACCTACCATTACCCCTTTTAAACTTTTTTTATCTGCAGAAAATACTGGATGGTAAACTAACATCCCTGTTTTAGGAGCATTCGATTCTAAACTGTCTTGTAGTAAACGTATCTTATCAGACACGCTTGGTCGACCTGTTTGCATAAATTCATCAAGGACAAGTTGAAAGCGTTCACGAGATGAATAGAACCCAAGTAATGGAATATTTAACTTATCTCTTGGGTAAATATCTGTCGCAACATAAATTGGCATATTATTCTTCATAACATAACCATACGTTTTAGGCTGATTTTTAGGGACTGTATAGAGAGAAAATGAAGGGAATATTGTCTTAACATTTTTTACGTATTGCTCAATATCTTGCTTTTCTACTTTCTGCATCCATTGTAATGAGATAAGACTTTTCGAACTTGAGATAAGTGAATTAGCAAATAAAGGAAATTGTTGCCAATCTTGTTTTGAGCCTGCTTGATAAAAATTAGCTCCTGCACCAATAAAATCGATATCTTTTTCTATTAATAGAGAAAGTAAAACTGATTGTCGTTCAACTTCATTATAAAAATTATGGCGATTGTTATCTAAATTAGATTGATAGACAAACCTCATCGACAGCAAACTTAAAAAAAGAGCCAAGAGAAAACTTGTAATCACATGGAAATAACTATTTTTAAACACCTTATTTCCTCAAGCAGTTAATATGTCTTAATTCTAATCGTTATTAAAAGTTAACGAAACCAAATCCATAATAAATGTAAAATTTTCTTGATTTGATTTAATTTTGTTCAAAATAGCGCCAAACGGTATCTGTTATCTTAGTTCTCTAGCCTTCTTTTTATCTCTTATCCCTTGAATATGCTACAATTCACCACAATTTAGTTAAAAACGTTTGGTGCATTGCACCCAAAAATATAGAGAATGAATTATGAATTTTGACGTAAATGCTATTCCTTCTACCTTCGATTTAGGTCACATCGTCCTATTCGGTACTTCTGCTTTATTCGTATTGCTTTTTGCGATGAAAAAAGGAAAAACGGTTGAAGTAGAAAAGATTGTTGAAATTGAAAAAGAAAAAATCGTTGAAAAACCAGTTGAGAAGATTGTAGAAATCGAAAAAGTGGTTGAAGTAGAAAAGATCATCGAAAAAATTATTGAGGTAGAGCCAAAAGTAAAAGCCTCTACTCCTGAATCAGCTCTCCAGTTACTTTCTCTTCTACAAAAAGAAGCTCGTTTTATCGACTTTATGCAAGAAGATCTTAAAGGCTTTGCTGATGCTGAAGTGGGCGCAGCTGCTCGTGTTATTCATGAAGGTGGTCAAAAAGTATTATCTGAATACTTCACACTTGCACCAGTTCGTACTGAAGAAGAAGAATCTCGTTTATCAATCCCTGCAGGTTTTAATCCGTCAGAAATTCGCTTAACTGGTAATGTTATTGGTGAAGCACCATTTAACGGCACACTAATCCATCGTGGTTGGAAAGTGACAGAAATTAAACTTCCTAAGTTAGTAGATGGCTATGACGCAACAATCGTTGCCCCAGCAGAGGTAGAACTGTAATGGAACAAGCTAAATTCAGCATTGGTATCGATTTAGGTACAACTCACTGTGTGCTTTCTTATGTTGATTTACATAATGAAGACGCAAGTGTTCAAGTTATGTCAATTCCTCAACTAACTGCTCCTGGTCAAGTTGAAGAGAAATCACAGCTGCCTTCATTTATGTATCAAGCACATGAAGCGGAGCTATTAGAAGGTGATACCACACTTCCTTGGACAACAAAACCAAACGCGATTGTGGGTAACATTGCTCGTAACCTTGGCAGTAAAACCCCTATTCGTTTAATCGCAAGTGCAAAAAGCTGGTTATGTCATGGTGGTGTAAATCGTCGAGAAGCATTTTTACCATTAAATAGTCCTGAAGAAGTGATTAAAGCGTCACCTCTTGAAGTGACTAAACGTTATTTAGAACACCTTCAGAATGCATGGGATTCTCAAAACCCTGAGCATCCTCTAAATGAACAAGACATTACAATTACGGTACCAGCATCATTTGATCCAGCGGCACGTGACTTAACAGCAGAAGCTGCAAATAATCTTGGTTTCCTTAACCTTACGTTACTAGAAGAGCCACAAGCTGCTGTATATAGCTGGATTAAAAATAACGGCGATTCATGGCGTGACCAAGTTTCTGTTGGTGATGTGATTTTAGTGGTTGATATTGGTGGCGGTACTACCGATTTATCATTAGTTGCAGTGACTGAAGAAGAAGGAAACTTGAGCCTAAACCGTGTTGCGGTAGGTGACCATATTCTTCTTGGCGGCGACAACATGGATTTGGCTCTGGCTTATCGTTTAAAGATGAAGCTAGCGCAAGAAGGTAAGCAACTTCAACCTTGGCAAATCCAGGTGATGACTCATGCTTGTCGTGATGCAAAAGAAGCCCTTCTAAACGATTCTGAATTACGCTCAGTTCCTATTGTGGTTCCTAGCCGTGGGTCTAAATTGTTAGGTGGCACACTACAAACTGAATTAACTCAAGAAGAAGTTCAGCAAACATTGGTAGAAGGTTTCTTCCCTGTTGTTCCTGTTACTGAGCATCCAGTTCAATCTGCACGTGGCGCACTGACTCAAATGGGTCTACCTTATGCACAAGATGCAGCGGTAACTCGTCATCTAGCTAGTTTCTTAACTCGTCAACAAGCGGCGACAGATGACGTATTTGGCCAACAAAACGAATCTGATTTTATTAAACCTACTGCGATTCTTTTAAACGGTGGTGTTCTAAAATCAAATCTTCTTTCTGAGCGTTTGCTAGGTATTATTAATGACTGGTTAATTGATGCAGAAGCGGAAGATGCAAAACTACTTGAAGGGTTAGACCTTGACCTAGCCGTTGCTTCTGGCGCGTCTTACTACGGTTCTGTTCGCACAGGTAAAGGCGTTCGTATCCGCGGTGGTATCGCATCAAGCTATTATGTAGGTATCGAAAGCTCTATGCCTGCGATTCCAGGAATGGAACCACCAATGGAAGCATTATGTGTTGCTCCATTTGGTATGGAAGAAGGCTCTCATGCTGATGTACCTAGTCAACAATTTGGTTTGGTGATTGGCCAACCTGTACAATTTAAGTTCTACGGTTCTACCACTCGTCGTGATGATCAAGCGGGTACACACCTTGATTTCTGGATGCCAGAAGAGCTAGAAGAACTTCCTGCAATTCAAGTGACGCTTCCTGTTACTGACGGTCGCTCTGCAGGTGAAGTAGTTCCTGTTCGTTTAGCCTCTAAAGTGACTGAACTTGGTACTCTTTATCTTGAAGCCATTGCTGCCGATAGCGGTGAGAAATGGCATGTAGAGTTCGATGTTCGTGAAGCATAATTTAGTTATTAATCTTCATTAATATGCTTCTTTAAGAGTTCAGTCACCGTTATAGGGGCTGAACTCTTTTATTATATGCCCCTACATTTTATCGCTGCCGCCTTCTCTTTTATTGCAGCTTCATTGGAGTTTTTATGAGTTATTCTAATCGTTATTTAATTGGTATCGATCTCGGTACTACTCACACTGTTGTGGCTTATACTGATGTCTCTCTTGGTATTGAAACTAGCCCAATTGAGATCTTCAATATTGACCAATTAATTGGGCCGGGTGAAGTCGCTCGTAAACCTCTACTCCCTTCGTTTCGCTACCATGCGTCTCAAAGCCAGATCAGCGATAACGATTTAACTCTACCTTGGAATGTAAAAGCGATTGATGGCGAGATAAAGAATGCAATCATTGGCGAATGGGCGCGTGAATTAGGCTCAAAAGTCGAAGGCCGTCAAGTCGTCAGTGCTAAGAGCTGGTTATCTCACACTAAAGTCGACCGCACTTCAGATATTCTACCTTGGGCTGGAGCAGAAGATGTTGAAAAAGTCTCCCCTATTGTTGCTAGTGCAAGTTATTTGAACCACGTTCGTCAGTCTTGGAATTACCACCATCCAGACGCTCCAATGGAACTGCAAGAGGTCGTTGTTACGGTTCCTGCTTCATTTGATGAAAGTGCTCGCTCATTTACTATTCAAGCAGCAAAACTGGCTGGTCTTGATAAAATTATTCTATTAGAAGAGCCACAAGCGGTTTGTTATGACTGGTATCACCATCATCAAGATACAGCAAAAGACATTCTAAAGAACATACCATTAATGGTGGTATGCGATGTAGGTGGTGGTACTACCGATTTAAGTTTAATCCAAGCGCGTTTTAATAAAGACGAATTGGCACTTGATCGTATTGGCGTTGGTGATCACCTAATGTTAGGCGGTGACAATATCGATTTAGCCTTAGCACACTTGGCTGAACAGCGCTTAGACAGCGGTAAGAAAATGACCGCTGCTGCATTAACTAAGCTAATTCAACAAACTCGTAAAACCAAAGAGCGTTTATTATCTGCTAATTCACCTGACTCTGGTCATATTACATTACTTGGTTCTGGTTCTAAATTACTCGGTAGCAGTCGTAAAGTTGAATTAACCAAACAAGAAGTACATGAAATTGCATTAGAAGGTTTTTTACCTCTAACCGATTTTGACGAGCGTCCTAATCAACGTCAAACCGCCGTCGTTGAATTTGGTCTTCCTTATGCTTCTGATCCTGCTATCAGTAAGCACTTAGCTCAATTTTTAGACAATCATAAAGAAGTTTCTACCAAAGCATTAGGTTGGGAACAACTTGATCTTGCGGATCATAATGATCGTGCGATACCTGTTGGCTTATTATTAAATGGCGGGGTATTTAATAGCCCGCTTCTGGCTGATCGCTCACTTAAGTTAATGAATTGCTGGAAAGGTGACACTGTAACTTTACTATCAAACCCTCATCCTGATTTAGCGGTTGCTTACGGTGCTGTCGCTTATGGTAAAGCTCGTCATGGTGCACAGCTTAAAATTGGTGGAGGCTCTGCTCGTTCATTCTATCTACAATTAGAAGAAAAAAATAAACAGCCGCAAGGTCTATGTTTATTAGCAAAAGGCAGTGACGAAGGTGAAGAGATCCGCATGACAAGCCGTCGTTTTTCTTTAACATTAGGCGAACCAGTTCGATTCAACCTACTCTCAACGACAAAAGACCAACTTGCTACCTCAGGTATGATCACTGAATTAGCAGATCCAAGCTTTGTTAGCTTACCGCCTTATGTCGTTACACTTGAATCGAGTAAAGCTAAAGAAGAGTTACATGCAAACCAAAAAGATCGCGTAGAAGTCACGTTAGCTTGTCAATTCACCGAAGTAGGTACAATTAAAATTGAATGTGTTTCCGTTGAAGACGATTCACAGCGTTGGTTAGTTGAATTTGAAGTGCGTAACCAAGCATCGAATAAAAGTACGAACTTAGCTGACCAAATCAGTTTACCTCCTCGCCTTCCTAATGCGATAGAAAATATTAAAGAAGCTTATGGCGGCAGTAAACAAAATCCTAATGCCATTAAAGCTTTTTCTAAAAACATAGAGAAACTGATAGGTAAACGTGAATCATGGGATTTAATTACCTCTCGTGAATTAGCTACTGCATTATTAGACAGTAAAAAACGTCGCCGTCGTTCAGAAAAACATGAACAGAATTGGTTAAAAATGACTGGTTTTGCACTACGTCCTGGTTTTGGCTACCCTGCTGACGAATGGAAAATTAGCCAAGCATGGGAAACCTATCAACAAGGTATTCAATTTGAATCAAAGCAATCTTGGAATGATTGGTGGACATTCTGGCGTCGTATCTCTGGTGGTTTAAGCCAAGAACAACAAGAGACTATTTTGGCTGATATTGCCAAGTATTTACACCCAGGCTCTTTACGTAACCCTAAGACTCTAGAAGATGCGACAAATAAAAGCTATGAAGCAATGGTACGTTTAGCGGCCGCTTTAGAGCATTTAGATGTCGAAGACAAAACTCTGATCTCAACGTGGGTGTTAGGTCATGCTAAAAGTGGAAATCAACCTCAAGTGCATTGGTGGGCTTTAGGTCGTATTTGCTCTCGTTCTCCTTTCTATGGAAGTCAGCATAATTTGATACCAGCAACCCAAGTGGCTCAATGGTTACCAACACTATTAGAGCAAGATTGGAAAATACAACCAATGGCCGGTTTTGCCGCCGTAATGATGGCACGCCTTACTGGTGATAGAACTTTAGATGTTTCTGGCGAGTTGCGTGAGAGTATCATTGATAAACTGAAAAAGAGCCGATCACCACAAAGCTGGATTGAACTCGTCTCTAACCAACAAGCATTAACAGAAGCAGACTCTAAGCGCTTGTTTGGTGACGCCTTACCTGCAGGGTTACGTTTAATAAATTAGTGTAGATACATGACAAAAATGAGTCGTTTTGTCTCATTTTTGTCAAAGCTACGCAAACTAACAAAAATTCTCTTCAAAAAGATGATGAATTCGGTATACTGAATTCATCACAATTTAAAGGTAATTCTAATGATCCATATCGTTATTTTAGCGACTATGGTGTTACTTTATTTTGTTGGTTGGTCTCGCTTCGGCACTCAAGAGTTACGCAATGCAGCCAAAAGGTTCAGTGAGTTAATCCCTGCCCCTCAAGAGCTAGTTATTGAATGGATTATGTACAACAAACAGATATTGGATATCAATGAGTTTCAACGTTTTATCATCCATTTAAATAGAGCAAGCACTGAAGATTTAAAAATAGAACTGGATAGCTTTTCTCATTATCTCGAAATACATGCTCCCGAGTATGTAATTTCAAGAGCCACTTCTTAAAGACTACCACTCATGATTCAAAAAAGGCTCATCGTCAATGACAATGAGCCTTTTGTTATTTTATCTATCTAAAGTTAACTTCTTGAACCTAACTTCACTTTACCTTTAGAATTAAACCATAAGGCTTGTGATTTCTTCTTACCTATTAAAATTGGTAAATCATCATAAAATAAGAAGTTTTTCCACGTCTTCTTAAATGTTTCCCAAGAAGTTTCAATTACATTGTATTTTTCATAACAAAAGTAGATGGTGACTTCATCAGCCCAATCAATGAACTCTAACACTTCTTCTGGTAATGATTCGTTGTCACTATCCCAACGATGTTGCCAATCAATTTCATTACTCCATGAACTTTTTTTCATTGGCCATTCTTTTGAACCAAAATGATCAGCCGTTGGACTATTCGCACTGATAAAATCATTCCAAACCTGAGCAGACTTTGCCTGAGTGAATGGCTTAATTAATGGTAATACTTCATCATCAACTGGCATAGATTGATGAGTAAAAATCCATTTGCGATTGTATTCATCTAAAGGTAAATAACTCATAATTCTTCTGTATTTAAGGCATTTGATTCCATTCTATCGTCTTTTTTTATTAAGCCCAAATAAGAATATTTAACAATGGGTTGATTTTTCTCATTAAGCCCCTCATTACAATAGTATCGAATAGAAAAACCATACCAATTCTGTAAGTAGGTATTGGATTAATATTCTCTTAAAATTATAATTATTTGGTTACACATGCCTTGAGCAACACTTATGTGTAATTATCATTACAAGGATTATTTCATGATCACTCATGTTGGCATATTAGATCAAGACCCCGTCCGTCTTATCACTCCCCTTCTTGATCTCTCCGTAAAAGGTGAGCACATGATTTTTATTGGCGATGACACTCAAAAGGATATGTTTCATCGTTTGGAAAAGATCCTCAAATATAAAGGTATTTCTTCAGATTTTTATGAAATCCCGAATATTGTAGATACGCATTTAATTAAAGAGTCTTTACAAGCACTTGCTTCTGAAATGAAACTTCACTTTAGTGATATCAAATTAAATGCAAGCTGCGGCCTTCGACATCGCCTCCTTTCTGCCTATGAAGTGTTTCGTTCATATCATTGGCCAATTTTTGTTGTCGAACCGTTCAGCGATAAATTGTGTTGGTTATATCCAGATGGTCGCAAGCAAAAACACGTTGCAGATAATATTAAACTAAGTGACTACCTTGCCATTTTTGGTGCTCGTTGTGAGTTCTCCGAAACAGAGCTACCTGAAAATATTGATAAGCGATTACGTGAGCTCTGCCAGCGCTGGGCAAGTAACGCATTAGAGTTAGGCCCAGGCCTTGCTACACTTAATTACTTGGCAACAACATGTCGTAAAGAACAACGCTTAGATGTTGAAGTTACTGAAAAACAGCAAAGCTACAAAGAACTGAATATGCTGCTAACTGACTTAGTTGAAACTGGTTTGGCTACCTATGAAAACGGCACCTTAACTTTTGACTGCGAAGAAGCGCGACGCTTAGCTAACGGCGAATGGTTAGAGATTCTGGTTCACAATACCGTTGTTGATATTCAGCAATATTTACCTACGCTTCAAGATCACTCATTGAATGTTCAAGTACATCGCGAAATTGGTGATAAAGACGTTCGTAACGAGCTTGATGTGGTCAGCATCGTCAACAACAAGCTGCATATCATTGAATGTAAGACCAAAGGTATGAGAGATGATGGCGATGATACTCTTTATAAATTAGAGTCATTACGTGATCTTCTCGGTGGTTTACAAGCACGAGCTATGTTGGTTAGCTTCCGCCCTTTACGTAATAATGACATTATGCGAGCACAAGATTTAGGGCTCGCGATTATTGGTCCTGATGAGTTAGGTGAACTTAAAAAGCATCTTTTAAATTGGTTCTTAGCGGCTGGTGGTCATTAATCATCACCCGAATTACAATAATCGATAAATACTGAAATTGATCTAACAAGAGATAGAGGCCATTAATTTGGCCTTTTTATTGTTCATTATTTATACCATTGCCATTAATTAAATGGTCTATTTATTACGCAGGAAAACCACTTAAGAGCAAGGCAAAAATTCTGATAAGTAGTTATTCTACTTAAATAATTTTTAACGAAGCTATTATGTGATTTAACCAGTAATAATGACTAGAGAATTACTGGAATTGGTATTATAGACTTATTTAAACAAAAATGGCGCTGATTCATTACGAACCAGCGCCATTTTTATATCTGTTTATACTCTTCTATTATAGAAGATTACGAGCAGCTTCAATTACAACTTTAATTGAACGTGCTTCTGTTTCTTTTAGTGTTGCGTGATCTGGAGTCTCTTTTTGTGTACGGTTGATAATTACACCCGCAACACAACCCGCACGTAGACCAGAGCTTGCACACATAGTTAATAACGTCGCAGATTCCATTTCAAAGTTAAGTACGCCCATATCTTGCCATTCTTGCATAGAACCTTGGAAACGCTTAACTACGCGACCTGAGAACGTATCATAACGCTCTTGACCTGGGTAGAAAGTATCACTTGATGCTGTAACACCTGTGTGAACATTAGCACCTTGATCAACAACTGCTTTACGCATTGCTGTTGCAACATCAAAGTCAGCAACTGCTGGGAATTCCATTGGAGCAAAGTGAAGACTTGCGCCATCTAAACGCACAGAACCTGTTGTTACAATCATATCACCAACATTTACATGCGGTTGAATTGCACCCGTAGTACCAACACGTAGGAAAGTACGAACACCAAGTTGAGCTAGCTCTTCAACTGCAATAGAAGTAGACGGACCACCAATACCTGTTGAACATACTACAATTTTCTTACCATCTAGTTCAGCCAGGTATACTGTGTATTCTCGGTGACTTGCTAGAAACTTAGGGTTTTCCATTTGCTCTGCGATTTTCTGAACACGTGCTGGATCACCAGGGATGATCGCCATTTCTGCACCTTGAAGATCTGCTTGTGTTACGCCTAAATGGAATACTGCTGCTGTCATGGTTAACTCCTTGCGATTGTAGGGTCGCGTTAATTTAAATAGTTATATTTGATTCGATGAAGTTACTTTACCCAATCGATTCATTAATTAGTGTGATTAGGATCTCGAAAGGAATGATGAAACATTACAATATTGCACAGAAAAACGATTGGTATCACATAAAATATGTAAGCTGATTTATTTTCAATCAATTTTTTTGGTATCAGCTATAAAGTCTTGACTATTCATGTAATCGAGTAGGAGGAGGCCTCGCGGCCTCCGTCCTCTCACACCACCGTACAAGCGTGGGTCGCATACGGCGGTTCCGAATACATTTTTAGTACCTTATACCCATCAAGTAATGAGTATAATCCCAT